>Ga0316204_10003545_pt1 | contig 30775 bp, 24 predicted proteins | sample 6monrhotite_MG_2_FD_205661 | JGI IMG/M metagenome (GOLD analysis project Ga0316204, IMG submission 205661) | Microbial mat bacterial communities from mineral coupon in-situ incubated in ocean water Damariscotta River, Maine, United States -... | ecosystem: Environmental > Aquatic > Marine >...
TTAATAATTGGAATAGTAATCGACAAGATCTTAAGAGGTCGAAAACTGTTCTAAAATCGATTAAGGAAGATATTATTGCGGACACTCTAGAAATTGAAAATTTCTATGATTTAGCGACTGAAGAATTATTTCATGTTAATGCTATTACAAAAAGAATCAAGTCCAATCCTATGATTTTAGACTCGCTAATTAAAATAGCTAAGTTTGAATTTAGTTACTACTGGATGGGAAAACCCATTTACTCGAACGATTCTTATGAAAGTATAAAATCATCAGGTTTCATAGAAAAATTACCCCAAGGCTTAAAAAAGGGTTTGAAAGATTATTATGACCAGAAAGAAGATTCTGAAAATATTATTGATAAAATGAATGACCAATATAGAACGCATTTTGATGAGTTTAGTCACAGCTATAGTCCTATAGTTGCAGAATTTGGTGAGCCAAGACATTATACCTATTTAGAAGAGGTTTCTTGGCAAAACGTAAATCCTAAACATTTTAATCCAAGATTCAATGCACTTATTGGAGCAAAGAGCGTGTTAAGTAGCGTATACTTAGACGAACTCAAAATTGTTAAAAGAAAATCTAAAATACTTCTAGCAAAGATTGATAAATACCTTAATAATTAGCTGTTAATTAAAATAATAAAAGCAAAGCACTTATGAATTTAATCGCTACCAATCACCTACTCTTAACCTAGGTGATAAAAAATCAACCACCAAACGCTACTTATAATGATAAAATTTTTCCGTCGCATACGTAAACGCTTACTTTCTGAAAATAAGCTCAGCAAATACCTAATTTATGCTGTTGGCGAGATTGTATTAGTCATGATAGGGATTTTGCTGGCGCTACAAGTCAATAATTGGAATGAAGAAAGAAAAAGAAAATCACTTATAACCACTTACATAGCATCTTTGCAGGGAGATTTAAAAAAGGATGTCGAATTACTAACTCCCGGAATTTCATATATCGACATTGATTGGAAGAAAAACAAATCATATTCATCTAGATTATCTTCTACAAATGCAACATATGATACACTAATCAAAATAGCACGATATGAATTTTTTCCAGCAATGGGCGGACCTCAAAATGAGCTGAATTTAAATACGTATAATACACTATTATCAACTGGAGATATTAATTTATTAGATTCGGGTCTTTTAAAAAAAATACAAAACCATTACACCCAAGTGTCAGGTCATTTAAATGATATGAAAATGAATGGTCAAGTTTATACTGACCATACAAAAGAATATTTATCATCTTACCCAACTATATTGGACCATAATGCGATAAATGGAAGGCTAATAAAACCATTTTGGGAGAATATTAATCAAAATGATCTTATATCAAAATTTAATGGTATCCTAACGGCTAGGATTTTTATGAGTTATGACATTAAAACTAGGAAAACTCAATTATTAAGTCAAACCCAAGAATTTGTTTCATATTTAGATTCGTTGGCTTATTGATATTAGATATGCCTTTATAAACTTGATATACAGTAATAGAGAAATTACACTAGCATTAAACCTATGATTAAATTCTTTCGAAAAATCCGTCAAAAACTACTATCTGAAAAAAAGTTCAGCAAATACCTGCTTTATGCCATTGGTGAGATAGTGCTGGTAGTCGTCGGAATTCTAATTGCTCTTTCTATTAACACCTGGAATGAAGGAAATAAAAGAAAATCAAAAGAAAGAGACTTATTACTTCAAATGAAACGCAATTTGGAGCTGGATTTAAATCAAGACTACCCAATTCTTGTTCTTGAAAATGCAATGAAGTCAACGAATATTGTGTTGGATTACTTAGAACAAAGTAAACCCTATAATGACAGTCTGGACTACTATTTTGCATGGATACCGGCATACACGAGGCATATTCCAAATACGACTGCTTATGACAATTTAAAGATTATAGGTTTTGATATTATTTCTAACGATAGTTTACGTGAAAACTACCAAAAGTTATATGCCTTCCGCTACGAGCTTATTAAGTTTCAGAAAAATGAACTAGCATATGACAATTCTAATAAATTCCGTGACTTTTATAAGAAACATTTCCGCAATTTCGTCTGGCATGAAAATGCCACGCCAATCAATTATCTTGCATTATTAGAAAATAATGAATTTCACGAAATGCTAATTTCTACTCGAAATTACAATCAAGTACAAATGACATTTAGAAATGAAACCAATGCGGAGATAGAAAGATTAATAGAAATAATTGATAAAGAACTACATAAGTGATGATTAAATTCTTCAGAAAAATCCGCCAAAGTCTAATTACTGAAAATAAGTTCAGCAAATACCTATTGTATGCGGTTGGAGAGATTGTGCTTGTGGTCATTGGAATTTTGATTGCTCTTCAGGTAAATGATTGGAATGAGAATAGAAAAGAAAATCTAATAGGCGATAAGCTTAAGCTCAAGCTCTACCAAGAGCTCTTAATCACGAATGAACTAAGCAAAGAAGTCCTTAAGAGTTATAATTTTCAAATTCAGAATATTGATTTTTTACTCGCCCAAAGTAAGAACTTGAACATTGATTCAGTTTTACTGAAGTTTCAAGAGTTTGAGGAAGATGAAACTTTTTCTTTTACAACCTTACTTTTGTTCTACACTGAACCTTACGACCCACAGAACAAAATATATGAGTCATCATTGAGCGATGGCTCCATCAAATTTATAGATGATACCGAGTTTGTCGCTCTCCTCGAACTTATCTACACCAGTCCTCAAGATTTAATTGAAGATTTATATGGTAGAGAAGTTACTTCAAATGGGCGCATAGAAGAATATATTTCAAAAAATTATTCGGAATTCTTTGATAATGCAGAGATTATAAATGGTTCATGGGATAATCAAACCAAAAAAAAACTTCTTAGAGCTCTGGTAAATGATGGAGCATTTAAATTTAAGTTACAACAGAAAAATACCATTTTAAAATCGAAACGCTACATACTTCAGTTCGAAATAATACCAAATATTGAGAAAGTGATTGCAAGTCATGGCCAATAAATTAATTAGCAGAATCAAATATTAAGTTGTCTTGAATAAGAGTTATGAGCGATAGACTATAGCACTTTTACATCATACCAAAATATCATTAACTCCATCAAGTGTGAGAGTATGAAAACCCATAATTCCCTAGCTACTTAAATGCCTACTAAATAATTGAGTACCTTGAAGACGTTACCGCAACCTATTCCGAATATGATAAAATTCTTTCGTAAGATTCGTGAACGTCTCCTAACTGAAAACAAGTTTAGCAAATACTTGCTCTATGCGATTGGGGAGATTGCTTTGGTCGTTATTGGGATTTTGATAGCGCTACAGATTAATGATTGGAATGAAAACAAGAAAAATGAAACAATAATTAAAAACAACACATTACTTTTAATTGAAAACCTTGTTGCGGATAGTGTCTATATAGTAAATAGAAGATTAGCTATTAAAAAAGACCTTGAAGTTGTATATAGCATTAAAAAAAGAGCTACTAGGCCTAATGTAAAAATTGACACCCTAATTAAAATAGCTAGAGATGAATATACTGCGGCTGTTTATGGTGTAAATTTCACGAATCAGACGGTTTTCAATACAATCTTAGGTTCTGGTGAAATTAACCTATATGCCAGAGAATTAATTCAAGAGATTAATAGTATTTACAGTGCCCAAGAAATGACAAATTTCCAGTATGGGAATAGTTTTGAAAGATATGTTGAGGCCCTAAGAGATTACCGAAGGAGATATACATTCAATGGCCCGGCCAACATAGTATCTGAGGGGCCTTTGTTTGAAAAACTATGGGGCACTATTGATGAGGTAGACTTTATTGCAAAGTTTAATGTTATGTCAGGAAGCAAAATTTTGGTTTATTCACAAACGAAGAGAGAACTTTCTAAAGTTGAAGACCGAATAAATGAACTCCTTCCTAAATTGCGCAAAATTTTAGCCAATGATTAAATTCTTTCGAAAAATTCGTCAAAAACTACTCACTGAAAATAAATTCAGTAAATACCTATTATATGCAACTGGTGAGATTATTTTGGTCGTTATTGGAATTTTGATTGCTTTAAGTATTAACAATTGGAATGAAAAACGTATTGAAACAGAAAGATTAAATAGTGTTTTGAATATTGTGAAAGCTGATTTGATAAAAGACACTTTAAATATTTTGAGACCCATAAAGGACTATGAAAATAAAAAAGTCGTTTTATTAAAAATAATAGAAAGAGGAAAATCGAAGTCTTACTTAGACTCTATAAATGAACTAAACTTTAAAAAGTATGAAATATTCACAAAGGCAATTTCAAATTATTTTTTGTTTAGTATGAATAAAAGAGGAATAGAGTTATTAAAAAACATGTCAAGTAATATAGATTTTGAAAAAGATACCCTTATTGCGAGTATCATAGAGCGGCATACCGTTAATAGTCTTTTTATTGAAGAAGATAATGAGCTTATGCGAAAGCTTCAATTTCAAAATGAAAAAGAATTTGAGAAACATACTTGGTATAATGATTGGCGGTCTAACAAATACAATAAAGTGATGTATCAATACTTTTATTATGATGAATTCAGAAGAAAAGCAGCAAGATACAATGTGTATTCAAACCAATATTTAAGAGATTTAAAAAGATACAGGAGCGCTGCTAAAACTGATATAAAACTAATTGAAGAAAGATTAAAAAAATAGCGAAAGGCTAAGTTTGACTTTTCACTTGCTACTGCTCAACCATAGATTGTCAAAGGTCAACTAGTACTATATTTGTAATACCACGCTAACTTGAGTATTATAAATTAAAACTTACCCCAACCACCCTTCTCTATCTAAACTACGATACTGGATAGCTTCTGAAATATGGTTACCGATTACCTCTTGAGAATTTTCTAAATCTGCAATAGTTCGTGCTACTTTCAGGATTCGGTCATAAGCACGAGCTGATAGGTTTAATCGCTCCATTGCATTTTTAAGCAATTCTTTTGAAGCATCATCCAGTTTGCAATACTCACGAATTTGTTTTGTATTCATTTGAGCGTTATAATGCACATTATCCAATTCAGCAAAACGAGTTGTCTGCAGTTCACGGGCAGCGGTGACCCGTTTTCTGATTTCAACACTACTCTCTCCTTTACGGTCTTCTGAGAGCTTTTCGAAAGGAACAGGGGTAACTTCAATATGAATATCGATACGATCCAATAAGGGTCCTGAAATCTTACTCAAATAGCGTTGCATCTCTGCTGGAGATGAAGTTACAGGTGCGTCAGGGTCATTAAAATAACCTCCCGGGCTCGGGTTCATACTAGCCACTAACATAAAACTACTAGGGTAAGTAACTGTAAATTTAGCTCTTGCAATAGTAACCTCGCGATCTTCAATAGGCTGGCGCATTACCTCTAACACCCTGCGTTCAAATTCTGGTAACTCATCCAAAAATAAAACACCATTGTGCGATAATGAGATTTCCCCTGGTTGTGGGTAACTTCCTCCACCTACAAGAGCAGCGCTGCTAATAGTGTGATGTGGCGAACGAAATGGGCGTTGGCTCATCAATCCCATATTCTTAACCTTTCCTACTACACTATGAATTTTAGTAGTTTCTAGGGCTTCATGAAGGGTCATAGGTGGTAAAATGGAAGGCAGTCGTTTCGCCAACATGGTTTTGCCTGCACCTGGTGGTCCTATCAAAATGATATTATGTCCTCCCGCAGCAGCAATTTCCATACATCGTTTGATACTTTCTTGACCTTTTACATCTGAAAAATCAAATTCAGGAAAATCCAAACTTTTATAAAACTCTGCACGGGTATCGATTATGGTCTGCTCTAACGGTGTTCCCACATCAAAAAAATCAATAACCTGTTTGATGTTCTCAACCCCATAAACTTCTAAATCACTAACGATGGCCGCTTCTTTAGCATTTTGAATGGGAAGGATAAAACCTTTATACCCTTCTTCCTTTGCTTTAATAGCAATAGGTAAAGCTCCCTTTATAGGCTGAACGCTTCCATCTAATGAAAGTTCACCCATAATTAGGTACTTATCAATTTCTTCTGATTGTATTTGATTGGAAGCTGCTAAAATGCCAAGTGCCAGTGTTAAATCGTAAGAAGAACCTTCTTTTCGAAGGTCAGCAGGTGCCATATTAATGGTAATTTTCTTCCCAGGAATTTTATATCCATTATTTTGAAGGGCGGCGGCAATGCGATAATTACTCTCTTTAATGGCATTATCAGGTAAGCCGACCAGATGATAGCCAATTCCCTTATCAATATTTACTTCAACAACAATAGTGGTAGCCTCTACACCGAAGACGGCGCTGCCAAAAACCTTAATAAGCATAGTTAGTGTTTGTGTTTAAAAATAGGCTTTTTAGCTAAAGTCGAAAAATCATTGGTTATTGTTTGTAACCACAAACCCTTTTTTAATCGTTAAGGGTTTACCGTAGGTGGTAAACCCATTAAATATAATTTCATATTCGCCTTCAACATCTGATGTGAAGAAACTCAAATCATAACTACTACCCTCGACCTCTAATTGTGGTTTCCAAAATAACAAGGTTCTATAATCAGGCACTCTAGAGAAAGTAGTCTCTTGCGAGTGCGATTGTTGGTAGTAGTTCTTTTTAGCTATTGGCTGGTCAAATTCAACCAAAAGACTGTTCTTGTTGGTATAATCCTCTAAAAAATCACTTTTAAAAGTTTCCACGGCCACTATGCCTTGATAATCTTCACCTCCTAATCTAAACTGATCACGTATTAAACTTATTTTTTCAATTCTTCTGGCATCAAATTCCCTAATTTTTTCATGATTAGGAATAAAAACGCCATCAATTAAAACTATGGCAGGAAAACTATTGTAGTCTTCATTAAACGTTTCAAAATCTTGAGCTACTTTAACATAATCACTCTCTTTGCCACCATTACGATATCCTGCATTGGTAACGACTTCTACAAGGGTTTCTTCCAATGTTGGAAAACGGGTGTACTCATCTAAAATGACAACTTCAGGTATTCCCCCATCAAATGGGTCAATGGGATCACCTTGCAAAATGGAGTCAGGTTTTGCCGTAAAAAATTGATTTTCAATCTGATTAAGAATACTACGTTTCTTAATACTTTCAGCATGTTCTTTTGATAAACTAAAATCTGAAAATGTTAGTCCATCTGTATTCAGTTTAGCAACGGTTCCTTTTCGTATTTTATATGTTTTTGCTTCATCTTCTATTTGAACAACAGCAATAGGATTTTTATAATCTTTTCTTAGATAAGAGTAAAAATTTCCATTCTCATCTGTGCGCGAAAACTTCAATAAAAATTCTTTGCCCGGAATAGAAATTACTACCGGCATATCTTTTACTGCTTCACCTGTGGAGTCATCACTTAAATGTCCGTAAAACAATTCCCCCCGTTGTTCAGGTAAATAGAGACTATCCCCTATTTTTTGAGGAATTTGTTTATCTACATTAAAATAGTCTTTCGCATAAGCAATTGCATTTACCACAGGGCCCACAGTAATTTCATTTTTCTTTTGCACTTTAACGGTATAGGTGCCGTTACCTAGGTACCCTTTGTAATTTGTTATGGCCAGGTTTACCCTTTCACGAGGTTGAAATTGCGACTTGTCAATTGAAAGCGTAATCATTGAAGAATCTAAAACTACCTTTTCTAAGTTCGTGATTATCTCAGATACAGTACTATCTTTTGATTCTTCAATCAAACTTGATTGATCAACCATATATGGATTGACAATCACGATATCATCTTTAAAAACTTGGCTCAGACCAGAGTTTTTCATCCATTGGGTATAGCCCAGTAACTTATACTTACCTGAAGGAATTTCAGTAGTGATAAAGAAATCACCTTGACCAAGGCCGCTGTTCAGCTTAATCTTATGCTCAAAAACATAGTTCTGGTTTTCATCAACTAATGCAACATAACCAACTTTACTGATATTACTCAACTTATTGGCCTGTGCATTAAAACAATAAAAAGCATAATACAAGTATTCGCCTGAAAAATGCAAAGGCCCTGTATGGTCTAGATACGCCTTCTCTTGCGGCAATTTTTTTAAGTTCAAAAGCTCAGCACCGTCTTTAACCACATATTGAGCTTTTACATTAAAAGCAAAACAAATCATTATGCTACTTAATACTATTCTTGTTTTCATATTCTTATCATTTTACACTAACCTAGAAGTAACTAAGCTAATTCTATTCTACCCAAAATTCTGGGATTTTATTAGTTCCTAAAGCGGTACAATCGCCGCAGGGTCGCAATGTCACAAAGTAAGGACCTTCACATAGGCCTTGTCCTGATGAAAGGGCAAATTCTATCTCTTCGGCGTTTATGTAATCGATCAAGGGCCGTGGTGCTCCACATTCATCCATCGAAAAAGGTCCATCTCTTAACGGATTACCCAAGGGTGGAGCAAAAAGTCTCTCACAATTTAAATCATCAAAATATGGCGGTAAAGCTTCATCTGGGAAGAAATCTGCGTAATCAAAAAATAACCTTCGCTCAGTAACACTTGCCACTTCAAAATAACCAATGACCAAATTGTCCGAATTGCTTATTGATTTAATATTACCTTCAATCAGTCCAGGTTGAATTTCGCTGAACAGATTCTCATTTTGAGAAAACTGGAATAAGGTATTATAAAAATTGGCCGCATTTGGTGATTGTACAAACTGCTTCACTAATATACTGTAGCGATGTGATAAAATTGGATTGTTCCTATTTATAAAACGAACCTGATTTCTATCTGTTCTACTACTATTGAGTAGAAGACCCTCTGAAAGTATAATCTCGTTAGAGAGGACTGTATTAAAACATACCTGTTCTTCTTGATCTCTAGGCACTAATCTCACGTCAGGATATAAAATTTCTAAAAACTCACCAGTATCTTCATCAATTGTAAATTCAATTTCTTCCCTAATTACCTCAAACTCTCTTGAGGTCCAGTTTGGTGCAATTATCTTATACGTTTCTTCATAGGTGTAGCGATAATTGTTAAAATTACCTTCAGGGTTTGAACTATCTACAAAAATGGCCATGCCTTCAACCTCATTATCGCTTATAATTCTTTCTGCATAAATATTGTCAATAGATGAAACACCAGCACTCACGACTGATTCTGATTCGTATTCTTCTCCATCGCTGGTGGTTATAAAAAGTTTGTAAGACCGCCCGTTCTGTGCTGCGAATGGCTCTGCTGAAAGATATAGATTATCAGAAGTACTATTGAATGAAAATGTAGCCCCTAAATCATCAACCACTGATACAGTTGCATTTTGTTCATAAATCACAATACTATCATTAGCAAAATTGGAGCCCCTTGATAAAATAACTTCTTGATTAATTAATTCATTGGTAATAGTCGCTTCTACTATTAGAATATTTTCAATAGCAACTTCAGCTTGCAATTGGGTATCAACAAATATTTCTTCCACACAGCCAAGGCAGCATGATAAAATGATTAGAATGATGTAGTTCGTTTTCTTCATTATTCTATCCAAAATTCTGGTATTACATTACTTCCTAAAGCCGTGCAGTCACCGCATGGTCGTCTTGCAACAAAGTATGGGCCACCGCCTTCCACGGTGCCATTAGTATCTCTAACATAAATAAAATCTCCGCTTTCAATAATATCTTTTAAAGGTGAGGTACCTGCTGGGGTAATTGTAGGCGGTGCACTTAAAAAACTACAAGTAATGGCATATGGTGGTAAGTCTTCTTCAGAAAATAGATCTTCATAATTAAAGAACAATCGGCTTTCACTAACATTTGCGACCTCAAAATACCCAATAACTTTTTCATCAGCATTGGCTACGTTTGCTATATTACCTTCAATAAAGCCCGGTTGAATATCCGAAAAAACACTACCATCACTAGAGAAGTCATTCAAAGTTTGATAAAATGCAAAAGCGTCAGGAGATTGTACCAACTGTTTCACCAAAATACTATAGCGATGGGAAATAATAAAATCATCTCTTGGTATAAACCGAACCAAAACATTTGAAAGACTATTACCAGTCAAATCAACACCTTCATTTTGAATGATTTCGTTTGAAATACTCGAGCCATAACAAACACGTTCTTCTTGCTCACGTGGCACTAAATCAAAAGCATAGGGCGGATTAGGGTCAGTTACAACCATATCAAATGGTGACCATAAAGGTGCGATTATTTTGTAGGTCTCCTCATATTCATATCTAAAAAAAGGTGTTTCAACATCACCAAGGTTCACATCAACATATATGGCAACGCCCTCAACATCGAGGTCAGTTACTACTCTTTTAGCAATACTATTTTCTATTGTTGCATTCTTGGGTAAATTAGTTGATGTAGATTCATAATTTTTTCCTTGTGAAGTAATAAGTAATTTATATTGTACATCAGGGGCGGCTTGAAAAGCAATTTGCGATTGGTACTGCCCTGGTTCAATTTCAGAAAAAATAAAATTATTTCCAAGGTCATCACTTATTTGTACTTGGGCGTTTTGGACGAATTGAATACTATTATTATTAAAACTACTCCCGCTACTTAAAAAAACATCATGCTGTTTTAATTCATTGGTAAGAGTTGCTTCCACTACCAGCAATTCTTCAATAGCAGTTGTATCTTCTTCTTGTAAGGATATATCAAAAGGTTCAACGCACGAAAAGAGGCATAGCGCGACGAAGCAAACAAATATTTTAATCGTCTTAGTCATTATTCTATCCAAAATTCAGGTTCAACATTATCACCTAATAATCGGCAATCTCCGCAAATATTTGTGGTTACCACATAAGGACCTGGACAAGTACTATTTGGTGCCAATTCTGGTTCATCTCCAGCGTAATACGTATAAAAATTTCCAACTATTCCCTCAATAGCACCAGGTGGACATCCATCAAAAATTTGTTCTGGGGCACCACGAGGACACCATAGAATGCGCTCTTGAACAGATAATAGTTGACAATTAAAAGGATATTCAGGTAATTCTTCTTCTGGGAATATATCTTCAAAATCAAAAAATATGCGCTGCTCTGCTACGCTAACCGCCTCTACCCATCCCAAAATATCTTCTCCGTTGCCATCTATTCTGGAGATATTGGCCAATAGTTCGCCCGGCTGTATTTGAGAGAATAAACTCTCTGAACTTGAAAACTTGCGTAATGTTTCGTAAAAAGTGTAAGATTCTTGTGACTGCACAAATTGTTTAACCAGAATACTATACCTGTGGGTAATGATAAAATTATCTTTACCGATAAAACGAACCATAAAACGTTCTACATTATTTGTAGCACTATTTAAAGTACTGGTCTGTATTACGGTATTAGAATCAATAGTATTATAACAAACCCTATTCTGAACCTCACGATCTACCACTTCTAAAGTGTAGTCTGATTCTGGGCATAGTGTGTAGTTCGTTAATTTAAACTCTTGACTAGCCCATAAGGGAGCAATAACCTTATAAGTCTCTTCATAGCCATATCGATAATTTTCAGCATTACCTTCAATGGGGTCACCATCAACAAATATGGCAACACCATCTGCACCAGTCTCACTAACAGCTCTTTCAGTATAAACATTTTCTATTCTAGCCTTGCCCTGAACCTGAACCGCATCTGACAGGTATTCATTACCGTCTCTCGTCATAATCTCTAATCGATATTCAATGCCCATTTGAAGGGCGAAAACCTCATCAGAATTGTAAATACCATCCCTTGTCTCCGTAAAAGCAAACTCACGCCCATCATCTGCCAATACCCTAACCCGTGCCCCTGTTTCAACACTCACAGTATCTCTGGGCCGCAAACCAGGGGTTAAAAAGGGGATAAAAGTAGTATCACGTTCCAAGTCAGAGCGATTATCACTTCGACTTAAGTACACCACTTGGTTCTTTAATTCATCCGTCAATATAGCTTCAACAACCAACAAACCACTGCCATCGACATTGGTTATCTCATCAATATCTAGAACATCAATACATGAGATGAGGGATAACCCAATGAATATCATAAATATGTTGATAGTTTTACTCATTCTTCAATCCAAAAATCAGGAGCTACATTATTACCAAAAACTCGACAATCTACACAACCAAGTGCTTTTGTCAGAAAAGGTCCTCCATCAATAACTATGTCTTCATTCTCGCCTACATAACCAATCAAACCAGCTTGAATACCATCTATTAAAGGTGAGTTGGATGTGCCATCTATAACTACTTTTCCATCGATTATCGTAGCATGAAATCCTTCAGGATATAAAGGGGGTGCACTAGTAAAGTCACAACTTATTATATAGGGTGGTAACGGTTCATTTGGGAAAAAATCTTCGTAATTAAAGAACATCCTTTTTTCACTATACGAACTCAACTCAAAATACCCAAAAACAATGGCAACATCCGAATTTTGAACGTTTATATTTCCTTCTAGTTGCCCAGTCTGTACATTACTAAAAACACTTTCAGAGCTTGAAAAATCTTCTAAGGAACTGAAGAATGAAGCAGCATTAATATCATGATGATATTGCTTAACCAGAATACTATAACGGTGTGAAATAGCATAATTTTCGCTTCCTATGAAACGTACTTCAAAATCATCTAAATTATTTGTGGCTAAATTGGCAGTAGACGCCAAAATAATATCGTTTGATTTATTGTTTGCAAAGCAAATATTGGCAAGTTCATCACGGGGGGCGACGGTAACTTCCCAACCATCATCATCCTCACAGAAAAAATCATAATCTACTTCATCCCAGTCAAAAGGTTCAAAATCTGGTGCTATGACCTTATAGGTCTCGTCATATTCATACCTGAAATAGTTAGGAAAAGCACTATTATCTTGGTTATCAACCATGATGGCAATCCCCTCTGTTTCCGAGCTATTAATTCTTCTTTCGGCATGAACCTCTGCCACTTCAACACGTGACGGCATAGCTTGAGTGTTTGATACATAGTTCACACCATCCCTTGTTGTAATCTCAAGTGTATATTCTCTATCATGCTGCAGTGTTATTGCAGAATTTGTATTATAAGTACCCGGAGCCGTTTCTGAAAAATCGATACTACTTCCTAAATCATCAATGATTCTTACAAGAGCTCCGCTCTCTTGTATGGGTTCAGAAGCCTCAAAAGAAAAAGTTCTAGTTAATAAAATAGTATGTTGCATATTCTGGTCAGATATTCTAGCATCTACGACCAAAGCGCCATCTAGGACCTCTGTAATATTTTCGGGTTCAAATTCATCTACACAAGCTATAAATACAGGTGACAGGCAAAGTAACATTAGCCATTTCATTTTCTTTTTCATCTTTTCTTTTTTTAGCAATCTTAAAATTTAAAGTTGTAAGTAATCGAGGGAATTGGAATTGCAAAAATGGAACTTTGTAATGCCTTCACCTCGCCGTTTTCCGTTACAAAAAATACAGAATACGGATTATTTCTACCTAAAACATTATAAACCGAAATGGTCACAAAACTGTGGGCCAATTTGTTTTTCTTGTGGTTCCCTTCAATATTCACGCCCAGATCAAGCCTATAAAAATCTGGAATACGAAACTCATTACGATTACTAAAAGCAACAAAGTCGGCATTATTGAATCGAAATGTACCTATTGGATAGGTAACTGGTCTGCCAGTTTGATATACAAAATTTGCAGATACGCTGTATCGCTTAGTAAAACGGTAGTTCGCAATCAGACTTACATCATGCGGTTTATCGAAATTAGAAGGAAAAAATTCTCCATTATTGATACGCTCCTCACTAAACTCGCTTGCAAAACGATACAATGACCTTGAATAGGTATAGCCCAACCATCCATTGAGTCTACCACTATTTTTCTTTAACAAAAACTCAACTCCATAAGCCTTACCATCTCCTTGTAATACCTCGGTTTCTACATTTTCATTTAAAAATAAATCAGCCCCAGTTTTAAAATCTAGAACATTGTCCATCAACTTATAATAGCCTTCAAGACTTACCTCATATTCATTTTCTTTGAAGTTTTTATAGAGCCCTAAAGAAGCTTGGTAACCTGTTTGAGGTTCAATATTTAAATCAGATAATTTCCATGTATCTATTGGTGATACTGTGGTATTATTTGAAAGTGTATGCAAGAATTGATAGGAGTTATTAAAACTTGCCTTTATTGAGAAATCTGGGGTAAAAAGATATCTAGCCGAAACACGAGCCTCAGGACCACCATAGGTTTCAACCACCTCACCACTTCCATAGCTTATAGTATCTTGAACGGTAGATTCGTTTCTAGGGAGACCATTTTGATAGGTTCGCTGTGTACCGGAGCCAAGTGCTGCAAAAAATGCATAGCGCAAGCCTAGATTAAACAATAACTTATCTCCTACTTTGATTTCATCACCAACATAAATAGCGCCTTCAACGGCCTGTTCTTCATCAATAAAAACGGAACTGATATTAGATTCTCCTCCATCAGGTTCAATACTTCCAGGGTTTACAGAATAATATTTGGCAGAAATACCATAATCTAGGGCATTCTTATCATTTAATATTGTTCTTAGTTTGTATTTAAGTTCTGTCTCAGTAATACTATAGTCCAGATTAAAATCGGTGTTTGCTTCTCCATCAAAATCAATTCCGAAACCATAATTACTATTCCCAACTACCAAAGCACCTGACGTCTTTTCATTGAAACGATGATCCCATCTGGTCGAAAACAATCTATTACTATAATTATATAAAGAGTCTGAAGTAATACTAAAAGCATCCCTACTGTAATAAGCTGTTGCTTTCACTTCGTTATTATCATTGATTTTATTGTGATATTTTAAAATACCATCAAAGAACGAAGCATTACTATTGTTTAAGGATTCTTCGTCAAGTGATCTTAAAATCCAATCAGCGTATGCTCCTCTAGCTCCCACAACTAAGGAAGATTTATCTTTTTGAAGTGGTACCTCCAATGCGAGATTACCTGTCACAGGGCCAATAGATCCCTCACCGGCAATTTTCTCTACATTTCCATTTTTGGTTTTAATGTCAAAAACAGAGGATAACCGTCCTCCAAATTCAACAGGAATTGCTCCCTTGTATATATCAACTCCTTTTGTGGTAAATGGGTTTAAGGCTTGAAAAATTCCGAAAAAGTGCTGAGGGTTATAGATAACGGCATCATCAAGTAAAACAAGATTCTGGTCGGTCTTTCCTCCCCTTACATTTAATCCTGTTGCCCCTTCACCTGCCGATGATATACCGGGTAATGCTTTTGCAACTTGCAAAATATCACGTTCTCCTAATACTAAAGGAATATTTTTAGATTCCTCAGAATCAATCTGTTCGCTACCCGTGATTGCATCTTCTACATTTTTTGCAGCATCTGCTTCAACAACAACTTCATCCAACTGCTGCAAACCCTCTTCTAAAACCAGGTTTAAGCTACCATCGTTATACATAACCACTTCACGGTCTGAAGATGCAATACCCATAGCTCTTACACTAATGACATTATACCCAGAAGGAAGGTCGAGTTCATAATCGCCAAAATCATTGGTAACAGTAACGATACCACTGCCCTTAATTCGAATGGCTAAATCTTGTATAGGTTCGCCCGTTCGAGCATTTACCGCTTTACCTTTTAAGCGGTAGGTTTTTCTTAAATTGTTTGGGTCACTTTTACCAACCCTGGCAACACTATAATTTCTCTTAGTGATGCGTGTATTATCATTATAAAACGTTGGTGGTGGGGCATTCGTTATGCGGGTATTAGTAGTACCCAGTGTAGTATCAACTTCTCTCCCAAAAAAACCACGTGGTAATTCATCATAAACGATAGTGTTTTCTAAAAGAACAACCCGTTTTTCATCATCTTTTACATAATAATTCAAAGTTGTTTCAGCTAGTACTATATTCAAAACCTCAGAGAGTTCTTCATTGGCATATGAAACGGTAATCGAATCTTTCATTACCCAATCATCAATAAAAAAGAATCGATAATCAGTTTTCGATTCAATATCTAAAATCACCTCTTTTAAAGGAGTATTTGAAAAATCACCAGATAAGTTTGAATTATTTTGTGCACGAATAGCAGACGTCATTAAAAAACAACCAAATAGAACAATCAAAAACTTACGTGGTTTAAAAGCTTGACACAGCTTATACCCTATTAAAATAATAGGTTTTATGGAATTATACATACAGTTGTTTGAATTAGCTATATGTAAAGTACAAAACCAAAGTAACAAAAGCTAATAATCCCTAGTTATATCTACTGTTTTGGAATAAACTTTAAAATGTCTGGCGAATTGTTGATGATTTCTTCTTTATTCATCATCATTTTTCTAAAATCCCCATTCACGTACATTTGGGCTTGATCTTTATAGTGCTTACTCAGCGGATTACCGGATTGTCCTGTAGGCAAAATGCTAATACTATTTTCTACATCTGAAAAATCAACAATTCTTCTAGTCGATGGTATACTACTTACTTTATATGTTCCATCTTCCATACTTCTAAAACCTTGATTATTTAAGGTTCCTGATGTTCCAGCTGATGGATAAGGCCCTACAGTAAAATACTTCTTTAAAGAAGGTATACGACCTATAGGGTGGTCATGCTCCAGATAATGTACCCTGTCCCATGTCCAAGTTTGATAATCTTGGCCAAGTTCATTTTTCAACTGATTCCAAGTGTCATTAAATGCCTTATTAATAATTTGGGCTCTTGTTTCTTTTACGCCGGTAGTTTTGACGTTATCCCACCATATAGATGAAAGATTATCAAAAACCTTATTGAGTTTTAATTGAACGGAATAAGAGTTGTATTCCCCTATTGTTGAAAACTCATCTACAAAAAGGTTTTGGTGCAGATTCCCTTCCATCTTTTCAAAAAATACAGCTCCTAAGCTTGATAAATCAAACTTACCATCCCATGATTTAATATTATCTAAATAAGCTACTTGTTGTTCCGTCAATCCCTTTATTTCCAATACACTTAAACATGAGGTAATAAATTCTGTTGCGGTTCTTAAAGTAATATCATTGGCCATATTGGCCATATCGTCTTTCGTCCATCCATCCTTTTTAGCTTCTAATAAATCTATTATTCTACCTGCTCTGCGTGAAGAATTGGCAAAATAACCTGGCAGGTACATGCTTGCAGTTGAATCTGGTTGATTATTTGCGGAATACACATAATTATTTGGTGGATTAATGGAACTAGGGTTCTTATCAAAACTTAAATACTCAATTGGGTCATCTTCACCAGTGGCACCATTCAAAATAAATTTTGTGCTTGTGCTATCTGGCATTCTGTACAATTTTGCTGTTCCCCACCATGCGACATTTCCTTCAGCATCTCCATACATTACATTAAGACCAGGCGCATGAATATAAGGCAAAGCATTGCTAAACTCTTTGATGGTAGAGGCATGGTTTATTCCATAAAGCCCTTTTAGCAGTTTATTCTCAAACTGGGTAAAAAGCCAATGCATACTTACCAAACGTTCTCCTTCTACCCTTGTTCTATTGGCGTAATTAGTATTGACCAAGGGTCCTCGATGTGTTCTTTTGATTTGAAAATCAACAACTCCAACATCTTTTACTTGAATGGATTTTGTTACAAATTCAAACTTTTTCCAATCTTCTTTGTAACGATATAATGTTGTATCCGTTGGATGTTGCTCTTCATAATAAAAATTGGTATCATCATTGGCCAACATGGTGAAGCCATGGACCATTTTTCTATCATGTGACAATAGTGGAAAAGGTACCCCAGCTAGATAATAACCATATTTTTCATACTGTGGAGTTATCAAATGTGCCTCGTACCAAACAGCTGGCTGCGCTTGTGCAATATGCGGGTCATTCTCAAAAAGCACTTTTCCTGTAGCAGTTTTTTCAGGGGCTAAAACCCAGCTGTTACTGCCATATATTTCTGGAATAGGTAAATTATCCAATGCCTTGGATATTTTCTGCTGAATGGCCACTAAATCAGTTAAAGAAGAGTCTTTATAAACGGGGATTTTGATTTCATCAGCTGGATTATTTTTAAAAAGTTCATTGGTATAAACAGAATCTAATACGCTTAACAGATTAGTATTTACAATATCCCTTGCTCCCTTGTTAAAGGTAAAACCCATATAGGCGACAGCATTATAAACGTCTTTTAAGACAAACTTCTGCTTTTTCAATCCCGTAAGGTAAAATTCTACAGGGGTTGGACCCTCGTCAATGAATTCATTGATTCCATCTAAATAAGCATTGGCTAGAACGATACTCGGATGCGATGTATCAAGATTTGCTAAAGCTTCTTCGTTATGTTCATCAATACCTAATGAAAGAAAGAATTTATCCGTTTCTAATGTGAGTTCTCCAAAAATCTCAGATAACCTGCCAGAACCTGCCCTACGGAGCAATTCCATTTGCCAAAGTCTATCTTGGGCATGCACATAACCTAAAGTGCGAATTGCATCTTTTTCGTTAGCGGCATAAATATGGGGAATGCCAAATTCATCAAAATAAACGGTTGCTTCATCAGAAAGATTTGCCAAATCTTTTTCGCCAGAATAGGTAGGCGTTAGGGTATTCACAAATATAAATCCCCCTAAAAAAATGATAAACAACAGCACACCAAGTATGGTAAGTACCTTTTTGATTTTTCGCATAACAAGTAAGCTAAATATATTAGCCTAAAATAAAGAAAAACTTAGACTTATTTAGAACTGGTTTGGTAACGCTCTAGACCCAGTTTTAACCAAGCCTCATAAGTTGTAGCATCAACATATTGAATGCCAGAATTTAGCACTTCTAAATCAGGGGTAAGTAATGCATAATATGGCTGAGAGGCTGAATTGAAATTAATGGTCTGGAAAGTACCCCATTTTTGCCCAACAGTTTCAATAGTTTTAATGCGACCTGAATCATATTTAAAATCAAACTGCTTTTCTTTTGGGAGTTCTTTTCTGTCATCTACATAAAGTGAAATCAAAACATAGTCATCTCGTAGCATAGGATAAATTGTTGGCATACTCCAAACATTTTCTTCCATCCTACGACAGTTTACACAGGCCCATCCAGTAAAATCCAATAGAATAGGCTTTTTTTCCGCTTTAGCATAAGCGACGCCTTCTTCAAAGTCTTTAAAACAATTGAGTCCTAGCGGACAATCTGAAGCTTTATTATTTATGCTATAGAACTCTGGCGGGGGAAAACCGCTCAAAGTTTTTAGACTTGTTAGGTTAAAGACACCCAATAGTAAATAAATTGTTGCCAATGCACTCAAAGTACCCAATAACTTTCTCGAAGTAGATAATTTTTGTCTTGGACCATCATGCTTAAAGCGAAAAACACCGAACAAATACAATGTCATCAATGCAAAAATCACAATCCAAATAAATAGAAAAATTTCTCGTTTTAAAATACCCCAGTTACCAACTAAATCAGCGTTTGATAAAAACTTAAATGCCAAGGCAAGTTCTAAAAACCCTAGCACTACTTTAACTGTGGTCATCCATCCACCAGATTTTGGCAAAGAATTTAACCATGCCGGAAAAAGAGCAAACAATGCAAAAGGTAAGGCCAGTGCCAGGCCAAAACCGGTCATACCAAAAGTGAGATTAGTAGCAACACTCCCTTCTGCTAAAGTCGTGCTTCCCAGCAATCCACCTAAAATAGGTCCAGTACATGAAAAAGATACTATGGCTAGGGTCAATGCCATAAAAAAGATGCCTAAAGCACCACCTGCTTTTGTTGATGCCGCATCCATCTTATTTGCCCATGAACTAGGTAATGTCAACTCATAATATCCAAAAAAGGAAAAAGCAAAGAATACAAAAATGGCAAAGAAAAATATATTCAACCAAATATTTGTCGCTATAGTATTTAATATCTGTGAATCTACAGAATCGAATAGGTGAAATGGTAGACTAAGTAGAAAATAAATTAGAACAATAAAAAAACCGTACAATATAGCATTCACAATGCCTTTGGACTTATTCTCAGATTGCTTTGTAAAAAAGGAAACAGTTAAAGGAATTAATGGAAAAACACATGGGGTGAACAATGCTATTAATCCTCCTAAAAACCCAAGCCCAAATACCATCCAGAGAGCTGAATCTCCTTCAACAGCATTTAATTCATTCTGTTGTAAAAGTACTTTATTCTTTAAATCAAGTTTTAAAGAATTTGTTAATGAAGAACTTCGTGCATCAATTGTTTTTTCTTCTGTAATGAAAGTACTTCCGTCAAGAGAAACTTCAAAAACCTCTTCTTTTAAAACACAAACTTCTTTACAAATCTGATAATATAGAATTACCGTAATTTGTTTAATATTTGGATTAGTTAAGCTGATTTTTTGTTCAAAAAACGCTTTATTCTTAAAGAAGGTCTCATCAACATCAAAAACCTCTGTATATTTTGTATAGGTTTCGCCCTCCACTGTTTTACCAACTAACTCATAGCTCACCCCAGCATTTACAAATTCAAACTCACTGGGCATAGAACCGCCTTCGGCAGTGTATAGCGAATAGATATACCAATCTTTGAATATGTCAGCTTTAAAAGTGAGATTATATTCTGTCTCAGATAATTTTTCTACTCCATGAGACCAGACAGCAGGAGTTTCATCTGATTGAGAGTGAATAAATGAAAAACTGAATAAAAGAACAAGACTTGTAACTATGAGCTTTTTCAATACAATTCGAATTTTGTTATTTCTTTGGTATCCTCGGTAACCTTAAAACGTTCATCTGCTCTCTTCCCCATAACCCAAACAATTTTATTGTCAGAACAAAGCAACCAAATATTATTTTTTGAAAGGACGTCTATTTTTTCATCTTTAAAAAACTTCGCTAGTTTTTTCTTTCCTTTCATACCTAACGGATAAAAATAGTCGCCATTATTCCATTTTCTTAACATTAAAGGATATTTTAACTTTTCACTATCCACAAAAAGAATATTCTTACTAGAAGAAGAAAAATTATCCGCTTTAGCAATCTTTATCTTTATCGGAAAATCTAGAGTACTACTACCTTCAAAAATTGCATAATTTTTTTCTAGATTCTCCATAGAAACGGATAATAAAAGAAACTCTCTATCTTTTAATAACTGATGTGTTTTTGAGTAAATTAATTTTCCACTAGTACCATCTAAAAGTTTTACAATGTCCGTCCATTGTGTAAATCCATATGGTTCCAATATAAGATGCAAATGCTCTTTTAAAGGTTTCCTTTTTTTTAGTTGTTCAACAGAAATAGATATAACGCCATCTTTTTCGTTAAAAAGATTTTCTCGTAGCTCATTACCATAAGCGTGCAGCAAGCTCGAAGTTGCCGATAAATGGTGTTGGGTCAATTTGAAATTTTCTAAAAAATTAGGTTGTAATTCCTTTAGACTCGGAATAATTTCATGACGTATTTTATTTCTTAAATATTTGGTTTCTTCATTGCTGCTATCTTCTCTCCATTTAATATTATGGGTGTTAGCAAACGCTACTATTTCTTTTCTAGAAAAAGGAAGCAGCGGCCGAATTATAGTATTGTTCCGTTCTGGAATTCCTGTTAAACCTTTGATTCCTGTTCCTCGAGATAAATTTATGAGAAATGTCTCTAAACTATCATCAGCATGGTGTGCCGTTAAAATATAATCATAACCATTTTCATTGGCTGTGCTATCGAACCACTTATATCGAAGTTCTCGGGCAATGGATTGTATAGAACTATTCTTGTTTTTTTTATGCTCATCCATATTAAATGAAGAAACAAATACCTGTCTTTTCATTTTAGTTGCCAAGGTCTCTACAAACAGTTGGTCACCATTGCTCTCATTGCCTCTCAAATTATAATTACAGTGCGCTAAACCAAAATTAAAATTTGAAGACTGACACAAATGCGCCAAAACAACACTATCAAGTCCACCACTGCAAGCAATTAGGAGTTTTCTCTTCTTTAAAAGAGGGAATTGAGTAGTAATATGCTGTTGAAAAACATCTAACATGTAACTAAATTAATCATATCATTTTTGTTCTAATGCTTTTCGCATCGCCTTGGCTTTTAATAGGCACTCTTCATATTCTTTTTGCGGAATTGATTTTGATGTTATTGCGCTTCCTACCGAATAAGAAACATATTTATTTTTCGAATTATAAAGAATACTCCGAATGACAACGTTAAAATCAAAATTATCATTTGGATTAAAATATCCTATCGCCCCACTATAAATGCCTCGCTTGGTCTCTTCATACTGTTCGATAATTTTCATTGCAGAGACTTTGGGGGCGCCTGTCATACTCCCCATTGGAAAAGTATCTTTTATCACTTGTACAGAATCTATTGTGTCTTCTATGTTCGCACTAACCGTTGAAATCATTTGATGGACTTGTTTAAATGTATAGATCTCACATAATTCTTCAACTTTTACGGAACCTTTTAGGGCGTTTTTTGAAAAGTCGTTACGTACCAAATCTGTTATCATAATATTCTCTGAACGCTCTTTAGCATCATTTGCCAATTCTTTTTTTAAAAATTCGTCTTTACACGGGTTATGAGAACGGGCGGCAGTGCCTTTAATGGGCTGCGAGACTACTTTTTTATCTACTCTTTTTAAATATCGCTCTGGTGAAGCGCATAGTACATATTTATCATCTAGCTTTAAGAAGGCGGCAAAAGGTGGTTGTGAGATCTCATTTAATTTTTCAAAAGTCTTCAAAGGGTTAATTATGGTATTTGGAGAAAAAAACTCTTGACAAATATTTACTTCATAGATAGCTCCCCGATGAATTTTCTTAAGAACGCCATTTATTTTATCTAGATAGGCATTTTTATGTATGCGAAGTTTGATTTTAGGGGTTTCAAAATTATCTTCTATTTGTTTTAATAAATCGACTTGAAGAATATGTTCTAAATCAATTTTTATGTCATGAGCATATTGATTCAAATAATGAAATTCGACAATATTTCTTCTTAGAAAGATTAACTTCTTAGGTTGAAAAAAATGAAGCTTATTAAAACCAAGTCCATCATGGTTCTTAGAGGAAAGGTCTTCCAATTCATTTTTTAAATCATAAGACAGATAGCCAAAAATCCAGTCTTTTATTCTTGCCTTGTATGCCGAGAGTTTTTGAAAAGCATTACAGTCATTAGTTTTGATTTCAGACTCTAAACCAATTGCAATGATTGCCTCAAATGAATTATAAGAATCCGTATGACGGTTACCATCTAAATAAACAAGCTCATCAAATTGTTGCGCCCATCGTAACAACTTCTTTTTAAAGTCTTGCGGGGTTTTTATCTCTAAGAATTCACTTTTTCTCAATGACAGCTTAAAGTGAATTTAAAAAAGTCTGTAATACCTCTTCATGTGCCTTAGACAAATCATTATCTAAAATACCCTCTTCGATATTCATATTATCATGAAATGATGGAAAAGAAAAAGTAGCAACCACATCTGCTCCAAACCGCGGCAATAGACTATTTATGACCTCTAGAGCTCCTACACCGCCTCTTTTGCCTGGTGAGGTGGATAGTAACAATACTTTAGTATCTAACATAAATTTTCGTTCTAAACGTGACAGCCAATCCAGCACATTCTTAAAGTAGGCAGATGGATTACCATTATGTTCGTTTACAGATATAATTATACCTTCCGCCTTTTGAATATCGTTTTTGAGTTCCACCAACGAGTTAGAAAACCCTTCTTTTCTTTCTATATCTTCGCTGTACATCGAAAATGGATAATTAGCCATGTCTGCCATTTGTACCTGATGATTTTCTATAAGACCAGCTGTATATTTTACAAATTTATAGTTGATAGAAGTGGAGGAATTACTGCCTGCAAATGCTAAAATCTTAGCCATATCTCAAAAATGTTGTTTATTCAGCGAAAATACCTCAAAAAGATAATAGCTGCCCTAATTTTGTCTAATTTTGCGCTTTAGAACATCTAAAAGACCTAATACACAAGTATATAGGTTGAAGAATTTAAAGTATGAAACCAAGTTCAACCAGATTGTTTTTTATAGATGCTATGAGAGCATGGGCAATTCTTATGATGTTGCAAGGGCATTTCATTGATGGTTTACTTGATCCTGTTTTTCGTAACCCTGAGAATATAGCCTATTCTACTTGGCTCTACTTTAGAGGAATCACAGCACCAGTATTTTTCACGGTGTCGGGCTTTATTTTTACATATCTTCTCATTAGAGTGCCTGAGAAGGGACTTACAAACCCAAGGATAAAAAAAGGTATTCGAAGAGGTTTACAATTAATTCTAATTGGTTATTTGCTAAGACTCAATCTTTTTGGTTTGTTATCTGGAAAATTGTATGATAGTTTCTATTTGGTTGATGTATTGCATTGTATAGGGATGTCAATACTTATTATTGTAGGTATTTATACTCTCACGGCTTCTAGAAAGAAATGGATGTTTCCATCTTTATTGGTAGCCATTACTTTATTTTTATTTTTACTTGAACCTATTTACAAGCAATGGTCTTTTAATTTTTTACCTACAGCCATTGCCAACTATTTTACCAAAACAAATGGCTCTATTTTTACCATTATACCGTGGATGGGTTACACAACAGTTGGGGCTTCTTTGTCCATTCTTTTTAATCGTTTTAAAGATTTTAAACAACTGTACCCCACGGCAATTGCAATAGCTTTGTTAAGCGGGTTAAGCTTGATCTTTTTTTCATCTGATTTATTTGTAATACTTTATGAAAACACAGGATATTCCCTTTTTAAACTAATAGAACTAAACAATTACTTATTTATTAGATTGGGTGATGTATTGGTTGTCTTTGCAATTTTTATGATTTTACGTGGGATTATGAATAACAAAACTATTTTAAAGATAGGAGCAAGTACACTATCTATTTATGTAATTCACTTTGTAATTCTTTATGGAAGTTTGACAGGCTTGGGTTTATATGGGTTTTTTAACCATCAACTTTCTCCCAATATAGTTATACCTGGGGCATTTCTTTTTATGATTACCTGTACTTTTGTAGCCTTACAATTTCATAAAAATGAGGTATACTTAAAATCCCGATTAGTGTTTCAAGTTGAATCTTTTGGAAAACAATTTGAATTACTTTCAAAAAAAACTATTCCGATAATGAGGCAGCTATTCGTTAAAGTTCGCGTTTTCATAAGTCGCGTTTTAGGTATTGTTAGGAATTAGAACAAAATTATTTTAATTGCTTTCAACGAATCAACTTTAAGTTGCCTTATAATCATACGGCAAAAAATAAGGCCGAATCATTTGATTCGGCCTTATTAATATTATTTTACAGTTTGTATTTCTAAGAATTATCTTCTACAGCAGCATCAGGCGCGTTTGTAGCCACAGATTTAATACCATTATCCATCCCAGAAGTATCAGCGTACATCTGGCTAGTTCCAATTACCTGACCATTTGTTGCTTTGAGATTAAAATGATGTTTCCCATTTTTTGCTTCTTTACGTTCAAATCTAGCATCATCTTGTGAATTTTTTCGAACAGATTCAATTCCATTTTCACAAGCCGCTTTTGTAGTGTATCCCTCGCTACTTAAAATAACTTGTCCATTAGACGCTTTTAAATTGAAACGTAATTCTCCGGCATTGTCTTTATTAATTTCAAATTTTCCCATTGTAATTTAGTTTATTGATTTCTAAAGTTATTAAAATTTAGATTACTCATCCAAAATAATGGTATTAAACAGTTTTGAGTTCATTTTCCAATTAAAGTACGTTATAAAACCTTCGTCTATACTTTTTGGTAATTAACCCTGTTGACCAAAGTATTGCCTTAAATCATTATTAGTTTTACAGTGTAGAATCAAAATCAACCCAAATCTTGATTCCTCGAACCAAACAAAGCCATACTAAACCTGCTTAACTAAAAAAGGATATCAAATAGGTATCCTTTTTTAGTTTATAAAATTCCTTTCTAAACTTATATTCAGTGTGATTTACCATAACACAATGTCATCTGTGAGTAATAATTCCTCTACTACTGGCCTTAGTTGTTCAAAGTTTTGACCAGTTTGAATAGCCGGATGATACAATGTTTCAATAATACCCTTGTCAAAGTTGGAATATTCTCGGGCTAGACTAGAACACATATAACTTCTATCATTTAAAGATTCGTCACCACAATAAGTTATACTAGCATGCCCCAAACCAAGAATGTGACCTAATTCATGTCGAAAGATTGGCATACCATCATTCGCTACCCAAATTCTACCATCATAAATATTAAAATTGCCATCGTAAGAATACACAGCATAACCTGAGAAATTCGCATTCCTTAATATTTCGAACATATCTGGCCAAAAAGGTTCAATTTCTGAAGACGGTCCTAGATACAGGCGAACATTTGACTCATCAACCATAGAAACGGTCTCAATTTTTGTGCCATCACTAATCAAGTTGTTTAAAATGGAAACTTCTTTTTCCACTAAATCCCTGTATTCTGGTGTGATGTCTCCAGCTAAAAAAAGTTTTAACTCATTGGTCCATTTCTCGCTGAGAGGTGCACCATTAGAGTTAGGGTCAAGTTTAAAAGTTATGTACTCATACTCCTCTAAAAATGCTTCTTCCTCCTCAGTTAATTCTTGTTCAATCTCTTCGTTGGTCCCAGAATCTGAACTACATGATATCACAATAGAATGATAAGTACTAATAATTTCCGAAGCATGGTTTTTATGCTAAATATGAAGTGGCCTATTGTCCGTTGCTGCCAATGCTGCCTCTTTAACAGCTTCAGCATAAGTTGGATGTGCATGGCTCATTCTTGACATATCTTCTGCAGAAGCTCTAAATTCCATTGCTGTAACTGCCTCGGTAATCAAATCGGCACAACGAGCACCAATCATATGAACACCTAAAACTTCATCAGTTTCCTTGTCAGCCAGAATCTTTACGAACCCGTCAATATCCATACTTGCTCGAGCACGACCCAAAGCACGCATTGGAAACTGCCCAACTTTATAAGCAACTCCTGCTTCCTTTAATTCTTCTTCAGTTTTACCAACGGCGGCAACTTCGGGCCAAGTATAAACAACTCCTGGAATTAAATTATAGTCAATATGTGGTTTTTGTCCCGCTAAAATCTCTGCAACCATAGTGCCTTCTTCCTCAGCCTTATGCGCCAACATTGCACCTTTGACCACATCGCCAATAGCATAAATATTTGAAGTACTTGTTTGCAAATGTCCATTAACCTCTACTCTACCCCTATCATCAAGTTTTACTCCAGCAGCTTCAACATTCAAACCATCAGTATATGGCCTACGACCTACAGATACCAAACAATAGTCACCAATAAACTCTACTTCTTGGCCTTTCTTATCATCTGCTTTCACAATTATTTGGTTGCCTTTTCTCTCAACGGACTTCACCTTATGCGAAAGATTGAACTTAACCTTTTGCTTTTTGAGTACTTTCATCAACTCCTTAGAAAGTGCGGCATCCATACCAGGCACAATTCTGTCCATATATTCTACAACAGTAACCTCGGCACCCAATCTTTTATATACCTGACCTAATTCTAAACCGATTACTCCACCACCGATAATAATCATATGCTTTGGAATTTCTTTGAGCTTTAAAGCTTCCGTAGATGTAATTATTCTCTCTTTATCAATTTTAATGAAAGGTAAGCTTGAGGGTTTAGAACCTGTAGCTATAATAATATTTTTTGCGCCTATGGTTTCAGTTTTTCCATCTGGTCTAGCAATATTGATAGTAGTAGCATCTTTGAAGCTGCCAAGCCCTTGATGAACATCAATTTTATTCTTATTCATCAAAAATTCTATTCCCTTAGTTGTTTGATCAACTACAGCTTGTTTTCTGCCAATCATTTTCTCTAAATTGACTTTAACCTCGCCTGGAATTTCAATTCCATGCTCCTCAAAATGCTTTATGGCATCCTCATAGTGATGTGAAGAATCTAATAATGCCTTAGAAGGAATGCAACCTACGTTTAAACAAGTGCCGCCTAGAGTTGCATATTTTTCAATAATTGCAACTTTCATTCCCAATTGGGCACATCGTATCGCCGCAACATATCCGCCAGGACCAGAACCGATTACAACTACATCATATTGACTCATACTTTTTATTTTTATGTATAATTAATTCATCTTATTAAAAATGAGTACAAAAATACGAATGTTTTTTGGTAAAAAAGTGCTGTTATACAGGGGCTAAAGGAAATTTTAAAGCAGCGTAATGTCCTAGCCAAAGACCCGCTATTAATGCCATACTTAAGCCTACGTCAAACCATATTTGGTTCGCCCATTGACTATAAGTCAAGACAAATGACATTTTTATTAAGATGAAGAAAGAGATGAAAATATGGGGTAGATAATTATCCCTTATAACAATGATAGAAGCCATAAATCCCGCCAATAAAGAAGACATCATTAAGGATAAACTTCCTAATGTTATATCTAAAGATGTAGAAGAACATATACTGAGTCCATCAAATAGAATGTCTCTTGTAATTTTACTAAAAACAGCGAGTGAAAATCCGCCGATTAAGGTTGCAGCAAAGGTAAGCCACATACGATTGCGATGACTCATGATGAAAATATGTTTTTTGATTGAACTTCAAATTAGACATATCATTGTTCAACCATATTCCATTTAACACCATATTAGGTTAAAGTTTAGATAAATACTGCTGTTGATTTCTTAACGGTATTAATAACGAAAGAACTTTGGGTGCTTCCAATTTGGTCAATTGCAGTTAACTTATGAACCATGAATTCACGATAAGCCTCCATATTTTCAACATTGATAGTCAAAATATAATCATAGTCTCCGCTAATATGATTGCATTCTGAAACTTCGTTGAGTTGTTGCACTTGTCGCTCGAAACGAAGCACATTGTCTTTCGTGTGTTGCACTAATTTTACATGACAGAGCACCGTAAAATTTCGACTAACCTTCTCCTTGTCAACAAGCGCAACATAATTTGTAATTATACCCTCCCGTTCTAATCTGCGAATTCGTTCATATACAGCTGTTGTAGAGAGGTTTAGAGAATTGGCATATTGCTTTGTGGTCTTTTTACAATCGTCTTGCAAAAGTGAAAGCAATTTTCTATCGGTTTTGTCAAAAATCATAAAGAAAATATATCTGAGTTATTGCTATTATAACAAGCTGTATAATTTTTTTATCTAAATATACTATATTTAATAGTTTTTTTTTCTATATATAAATTAGTTTATTGATTTATTTTCTATATATAATTAGTTTTATATTAAAATTCAAAAAAATGAACCATAAATCAGCAGATAAAATTCAAGACCTACAATACTTTGGGGAGTTTGGGGGAGTCAATCCTTCAATTTCAGATTCTTCTACCTATACATTTATTTCAGCAAAAACCATGTTTGATACCTTCGAAGGAAACACCGAAGGTTGTTATTTGTATAGTCGACATTCTTCCCCTTCAAACTTATACTTAGGTGAAGCATTAGCTGCTCTTGAAGGAACAGAAAGCGCAAATGTATATGCCAGTGGAATGGGAGCTATAAGTTCCGTTATTATGCAATTATGTGATTCAAATGACCATATTGTCAGTAGCAGAACTATTTATGGAGGCACTTATGCATTCATGAAAAATTTCTTGAAGAAATTTGATATTCAAACTTCTTTCATTGACATCACAAATTTGGAAGTTGTAGCGCAAAGTATTACCCCTAAAACCAAAATGATTTACTGTGAGACGGTCAGTAATCCCTTGTTAGAGGTAGCTGATATTAATGCCCTTTCAAAAATTGCTAAAAAACACGGTATTCCTTTAGTAGTTGATAATACGTTCTCTCCTTTAAGTATTAGTGCCATAGAACTAGGTGCTGATATTGTGGTACATAGTTTAACGAAATTTATCAATGGCACTAGTGATTGTGTAGCTGGTGCAGTCTGTGCCTCTACCGATTTTTGCCTTGCACTAAAAGATGTCAATAATGGTGCTGGTATGTTATTTGGCAGTACCCTTGATAGTCTTAGGGCAGCTTCAATTTTGAAAAACATGCGAACCCTGCATATCCGAATGAAAAAACACAGCGAGAATACGCTCTACTTGGCCACTCAATTTCAAAAAGATGGCTTAAAAACAGTCTACCCTGGACTCTCCTCCCATTCTGGACATCAGACCTTTAAAAATCAAATGAATGTAGAATATGGTTATGGAGGATTAATGACATTGGATGTAGGCTCATTGGACAGGGCAAATGCCCTAATGGAAATGATGCAAGAACGAAACTTAGGCTATTTGGCGGTGAGCCTAGGGTTTTATAAAACATTATTCAGCGCACCAGGCACTTCGACTTCGTCAGAGATTCCACAAGAAGAGCAAGACATGATGGGACTTTCAGATGGATTAATTCGTTTTTCAATTGGTTTGGACAACGATATTCATAAAACCTATTTGGAAATGAAAAACTGCATGAAAGCGTTGGATATCCTCAAGCATGAAACCGTTACAGTTTAATGCGAATCTTTTTAGGTTTGGAGAACATAGGTCAAAATCGTAATATTACCTTTAACCAAACTGAACTAGATGTCTGAAAAAACCAAAAAATCAAAGTACCGCGAGAATGAACAAATCATAGAAAACAAAGAATTGAATATTTGGGAAGCATTACTGCCTGTCTTTGTATTGGTAGGTATGCTTGCTTACAATGTATACGTTTTTGGTGACGATGCATTGAGTGGTTCCAATCAGTTCATTTTATTATTAGGTGGTGCGGTTGCAGCAATTGTAGGCTTTTTTAATAAAGTCTCTTACAAACAAATGCTTACGGAAGTTGC
>Ga0316204_10003546_pt1 | contig 30770 bp, 23 predicted proteins | sample 6monrhotite_MG_2_FD_205661 | JGI IMG/M metagenome (GOLD analysis project Ga0316204, IMG submission 205661) | Microbial mat bacterial communities from mineral coupon in-situ incubated in ocean water Damariscotta River, Maine, United States -... | ecosystem: Environmental > Aquatic > Marine >...
CGCCGATGCCCGAGAAGCTCGGCGGCTGCTGGCTCCCGTCAGGGGAGCCCGCGACGGTGTAGCTGGCGCCCAGGTGGGCGCGGGGGCCGACGTAGGTGAAGGCGAAGCCATCGGAGCTGTCCGAGGCCACCACCGCGTCGGCGGTGAGGTGGATCTTCTGCACGGAGCCCCGGTCGCCGCCGGGGTCGATGGAGAACTTCTCGGAGCCGAAGGTGTAGTCGCCGAGCGGCAGCAGCCCCTCGAACTTCTTCTCCTCGACCAGCTTCTTCTGCGCCATCTCGACGGCGTTGCGCTGCTCGGGGGCGAAGGGCATGGACCCGATGGAGAGCGCGGTCGCGTCAGCGCCCTTCTCCCAGCTCAGGGCGACCGGCGCGTAGACCTGCTCGATGTTCTCGATCCAGCTCAGGAGCTCCGGGGTGTCCTTGATGCGCATCGCGGCGCGCAGCCGGTTCTCGCAGGCGCCCATGTCGCCCAGCGCCTGCGCCGCCTGGGCGCCGATCTCATGGTCCTCGAAGGTCAGCGCCTCGCCCTGGGTCGCGAGCACCAGGAGATCCTGGTAGGCGCTCTCCACGCCGCCCCAGGCGCTGCGGGAGGCGAGCTTCTGCATCTCCTCCTGGAGGCGGAGGTGCTCGGCCTCCTCGACCTCTCCCGCGTGGGCGGGGGCGCTCGCGGTGACGGCCAGGGGGGCCAGGATCAAGATGGGGATCAGCAGGGGGCTCAGTCTGGACATCATGCGTCCCTCACGGTGGGGGCTTCGGCGCCGTAGCAGGCGACGGCGTGGCGATCGTTCAAGCGACTCAGGGGCGGCACTGCCGCAGCGCACCGTTCGGCGAGCGGTCCGTCGGCCAGAGGGCAATCCGGCAGAAAAGGACAGCCGGTCTCCGCCAGCTCTCCGCCGGGCGCGGGCCGGGACCAGGGGTCGAACAGCAGGCGGGCGTAAGGGTGTACGGGCTCGTAGGCGCGCAGGTCGATCTCCTCAATCACCCGCCCCGCGAGCATCACCAGGGCCCGATGAGCCCAGGCCCGCGCGGCGGACATGTCGTGTGTGACGAGAATACACCCGCTGGCCTCCGGGAGGTTGCCGAAGAGATCACGGAGCACCGCCTGGCGCCGATCCGGCTCGAGTCCGCTCGTCGGCTCGTCAGCCACAATCAGGCGCGGCTCCAGGGCCAGCACCCGGGCGAGCGTCACCCGCCGCTGCTCGCCGCCGGAGAGATCCCGGGGCAGCGCGTTCAGCCGCGCCTCCAGCCCCAGCTTCACCAGCACCTCCCGGGCGCCCGCGCGAGCCTCGGCGGCCGGGAGGCCCCCCAGGGCGCGCAGCGTCTCGCTCACGGCCTCCAGCGGGGTCTGCTGCGGGTTGAGCGCGCTCATGGGATCCTGCGGCACGTACTGGTACTTCACCCGCCGGGCCTGACGGTCCTTCTCGGGCACCCCGCTCCAGGCCTGGCCCTCCAGCGCGATGCTCCCCGCCGTGGGCTCCTCCAGGCCGAGCACCATGCGAGCCAGGGTGGTCTTGCCGGAGCCGGACTGGCCCACCAGCGCCACGATCTCCCCCGGCGCTACCTCCAGGTTCACCCCCAGCACCGCCGGGACGGCCCGGCTGGGCGACCAGGGCCAGGCCCCGGGCAGCTGGAAGGTCTTCTCGACCCCGCGGACGGTGACGAGCGGGCCGCCCATCAGTGACCTCCCGTCAGGCGGACGACGTTGTCCGCGATGCGATCCACCGTCTCGTCGCGGTGGGAGATGAGCAGGAGGCCGCAGCCCCGATGCAGGCAGAGCTCCAGCAGCAGCTCGGTGACCACCCGGGTGAGCACCGGATCCAGTCCCGTCTCCGGCTCATCGGCGATCACGAGCCGCGGGCGCGGCGCCACGGCGATCGCCAGGGCGGCGCGCTGGCACATGCCGCCGCTCAGCTCGCCGGGGAGGGCTCCCAGCGCGCGCGCCGGGAGCCCCACCTCGTCCAGCAGCGTGCGGAGCGCGACGTCGCGCTCCTCTTGGGGAACCCCGCCCCGGACCATCGCCAGCTCGAGCTGACGGCCCAGCGTGCGCCCCGGGTTCAGGGCGCTGGACGCCGACTGCGGGGCGTAGGTCATGAAGTCCCCCCGCAGCGCGCGGGTCTCCTTCAGGAGCCGGCGCGCGCCGCGCGCGCCCGCCCGCCCGTCCAGCCAGTCCCTGCCGGAGAGCGCCGGGTACTTCAGCGAGCCGCCGGTGACCCCCGGGTTGGTGTCCACGCAGCCGAGCACCACCCTGGCTGTCAGCGACTTTCCGGAGCCGGACGGCCCCATCAGCGCGGTCACCCTGCCGGCGTGTACGTCGAGGTCCACTCCGTCCAGCAGGCGCCGGCCCCGGTGCTCGACCGTGAGCCCCCGCAGCGCGACCAGCTGCTCGCCTGTCACATCCACGCTCATCGCGCCCTCGCGGCGGCCGAGGCGGTGACGGCGGTGACCGCCACCAGCGCGATGAGGCCCAGCCCCAGGCCCAGCGCGTGCCAGGACGGCAGGTCCAGCACGACCTTGTAGCCGAGGTCCAGCAGGGAGGCCCAGGAGTGGGTGTCGTCGCTGTGGGTGAAGGAGCCCTGCCGCTCGGCGATGGCGAGGTAGGACAGGGCGATCTCCAGGAAGACCACCTGCATCATGGTCTCGGCGCCCTGACGCACCACCACGGGCCGCAGGTTCAGGCCGACGACGTGGTAGAGCAGGATGCGCGATCGGCTGAAGCCGTGGGCCCGGAGCGCCTCCACGAAGCGCGCGCCCCCGAGCCGGCTCGCGACCGCCGCGGCCTCGTCCATGGCCCCGGGCGCTGCCAGCAGGGCCCAGGTCAGCGCGATGGGCATCAGCCCCCGCGCATCGCGAGGCACCAGGAGCGCCACCACCAGGACCACCATCATGCGCGGCAGCGCGCCCACAAGCTCGCCTGCGGCGGCCACGACGCCCTCGATCCGACCGCCGCCCACCGTCGCCAGCAGGCCGCCGGTGATGCCGAGCAGGGCCACCAGGAGCCCGGCCACCAGCGCGGGTATACCCACGACGCCGGCACCCTGGAGGGCGTAGTCCAGCAGGGGCCGCCCGCGATCGTCCGCGCCAAAGGGCGGCATCTCCGAGGGCGGCGCCAGCCGCATCGTCAGGTCCGGGTTCGGCAGGTGCTGCTCCGCCATGAAGCCCGGCACCACCCAGGAGGCCGCGAAGGCCAGCGCCAGCAGCGCCAGCAGCCAGCGACCGCGGGTCAAGTCGCCACCACGGACGGCGCGCGGCGCACATGCAGCGCCACCGCGATCTCCACCGCGGCCTGAGCCAGCAGCAGCGCGCCGCTCAGGAGCGCGAAGCCGAAGGTCGCCGCGAGCACGACCCCGAAGTCCTGGGACAGGGTGCCGCTCCAGAGCAGGTCGCCCAGGCCCTCGATCTGTAGCACCACCTCCACCACGACGGCGCCGGAGAGCAGGTGCAGCGTCCGCGCCCGCATCTGGCCGGCGATGGCGGGGGCCGCGTTGGGCCAGGCGTTGGAGAGCACCCCCTCCCCCCGCAGCACGCCCATCTGCACGTAGCGGCGCTGTCGCTCGGACTCGAAGATGCCGCGCACGCCCCGGGCCGCGCCCGCGAGCGCGCTGTCGGCGAGGCCGAGCGCCAGGGCGCCCAGCAGGATCTTCACCCGCACCGCCTCGTCACCGAACGCCGAGGCGCCGTAGTTCACGCTCACCGCCGCCGCGGCGGCCAGCGACATCACCACGGTCGGCACAAGCCCGATGGCGCTCAGCAGGCTGTCGGCTCTGGCGGGCAGCACGCGGGTCGCGGCGCCGAGCGCGCCGGCGAACAGCATCATCAGGGAGAGGCCGACCAGCGCGGCGGTGTGGGGGATGGCCGTGAGCAGCAGCGGGGTGACCGGGGAGCCCTGCTGGATGCGCCAGCTCTTGCCGAAGTCGCCGCCGGCCGCGTCAGCCAGCCAGCTCATGAAGAAGTGCACCGGCCCGTCGTGCAGGTTCCAGCGCCGGGCCAGCTCCTCCGTACCCGAGCAGATCTCCGGGGGGCAGATCAGGCTGGCCGGATCCCCGGGGAGCACCCAGATGAGCCCGGTGATGACGGCGGGTACGACCACCGGCAACAGCGCCGCGGCGCCGAGGCGGATGGCGGGTCGTATCCACCACTGCCTGGCGCCATCAGCCGCCATACTTCCAGTTGTCGATCTCGGTCCAGTAGTAGTACGGCGCGATGGTGGTGCCGCGCACGTCCGTCCGCCAGGCCGACTTGGTGTCCAGCTTCCAGAGGAAGAGGTACGGCAGGTCCTCAGCCAGCATGGTGTGCAGCTTGTGGTAGGCGTCGCGGGCCTGGGTGTCGGTCTTCGCCGACTCGTACTGGGCCAGCAGGGCGTCGACCTGCGGGTTTGAGTAGTTGAAGATGTTCTTGGAGCCCCGGCCGTCGCGGCGGGTGTGGAAGAGGGCGTTGACGTCCTCCACGAGGCCGAAGGACCACTTGCCGATCAGCAGGTCATAGCTGCTGGAGAGCTGGCCCGTGATGGCCTGGGTGTTCCACTCATCTTCGCTGAGCTTGTAGGTCTGCCGGTCGAAGCCGGCCTGGCCCAGCTGGTTGCCGATCTGGGACAGCAGGTCGGGGGCCTCGTTGTCGAGGGCGGCCTTCATGCCGATGCGCAGCGTGATGGGCGCGCCGTTGTAGTGCCACCGCCCGCCGACATCCGTGAGGCCGGCCTCGGTGAGCAGCGCCAGCGCGCGATCCTTGTCGGAGCGGGCGCTGACCGGGACGTCGTGGTTGTAGTAGGGCGACGCCTGGACGAAGGGCCCGGAGATGAACTCGCAGGGGGAGTTCTGCTCGCCGGGCTTCACGCCGATGGAGAGCTGGCGGAGGTCCGTGCGGTCGAGCAGCAGGTTGATGGCCTGCCGGACCTTCTTGTCCTTCAGGTAGGGCTTGGTCTGGTCGGCGGCGATGAACCACCAGGAGCGCAGATCGTAGCCCTTCAGGGACATGTCGTCGCTGGTCGAGACCTCGGCGCGGTACGGCGGCGGCACGGCGATGATGCCCTGGACGCCGTTGTTGAGCAGCGTCTTGACCTGGACCAGGGGATCCTGACCCTCCAGCAGGCTCAGCTCGGTGATGGTGGGCTGGTGGTGCCCGTTCTGGGTGCCCTGGAAGTTGACCTGCTTGGAGCCCAGGTTGCCGCTCGTGGGCCCGGTGCCCGTGGGGTGCGAGGAGAAGTCGTGGTCCGGGGGCACCGCGTCGCCGTCGAAGCGGTGCTGGGGCAGCACGTAGAAGCCCAGGCGGTTGAGCGGGTTGTGGAAGATCTTGGTGAAGCGGACGATGGCCTTGTCCTTGCCCTCGACCTCACAGCCCGTAAACACCGAGCGGTAGCCCTCGGCGATGGGGCTCGTGGTGCCGGGGTCCAGCATGGCCCGGACCGTGAAGCAGACGTCATCCGCCCGGAAGTTCTTGCCGTCCTGCCACTTGATGTCCTTGCGCAGGGTGAGCCGCACGGCCTTCCCCTGCTCGACCAGCTCCCACTGGGTGACGAGGCGGCTGGCCAGCTCGTTGGTGATGGGGTCGTGGTAGTAGAGGCGGTCGAAGACCAGCTCATTGACACGGTGATCGACCATTGAGGCGGCGTAGAGGGGGTTGAGCGTCGTGGGCAGGCTCTCTTCGTAGAAGGAGAGCGTTGAGCCGCAGGTGGCCAGGGCGCTCAAGCCCACCAGGGCGCCCATGGTCAAGCGCTTCCAGTTTCGGGTCATGGACATGGAGGAGACTCCTGATCCCTTAGTGCAACGGAACGGCGGGCCCGGCGTCCCGGCTGACACGTACAGCCAGAGCATCCAACGAACGGCGGGCCGCGTCCAGTCCAGGCAGGCGGTTGACCTGCCCGTGGAGGTTCTGCTGAGCCCGCAGGGTGTTGCGAACGCTGGCATCCCACGCGGCGGTCTTCAGCAGAAAAATCGGATCTCCGGTGGGGCCGGAGGAGAGGTCGATGGCGCTAATCATCAATCGAGCGCCCAGCTCCTTGTCGCCGGCGGCGAAGGCGCGGCGGCTGGCGTGGCGGATGAGGCCGAGCTCGGCCAGGGCGGCCAGCGGGCGGTGATCGCCGTGCGCGCCGCCGCCGGCCTCGGCCATCGCGGCCTGGAGCTGACGGGCGAGGTTCTGAGCGGACTCCTGCACGCAGTAGAGGTCCGGTGTGCCACCGGGGCAGGCGTCGAGCGCCGCGGCGAACAGCGAGCCCTCCGGGGCCTCGCCGGTGGCCGCGAAGGCGAGATCGGCGACCGTGGGCCAGGGCCCGAGGAAGAGCGCCTCCAGCCCGACCTCGCCGACGGCGAGCGGCGGCTCCAGCGGCAGGGTCCAGGGGGCGAGCACGGCGCCGGCGACCGCGGGGTCCGCGGCCTCGGCGGCGGCGCGGTGCCACATGGCGAGCTGCAGGCTCACGGTGGGATCCGCGGCCTCGACCGTCAGCTCACCCACGGTCTCCGGCAGGGAGAGGTGCGGGGCGGGGCGGGGGCTCGGGGTCTCCCCCGGGGTCACCGCGGGCAGGCTGTAGAGCCCCTCCACCCCGAGCAGCCCCATCGCGAAGTCGTCCTCCGCGATCAGCGCGGCCCAGGTGGCGTCCACCTGAGCGACGCCCGGCGCGGCGCTGGCGCCCGACTGCCCCAGGTTCGCCCGGGCCGCGTCCAGATCGCCCAGCGCGGCGTAGGCCACGCCCAGCAGGTAAGCGACCTCGACGGGATCGCCGTCGCGGCGCTGCTCGGGCTTGTAGGTCTCCACCACCGACCAGGCCTGGATGAGCGCCGCCTGTCGATAAATCGCGCCCATCTCGGCGTGCACCCGCGCCAGCGCGGCGCGCCCCTCCGGGGAGGCGTCCGAGGCGAAGGCGGCCGCGGCCGCTGGCAGATCCCAGCCGAAGCGGGCGGTCCAGCCGGGGTCGGCGCCGAGCGCGTTCAGCGCGCTGGGGTCCGCGACGGAGAGCTGCCAGGCGCCGGCGGCCAGCGCGGCGGGGACGACCTCCACGGCGGCCGGGGCGGTCGCCGCGCCGACGTCATCGCCGCCGGCGCAGCCCGCCAGCGCGGCGGTCAGGATCAGCCCGGACAGTACAGACCCGACCAGCACAGACCCGACGCGACTCATCCGCCCTCGCAGAACTTCTTGCTGCCAGCCGCCGACACGCACAGCGCCATGGCGGTCCGATCCTCCTGCTTGGAGGCGCGGGCGTAGTCCAGCCACTCGAGGGCGTAGTCCTTGGCCAGGCCGCGCATCTTCTTCTCGTCCTCCTGGAGCTTGGCGCGATCGCCCTCGCCCGAGACGACGGCCTGCGCCGAGTATTCCCAGAGGGCCGCGGCCGCTTCGGCCTTGAGCTGCATCAGGCTGTAGACGCGGGACTTGTAGGTCGAGCCGGTCCAGCGGGACTTGTTCTCCAGGGCGTAGTCCGACCACTTGATGACGCCCCAGGCGCGGCCAGCGCCGCCCTTGGAGAGGTAGAGGGCGAAGCTGAAGCACAGGTCCGGGTCCGAGCGGTCGACCTCCTCCAGGTGGCGGGTGACCAGCTGCTCCCAGCTGGCGCGATCGCCGCTGGCTTCGGCGTTGACCATCAGCACGCGGGAGACCTTGTTCTTGTCGGTCTGGCTGCCGGCGCCGGCGTAGGCGGTCTCGAGGCAGGCGATCTGCCCCCCGCGCAGCTTGCCCATCAGGGCCCCGGACTCCATGGCGACGAGGTCGTCACAGTTCTGATCGGCCTCCAGCTGGGCGGCCTCCTTGGCGGCCTGCTCCTCGGCCTTGCGAGCGCGGTCCTCTTCGTCCTGCTTGCGGCGCTCCTCCGCGTCGAGGGCGGCCTGGGCGGCCTCCGCCTCCGCCTTCTTCGCCTCCTCCTCGCGCTTCTTGCGCTCCTCTTCGGCCTTGCGGGCGGACTCCTGCTCGGCGGCGAGCCGTTCGGTTTCCTGCTTGGCCTTGCGCTCAGCCTCCTCGCGCTCGCGCTCGGCGAGCTCCTCGCGGCGCTTGCGCTCCTCCTCGGCCTTGGCCCGGGCGGCGGTCTGCTCGGCCTCCAGCCGCGCCGCCTCCTCGGTGCTGCGGGCGCGGGCGTCCGCCAGCGCGGCGGCCTCCTCGGCCTCGCGCTTCTTGCGCGCCTCCTCGTCCTTGCGGCGCTGCTCGTCCTGCTGCTTGGCGAGCCGCGCGGCGTCCTCCTGGGCCTTCTTGACGGCCTCCTGCTGCGCCTGCACGCTCTGCTCGCTGACCGCGCGCTCCTCACCGATGCGCTTGCGCTCTTCCTCGATGCGCGCGATCTCGGCGGCCATGTTCTCCGTATTGCCCGCGTCCGCGACAGCGTCCGCGACGGCCTCCTCGCCCGCCTTCGGCGGCGCCTCGCCGTCCACGGGGTACTCCGAGAGCACGATGAAGGGCGAGAAGTTGGCGGTGGGCTTCAGGTCGAACCACTGGACCCTGGCGCTGGACGGCAGCGGGCGCCCGACCTTGTCCGTCAGCGGCGCTGGGTTCACCTCGTCGCCTACATCATTCAGGCAGGCGACCCAGCCGTCCTGGCAGGGGTTCGTGGGGAAGAGGGCCTCGTAGCTGCCGAGGTTGCTGGCGCTGGCCACCCCGGCCGCCGCGAGGGCTCCGAGGGCGACTGCGAACAGCAGGCGGTGGGGACTGCGGATCATTCCAGGAACCTCAGTTGGCGGCGGGGGCGGAGCCCAGGTCTTCCCTGGGGGTGTCCCGGCCGAAGCCGATGGCGGGTGCGGCCAGGTCAGTGTCGATCTCTTCGATCTCCTGAAGCACCACGTCGAAGTAGTTGTTGCGTCGCCGCACCTGGTACTGGACCACCTGCGGCTGGAAGTTGGGGGCGCTGACCTCGAGCTGGAGGATCAGCCCCGGCTCGAAGATCATCTCGCTGCCGTCCGGGAGGTAGAGGCGCTGCTCGCCCCAGGTGCCGTCGACGCTGTTGACGCGGTGTCGATCGGACTCCTCCGGGTGCCGGATGACGGCGGTGGGGATGGGGCGATCGGTCGCATCGACCACGCGGACAGTGACCGGCGTGCCTTCGTCAGCCTTGGACTTCTTGGCCATCGCCGGGGGGGCGATCGCGAGCGCGAGCGTGAGTGCGGTGATGATCATGGCTACCTCGAGCTCAGGAAATCAGCGAGCAGCCCGCTGGGGGCCAGCCGCTGGGCGAGTTCGGCGTCGCCGACGGCCAGCGCCGCGCGGGCGGTCGCATCGGAGACGCGCTCATCGAGGAGCCCCAGCGCGATCTCGCGGTGCTCCTCATCCAGCACCATGGCCGCGGTGGCCTTGGCGTGCATCAGCCCCACCGGGGGGGCCGCCCCTTCGAGCTGAGCGAAGCCGTCGACGCAGGCGCGGACGTCCTGCTCGGCGCAGCGGATCATGGCGCGGGTGGCGCGCACCCGCCAGCTCTGCCCCTTCGGCGCGAAGGCGATGGACTCCAGCAGGTCGCTCGCGGCCTGCGGCTCGCCCACCGCCGCGGCGCGTCCGGCCCAGACGAGCAGCTCCTGGTTCTTCCAGTCGCTCTCGGAGATGGCGCGGATGAGCGGGGCCACGCTGGAGACCGCCACGGAGTGCTCGCCCATGGACCAGAGCGCGTAGTTCTCGGCCATGGCGGCGACGGTGGGATCCTCGTCCTCGAGGAACTCCAGGTAGCGGCTCGCGGCCTCGCCCACCGCCGAGTCGTCGGCGACGACCTCGCGCAGCAGCTCCAGCGCCGCGTCGTGCTCCAGCTCGGTGAGCAGCGCCTCGGCGGCCATCAGCTTGCCCGCCGGGGTGCCCGAGGCCGTGCCCTGGGCGATCACCGCCTCGGCGTCGCCCCGCTGGGCGGCCAGCAGCGCGCGCCGCAGCTGCACCTCGCCGGTCTTGGCGCCCGCGGTCGCCTGTACGGCCGCCAGCAGCTTGTCGGCGCCGTCCAGGTCACCGGACATGGCGGCGACGTAGGCCCGGCCCACGCCCGCCTCGGTGTTGGTGGGATCGGCGCGCAGGGCCGCCTCATAGGAGGCCGCCGCGGCGTCGAGATCCGCGTCGATGAGGGCGGCCTTGGCCTGGGCGATCTGCTGGCTGGTGTCGGGGGTCGCCGGCGAGGCGGGCTGCTCCGCCTCGCCGCCGGAGCAGGCCAGCAGACCGAGGAGCAGGAGGACAGACGGCATCGTGACTCTCTGGGAGGGGCTCAAGCGGAGGCGTACGCGCTCCGACCCGGGTTGGTCGGCTATATAAGACACCGTGCCGGTGCCCTCGCGCAAGACGCTCCTTACACCCACGGGCAGCCGGGAGCCTCGATGAACCGCTTCAGCACCTTTCTATTCCTGACCTTCCCCGCCCCCGCGATGGCCGCAAACGTGCTGGTCGATCCAACGGGCGGCGGCGACGCGATCTCCATCGGCGCCGCGATCGGCATCGCCGCCAGCGGCGACACCGTCCGCGTCTCTCCGGGGACGTACTACGAGACCCTCGACACCGGCGGCAAGGATCTCGACTTCGTCACCACCGACGGGGCCAAGAGCGTCACCCTCGACGGCAACGGCGCCGGCGTGCTGCTCACCGTCACCGGCGGAGAGACCGTCTCCATGGAGGGCTTCATCCTGCGCGACGCCGTCCAGGCGGTCGATGTGGACGGCTCGGCTCTGGCGCTGCGCAATGTGGCCATCAGCCGCCTCACCGGCACCGCGGTCGTCGTCGGCAACGGCGCCACGATGAACGGCGTGGGCATCACCGTCAGCCTGGCCGACGCCGGCGGCGTCAACGGCGGCGCCTTCCACGTCCGCCACGCCACGCTGACGCTGAACACCAGCGAGGTCAGCGAGAACAACGCCGCACACGGCGGCGGCGTCTACGGCTACAACGCCGATCTGATCTTCACCAGCGTGACGATGCGGGGCAACGGCGCCACCAGCGGCGGCGGCGGCGTGTACCTCGCCAACGGCTCCACCCTGACAGCCGACCGGGTCACCCTCGAAGACAACAAGGCGCCGCTCGGCGGCGGCGTCTTCGCCGAGGGCGGCGAGCTCGAGTGGCTTGCTGGTGACATCCTCAACAACAGCGCCACCAGCCAGGGCGGCGGCCTGTATATGACCGACGACGCGGAGGCGATCCTCGACGGAGATCTCACCGGCAATGTGGCCGGCGGCTCGGGCGGCGGGATCTTCGTGGACAGCGGCCTGCTCACCGTCACCAGCGACCTCTCGGCCAACACCGCCGACGGCCTGGGCGGCGGCGGGATCTGGCTCACGTCCGGCGAGCTGACGTTGACCGGCAGCAGCGTCACGGGCCACAGCGCCGCCGACGGTGGCGCTGTCTACATCGACAACCAGGCCTCCGCCGCCATCCAGAGCTGCGTCTTCAGCGACAACGTCGCCGCTCTCGACGGCGGCGCCGTACACGCCCGCGGCAGCCTGGAGCTCCGGGACAACCGCTTCAGCAACAACATCGCGGGCGGACGCGGAGGCGGCGTCTGGGGTACCAAGGCCATCTCGGTGGTCGACGGGATCTTCCGGGGCAACATCGCCGCCAGCGGCGGCGGCATCGCCAGCGCGGACGCCCTCACGCTCGACGGCACCTTCTTTGAGCTGAACGAGGCCGGCGACGGCGCCGCCCTCTTTCACGAGGGCGCCGGCACCAACCTCGTCATCATGGACGCCGCCATCGAGCGCAACCTGATCACCGAGGGCGCGGAGGAGACCGGCGGCGCGATCTCAGCGATCGGCAGCGCCGCGGTGCGGCTCACCGGCGTCACCCTGTCCGACCACGACGGCGCGGCGCTCTCACTCACCGACACGACGCTGGAGGCCTTTGACGTTCTCTGGCAGGGCAACGCCGCGGGGGTCACCGGCGCGGGCCTCACCGCCGGCGCCATCGAGCGAAGCCTCTTCCTCGCCGGCGACGAGGGCCTCTCGCTCACCGACAGCGCCGGCGTCACCGTCACCAACTCCCAGTTCCTGGGCCAGTCCGTCGCCGCCGTCCGCGCGGCCGGCGCGAGCGAGCTGACCCTCACCAACCTGGAGATTATCGGCAACGCCCGCGGCGGCGACGCCGTCGACGGCGCGCTCATCTCCCTTGTCAACGTCATCGCCATCCACAACGCCGGCGGCTCGATCGGCGCCGACAAGCTCTCCACCGTGGCCGCCTCCTACAGCGATCTGTGGCGCAATGGCGACGCCGATCCCCTGCTCGATCAGGTCGGCGCGGACGGCAACATCTCGGAGGATCCCGGCTTCTTCGAGTACACCAACGACGGCACCTACACCAACGACGTCTTCTACCTGACGGTGGACTCTCTCTGCCGGGACGCGGGCGATCCCACGATCCTCGACCTGGACGGCAGCGCCTCGGACATGGGCAGCTACGGCGGCCCGGGCGCCAGCGATCTCGACGAAGACGGAGACGGCTACCCCGTGGTCAAGGGGGACTGCGACGACAGCGACCCCGCGGTCAACCCGGGCCAGGAAGAGATCTGGTACGACGGCGTCGACGGCGACTGTGACGGCGCGAACGACTACGATCAGGACGGCGACGGCTACTACGATCCGTCCTCGGGGATCACCGACGAGGATGATCTCGACTGCGACGACACCGAGCCCACCATCCACGCCGGCGCCAACGATCCTGACGGCGACGGCATCGATCAGAACTGCGACGGCGAGGACGGCCTCTACGTCGAGGGCGACGACGATCGCGACGGCGACGGCTTCAACACCACCGAGGACTGCAACGACGACGATCCGGGGGTCAACCCGGTGGTCGCCGAGGACTGCTACGACGGCCGGGACAACGACTGCGACGGCAGCATCGACTCAGACGACACCGACTGCGTCACCGACAAGAGCGGCTGCAGCGCGGTGGGCTCGACGCCGGGCCTGCCGCCCGCGGGGGCGGCGTCCCTGCTGCTCGCGCTCGGGATCCTGGTGCGCCGCCGGCGGTAGCGACGATCAGCTGCCGTCCGTCCAGGGTTGGAGGCGCAGATCCCCCATGAGCTTGTCCTCCTGCGCGTCGGCGGAGGCCATGAACTCGACCCGCACATAGTCGCGCTCGTCCAGGCTCTGGGCCTTGTCCTTGGGGACCGCCTCGGCCTCCAGCGCGTCCCGGTACATGGGATCGTCCGGGTAGGCATAGATGACGCCCATCTCATCCAGGATGAGCTGCTCACCGAGCATCCCCCGCACCCAGACCTGCCCGCGGCCGTCTCCGTAGAGGAGATCCTCGCAGCCGGAGAAGGTGGCGAGCACGTGGGCGACCGGGATCTCCACGGCGAGGAAGCGGTTGGGCTTCTCCGCGAGGTGACGGCCCGCCCGGCGATCGGTGAGCTGGATGTACAGCACCCCGAGCTTGTCGCCCATGGCCGTGATCAGCGCCCGGTGGACCCGGGGCAGATCCGCGGGGCCGGCTGAGATCTTGAGCCGCGTGGTGCCGTCCGGGGACACCTCGGGGCAGTACTGGAGCGGGACGACGAAGCCGTCGGGTTTGCCGTCTTCGGTGACGGAGGAGGCCTTGTGGGTACGCATCCGGCCGCTTTAACACGCGCGGCGGATCCCCCTCGGTCATCTCCGCCGCAGGTTTAGCCGATCTTTGAAAGAAACCCGCCGCCCTGCATTTCGGACTCAAGCCCGGTGGGACCAACCCGATAATAATAAAAAAGGTACAAATTCTTGAAGAGCCGTAATACCATGCTCTCAGATCCCCCGGACGACGAGACCCTGATGATCACCCTCCCCCAGAACAGCGCGGCGCTCCACCAACACCCTGTGCAGAGCGCGCTCTACAAGGTAGCCTGGGTCTGCGTTGAGTTGGCGCTGGCGGCAGGCTTTCTGTGGCTGATGGCGGGCCTCCCCGGGCTCAGGAGCTGACCCCGATCCGGGGGTGACTAAGGCGCGTACGACCCGCCAGCGACGCTCAGGTTCTGCAGCGCCCAGGTGATGTGTCCCCGCCACTGCGGCTGCTCGCCGGTCAGCTCCAGCCCCAGCAGGTAGGACTCCCCGGCCCCCGAGAGGAGGGGCGCGCAGGCGTCGAAGCCTTCATCCTCGTCCGCGCCAGCCGCGGCGCACGCGGCCCCCGCGATGCGCTGGGCGTCGCCCATTCGGGCCGCCGCCGGGCCGCCGAGCTCCGTCTCCAGGCTGGCGACCCGGAGCAGGCTGCGGATGTGCTCGGCGCGCTCGGTGTAGCTCAGGGCCTCAGCGAGGGACATCGCCGCCTCCAGGCCGTCCTGCATGTCGCGGAGAGCCGCCTCGGCCTCCACGAAGGCGCGCTGGGCCTCGGTCATCGGCTCCCCCTCCCAGGGGCGCCCCACCCCGAGCGGCAGCGGCACGGCGCCGGTCAGGACCGGGATGGGCAGCGGCGCGGGGGGCTGGCCTGGCGAGGCGACGGCCGGGGCTTCGCCCGCCTCCAGCGTCAGCTCCACGGAGCCGGGCGGGGGCGTCTTGGGGGCGCAGGCCAGCGCGGCGAGCAGAGTCAGTGTCGAGCAGAGGGTCATGACTCCTCCCTTGACGTCGCGGACGGGAACACGCAAGTAGCCTCCATGTATCGAGAGCTCCCCCACCCCACCGGCGGCGATGACCCGCGACTGGGCCCGCGCGGACTGCCCACGTGGTACCGCCTCCGCGATCTGACCATCGCCCCCAACCTCGTGCTCGCCCCCATGGAGGGGGTGACCGACGTCGTCTTCCGGCGGCTGATCCGCGGCATCGGCGGCTCGGGCTACACCTGCACGGAGTTCATCGCCTCCGAGGGCCTGAAGCGCGGCTCTGGAAAGATGGCCCGCCTGGCGCAGTTCGATCCGGACGAGCGGCCGGTCTCCATTCAGCTCTTCGGCCGGCGGCCGGGGGTGATGGCCGACGCCGCTCGGATCGTCCAGGACATGGGCGCCTCCATCGTCGACATCAACATGGGCTGCCCCTCCAAGAAGGTCTGCGCCCACTCCGGCGGCAGCGCGCTCATGAAGGATCCACTGCTCGCCGGTGAGATCGTTCGGGCGGTGCGCGCGGCGGTGACGGTGCCCCTCACGGTGAAGATGCGCTCAGGCTTCAGCGCGGGGAGTCGCAACGCCCCCGAGATCGCCCGTATCTGTCAGGAGGAGGGCGCGGAGGCGCTGGCGGTTCACTGGCGCACCCGCGCGGATGGCTACAAGGGCCAGCGCGCGGTGGATAAGATCGCCGAGACCGTGGAGGCGGTGGACCTGCCGGTGCTGGCCAACGGGGACATCGTGGACATCCCCAGCGCCGAGGCCATGCTCCGGGACACAGGCGCGGCGGGGCTGATGATCGGCCGCGGCGCCATCCGCAACCCCTGGCTCATGCTGCAGATCAGCCAGTGGCTGCGAGGTGAGGAGCCGGTGTCGGTCGACGCGATGGAGAAGAAGCGGGCCATGCTCCGCTACTTCCGCACCATCAACGAGGCCATCCCCCGAGAGCGCGCCGCGCTGGGCCGCATGAAGATGCTCACGGGGCACTTCACCCGCGGCCTGCCCTTTGGCGCCGGGCTGCGGGTGCTGTTCCTACGCAGCCAGACGCGCGCGGAGGCCGAGGACTGGATCCATCGGTACTTCGACTGCCTCGCGGCCTATGAGGCCGGAGACAGCGCCGCCTTTGAGGCTTCCCCCTTCCACGTCCCGTCGGACATCAGCGCAGCCTGAGCAGCCTCACCGCTCTCGAACAAGGCGCGCCGGGGGTGGGTGCCGGCCCGCCCGGACGCGTCCGGGCGGGCCAGCGGGTGGTGTCTCTTACTCGTCGTCGCCGGAGCGCTCGCGACCGCTATCACCGGACTCTTCGGTGCCCTCGGTGCCCTCGGGCTCCTCGACGTACTCGACGCCCTGGGACTCATCGGTCTCGGTCTCGGTGTCGCTGCGCTCACGATCCGTGCGGACCTTGCCCTGCTCGACGATGTTGAACTCGACGCGGCGGTTCTCGGCCTTGCCCTCGTCGGTGTCGTTGTCGGCGATGGGCTTCTCGGGACCGAAGCCCTTCGCGACCAGCCGCTCCTCCTCGACGCCAGCGCCGACGAGGTAATCCACGACGGACTGAGCGCGCTGCTCGGAGAGCTTGGTGTTGAACCGGGCGTTGCCGACGTTGTCGGTGTGTCCCTCGACCTGCACCTTCTTGATGCGGGCGTTCTCCGTCAGCACCTCGGCGATCTCATCGAGGAGGGTGTTGGACTCCTCCTTGATCTTGGCGGAGCCGGTCTCGAAGAAGACCTTGTCGTAGATCTCGATCTTCTTGGCGCCGAGGGCGACCCGCTGGGCGGGGCAGCCGTTGGACTTCTCGGGGGCGATCTTCGGGTTGCGCGCCTTCTCGGGGCAGCGATCCCGCGAGTCCGGCACCAGGTCGCCGTCCTTGTCGGGGCAGCCGCCGGTCGCCTCGGGGCCGGCCTCCACCGGGCAGGTGTCGTCGACGTCCGCGAGGCCATCCTGATCGTTGTCGGGATCGGGGCAGCCGTCGGTGTCCTCGAACTCGTCGAGGTCCTCAAGCTCCAGCGGGCAGTCGTCGTCGGCGTCCAGCACGCCGTCCATATCGTTGTCCACCTCGGGGCAGCCGTCGGCGTCCTCGAAGTCGTCGAAGTCCTCGGCCTCGTTGACACACTCGTCGATGTCATCCGTGAAGCCGTCGTCGTCAGCGTCCTTGTCGACCAGGCCGATGACGCCCTCGAAGCCGGCGGTCAGCTCGATGCCGTGCACCATCTGCTCGAGATCGTCCGCGGTGCCGGAGAAGTCGGCGACGTAGCGACCGTCGAAGCGCATGGCCGCGTACTCCGTCAGCGGAACGCGGAACTGCGGACCGACGTTCAGCAGCAGGCCCTTGAGCTCCTGATCGTCGTCGTTGACGTCGAGCACGGTCTTGGACATGAAGCCCAGACCGGCGACGCCCACCAGCTGGATCTCGGAGTCGTACCAGTGGTTGTAGACGAAGTTCAGGCGGGGCAGGAAGCCGCGGTAGGCGACGTCGAGATCCTGGTTGAGCCCCCGGGCGAAGCCAATGTCCACTTCGAGACCGATGGGGTCGGTGATGTCGTAGCGGAGGCGGGGGACCAGCGCGAGGTTCGACTCGTTGAAGGTCTCGGCGGGTGAGAAGTACCACCCGGCTCCAAAGCCAACGGCGAGATCGCCCTGCTCTGCCTGGGCGGGCGCGCCAGAGAGAATGAGCGCAATCAGCGGGAACATGCTCGACTCCTAGATCGTTCAGCGAGGACTTCAACAGACAGCGAAGGATACTACTCCTGTGGACTCTGAAACGCACGCCCCCCCCCGCGCTCGAGGACGGGCCATGGCCTGGGCCTGCGCGCTCCTGGCGCTGATCTGTCTGGTGACTTTCATCGGAATCTGGAGCTACCCCCAGGTGTTGCTCCAGGCCGGGGCCGCGCTCGCCGGGCTCCCATCCGGGGCCGTGCAGGCCGATCACATCGCGCTGCGCCTTCCCGGCCGGGTCGAGGTCCAGGGCCTCACAGTCGCCCCCCTCGGTCCCGCGCGACTGAGCGCCAGCGCGGACGCGCTCGAGTGCGACCTCCCCTCCCCTCTCTCGCTGCTGCGGGGCCGAATCGAGCTTGGCGAGGTCAGCGCCGACGGGCTCTGGATCGCGGCGGCGGCGCGGCGCTCGACCCTCGCCGCGGGGACCACGGGCACCGCGGACTCCGCGGCATCCGAGCTGGGTGACGTTGTCGGCGGAGACGCCGGAGGCGCGCTCACCCTCACAGCCTCCTCGCTGACCCTGACGAACTCCGCGCTCAGGCTGGCGGAGGATCCTCCGCTGAAGGCCGTGGACGTCGAGGGAATCTCGGGGCACCTCACCGCGGTCCGGTGGCAGCCGGCGCGCCGATGGATCCTCGGCGAGGGCGAGCTGGGGGCCGACTCGCTCACGATCGGGCGGCTCCAGCTCACGCGGGTCTCTCTTCCAGAGGTGTCGCTCACCGGCGACGCGGCGCGCTTCGGGGGCGCGCTGGCCTTCGGGGAGGCCGTCGCGTCGGTGTCGGGCGCCGTCGAGGGCCTGACTGAGAGGGCCTCGGTGACGCTGACCGCGACGCTGGAGGGCGCCCGCGTCGAGCACCTCTTCGCCGGCGCGACGGGACACCCCGGGCCCCTGAGCGGCCCGCTGGATGGGGAGCTCACGCTGCACGCCGGGGGCGAGCTGGGTCGGGCGGACGCGTGGTGGGACGCCCGCTTCGCGCTCCGCGAGACCTCGCTGGCGCTGGGCGAGGATCTCGGCGGCGTGCGGCGCGCGCTGATCAAGCTCACGCCGTGGTTCGCGATCGACGACGGCGCGCTCACCATCCCCGATCTGCACGGACAGGCCCGCTTCGGCGGAGGCTGGGTCGAGCTGACGAGCCTGCACTACAAGACCAAGACCAGACGAGACGGGCTGCAGATCTGGGGAGCGGCGCGGGACGGGGAGAGCCGCGTCCAGGTCCGCACCCTGCCAGCACGCGGTGATCGCGGCGGGCTCGGGCTCATCGTGGAGGGGCGCGCGGGCGACACGGAGGTCCGCCTCTCCAGACCCGGGGAGCTCTCGACCCCGCCGGCCCTGGGGTGCGAGCACGAGTGAGCCCCTGACCGCCGCCGACAGAGGTTACGCTCTTGACAGGTCGACCCCTGGAGCGGAATGGCCCGTACTACGCTGACGCCCCGCAAGCGGCCCTCGAAGAAGAGCGGAAAGTCCCGCTCCAGCAGCCCCCGAGGCGGGAGCAGCCGCAAGCCGGGAGGTCGCAAGGCCAGCGGCCGAAAGCCCAGCGGTCGCAAGCCCAGCGGTCGCAAGCCCGGCCGCAAGCGACCGCCAGGGAAGCGCTCGGGTCGCAGGCGCTCCTCACAGCGGCGCACCAGCGAGAGCCTGGGCATGCGTCTTCGCCGCTTCATCGTGCGGGTGACCGCCGCGACGGCGCTCGGCGGCGCGCTGGGCGGGAGCCTCGTCCTCGGCGGCCTCTACCGCGAGGCGACCGTCACGGTTGAAGAGAAGCTGGCGGGCGCGCTCTGGGACACCAGCGGCGAGGTGCTGTCCGGTCCCGTGGCGATCTGGGCGGGCCTCGCCCTCACGCCGAAAGCGCTGGGCTCGGATCTGGAGCGCGCCGGCTACGTGCGCGCCGCCCGGCCCGAGCGCCCCGGCGACTACTCGGTGAGCGGTGACTCGGTGCTGGTCCGCACCCGCGACGCCTCCGGCGAGGGCTGGCGCACCCGCGATCAGGAGGTGCTGATCACCTTCGCCGACGGGTCGGTGAGCTCCGTCTCCCCAGGCGGACGGATCACCTTCCCGCCCTCCCGCCTGGCGGCCATCCGGGGCCCGGACAACGAAGCCCGCACGCCCCGGGATCTGGACCACTTCCCCAAGTCTCTCCAGGACGCCGTCCTCGCCATGGAGGACGATCGCTTCTGGGATCACCCTGGGGTCTCGCCCTGGGGAATCGCCCGGGCGCTGGTGGTGAACGCCATCGAGGGGGAGCGGGTCCAGGGCGGCAGCACGCTCACCCAGCAGCTCGCCAAGAACCTGTTCCTGACGCCCGAGCGCTCCTACGCCCGGAAGGCGCGGGAGGCCCTGCTCGCCTTCGCCCTGGAGCAGCGCCTGAGCAAGGAGGAGATCCTCGCGCTCTACCTGAACGAGATCTACTGGGGTCAGGCCGGGGGGGCGGCGATCTGCGGCGCGGATGAGGCCGCGCGGGCCTACTTCGGCAAGCCCGCAGACCGCCTGTCCCTCGGTGAAGCCGCCGCGCTCGGAGGCATGATCTCCGCCCCCAACGCCTACAGCCCCCTGCGCCACATCGAAGCCGCGCAGAAGCGCCGCGACCTCGCGCTCGGGCGCATGGTGGAGGTGGGCTGGCTCGACGCGGCGGACGCGGAGGTCGCGTCAGCGAAGGCGCTGGTGGTGCGCCCTTCCCCCTCCGGCCGGGTCGCCCCCTACGCGGTGGACACCGCCCTCGAGCATGTGGAGGCGCTCATGGGCGAGGGGGCCGTGCTGCGAGAGGGGCTGAGCGTGCACACGACGATCCACCCGCCGCTGCAGCGCCTCGCCGAGCGCTCACTGCGCGAGGGGCTCGCGGCCGTGGAGGCGGCGAAGCCCAAGGCCGCCGGCGTTCAGGCGGCGCTGGTCGCCGTGCGGGTCGCTGATGGGGCGGTGCTGGCGATGGTCGGCGGGCGGGACTACGGCGCGAGCCAGTTCAACCGGGCCACTCTGGCCCGCCGACAGATCGGCTCCACGGTGAAGCCGCTGACCCTGCTGGCCGCGCTGGAAGCCGACGAGGCGCTCTCACCGGCCACGATGATGGACGATGAGCCGCTGGAGCGGGAGATCGCCGGCAAGACCTGGTCTCCTGGCAACTACGACGGCCGCCACGTCGGCGAGCTGCCGCTGCGCGAGGCCATCACCCGCAGCCGCAACATCCCGGCCGTGCTCCTCGCCGAGGAGGTCGGCATGCCGAAGCTGATGGGCTTCAACAAGAAGCTCGGCCTGACCGGCGCGACCTCGCACCTCTCCGCGGCGCTGGGCAGCTTCGAGGCGACCCCGCTGGAGCTGGCGGGCGCCTACACCGCCTTCCCTGGCGCGGGCTGGCGCAGCGAGCCGGTGCTGCTCAAGGCCATCCGCGACGCTGAGGGCGACGTCATCGAGCGCCGGGACAAGCGGCGCAGCCGGGTCGCCAGCGAGCGGGCCGCCTACATGGCCACCGACATCCTGCTGAGCGTGATCGACGAGGGCACCGGCGCCGGCGCCAAGAGGCACGGGCTCCGGGAGGGCGTCGGCGGCAAGACCGGCACCACCGACAGCTACCGGGACGCCTGGTTCGCGGGCTTCACCCACGATGTGGTGGTGGTGGTCTGGGTCGGCTTCGATCGGGTCGGCGCGACGGGCCTCACCGGCGCCAGCGGCGCGCTCCCCATCTGGGCCCGCTTCGTCGCCGGCAGCGGCCTCGCCGGCGAGGGCTTCGAGCGGCCGTCCTCGGTCGTGCTGGCGGACGCCTGCGTGGGCGGCTTTGAGAAGGGGAAGTGCCAGGAGTGCTCCGAGGAGCTCTTCAGCGAGGGCAGCGCCCCCAAGCGGGGCTGCTCCCGACGCCTCCTGTCCCGCAAGGATCGAGGCGGCGACAACGACGGCGACAACGACGGCGACAACGACAACGACGACGAGAACGACAGTGAATCGCGGGACGTCTGGGACGCCATCGAAGACGCCGTCAAGCGGGACGACAAGCGGCGGCCCTTCTGGAAACGGGGCCGCTGAGGCCCGGCTTCACTGAAACCGGGATGCGAAGGGACTCGCAACCGGGCATAATCCCCCGCCTGAGTACACACTGGGAACGTCATGACTCTGCTCCTGCTGCTGCTTGCCTGTGACGGCAGCACCACCAAAGATAGCGACGCGGTCACCGAAGAGACCGGCACCGACAGCACCGACGGCACAGACGATACGCAGCCGTCCGATGACACACAGTCGCCCGACGACACCGCCCCCACGGACGACACCTCGGTCACCACCGAGACCGGCGAGACCGGCCCCGTCGACACCGCGATCCCCGAGTGCGGCCCCGAGTTCACCGAGGGCGAGCCGCTCCTGCTCGGACCGTGGATGACCTGGAACGACGTAGCCACCCCCGCTGACGGCGTGGTGGTGAGCTTCCAAGCCAAGGGCGACGCCTACGTCTGCTACGGCGCGACCGAGGCGCTCGGCCTCCGCGCCGAGGGCTACGTCGACAAGACCCAGCACCACGTATCGCTGACCGACCTGCCCGCCGGCGCCACCACCTGGTACCGGGTGGTGATCGACGGCGTGGCGACCCGGCCCTACAGCATCACCACCGCTCCCGCGGAGCCAGCCCCCTACAAGTTCCTCGTCGCCGCGGACATGCAGGATCTCGGTAACCCGGAGCATCGCTGGAACGAGATCGCCACGACGATGGTGGAGCAGCACGGCGACGCCGCCTTCCTGCTCGCCCCCGGCGACCTCGTCTGCGACGACAACCCCGAGTGCTGGCACGACTTCTTCGCCAGCGGCGACCCGCTGTTCTCAGCGATCCCGATCATCCCGGCGGTCGGCAACCACGAGACCCCCACCCTCGCCTCCAGCCCGGATCACTCGACCTTCCTGCACTACTTCGACCTGCCCGACGCCAGCGGCGACGAGGCGCTCTACAGCATCCGCTGGGGCAACACCCTCCTGCTGACCGCCGACTCGGACGTTCGCACGGACATGATGCCCGGCACCCGCCAGTACGACTGGATAGCCGGCGCGCTGGACGAGGCCTGGAACGGAGGGCCGAGCTACGACTGGATCTTCGCGAGCTGGCACTTCCCGCCCTACAACGTCGGCGTGCGTCAGGCCCACCACCAGTGGGAAGTGCGGACCATGACGGAGCTCTTCGACAACCGCCTCGACTGGCACTTCTCGGGCCATGAGCACCTCTACCAGCGCTACGTGCCCATGCTGCACAGCGGCCTGGCGGCCAGCAGCGGCGAGTACGGCCTCTCGAAGGATCAGGGCGTCGGGTACATGGTGATGCCCGCCGCCGGCGGCACCACCCAGCCCAACCTGGTGGACGCGGACACCCGCGAGGGCGACATGCTGCCCCTGGTCGCCTATCCGCCCATTGAGGAGGGCCAGACCGTCACCCCCTCGGAGCACGGCTTCGTGGTGGTGGAGATCGATGGGCGCACCATCACCATCACCAGCTGGGCCTTAGGCAACGACAACCTGCCGCGGGAGCCCTACATCCTGGATCAAATCAGCTACACCAAGCCGACGCTGTAATAGCGGGCGGGCCTCCCACGTAGCCTCACCACACGACACCAGGGAGGTACTCGATGAAGCTGCTGGGGTGGATGTTCAAGGGGCTCTGGTGGGCAGCGGTGGCCGCGGTCCCGGTGGCCGGGGTCTGGATCGCCTCCTCCATGGCGGCCTACTGGAACGGGCCCACCTGGGCCGTCGCGCTGGCGGGGGCGCTGCTCTTCCCGGTGCTGCCGCTGACCTGGGATCTCTGGGGCACCCTGCGTCGCAAGCGGCGCGGCAAGACCGGGCCGCGCACGCTGACCTTCGGTGACCGGCTCATCCTGCGCACGCTGACGCTGAACCTGCTGTTCCTGGGCCCGCTGCTGTACCGCTTCCCCGACACGGCCTTCACGGCGATCTCGGGCCGCGGCGACTGGATGCTGGACGGCCGGGAGGGCCCGGAGTTCGACCAGGCCCGGGCGGCCCTCTTCAGCACCGCCGATGGCCTGGAGTGGCTCTACACCAACACCCACGAGAACCCCTACGCCCAGCTGGCCGAGGGCGGTGAGGCGCCCACACCCACGCCGGCTCCCACGGTCACCCCGGTGCCGACGGTGCAGACCGTGGCGAGCCCCACAGCAGACGCGGACGACACGGACGCGATCGCCGCGCCGGTGACCGAGCAGCAGGTCTGGCCGCGGCCCTCGACGCTGCACCCGAACGTGCTCACCGTGCCCGACGACGCGGCGACCCTCGAGGCGGTCGCGGCCCACCTCGTCGATGGGGTGACGGATCCCTATGAGCGGGTGAAGGCGCTGCATGACTTCGTGGCCGATCACGTCGCCTATGACTTCGAGAACCTGGACGCGGGCACGCGCGCTCCCCAGGACGCGCGCGCGGTGTTCGAGACCGGCCGTGGGGTCTGCGCGGGGTACAGCAACCTGCTGCTCGCCATGGCGGAGTCCGTGGGTGAGGAGATGGTCTATGTGACCGGAGACTCCAGGGACGAGGGCGGCGACATCGCCGGCGGCGGTCACGCCTGGAACGCCGCGAAGATCGACGGTCAGTGGCATCTGATCGACGTCACCTGGAGCGCGGGCGGGCGCGGGCCCGATGGCACCTTCAAGAAGGACTACGACACGGACTGGCTCTTCACGCCGCCGCAGGTCTTCGTGCGCACCCACCTGCCCGACAACGAGTCCTGGCAGCTCATGACAGCGCCCGTGTCACGCGGTGACTTCGTGCGCGCGCCCATGCTGCGCCCTGCGTTCTACGCGGCGGGGCTGACGCTCACCGAGCCGACCCGCTCTCAGATCACGGTGGATGGTGTGGCGACGCTGACGCTGGAGAACCCGGCGCGTACGGATCTGCGGGTGGCGTTTGAGCCCCGGGACGGCGGGGAGCGCGAGCGGTGCACCGTGAAGGGTATTGATACCCAGGAGGTCACCTGCCGGTTTGATGCCGAGGGGACCTATCTGGTGTACTTCTTCTTGCCCGAGGCCGGCGGCGGGGACACCTACTGGTCTGGTGGGCAGATTGAGGTCAACAACTCTTCGGGGTGATGGCTACCGCAGCGCGTCCTGGATCAGCAGGGCGTCTCTCAGCGCTCGGGCGTCATGCGTCCGCAGCCAGTCCACCCCTTGTCGGGCGGCGTAGAGCTCGCCGGACAGCGTCGCCGCGCCGATGGCCTCCACCGGACTGCCGGTGAGCTTTCGCAGGAAGGACTTGCGGGAGACTGAGAGGAGCACTGGCAGTCCCCAGCGGGCCTTCAGGGATGGGATCGCCCGCAGCACCGCCAGCGAGGTCTCCGGGTTGGAGCCCAGGAAGAAGCCCATGCCCGGGTCTACTACGACGCGCTCCCGGGCGACCCCCGCTGCCTCGAGCGCTGTGAGTCGCTCGTCGAAGAAGGCTTCGATCTGTGCCAGGACGGCGGCAGGGTCGGTGGCGCGGCGGTCGGCGCGGCCGGCGGCCTGGACTGAGAACATGGCGATGAGGCCGCAGTCTGAGTCCGCGAGCGCGGGGTAGAGGGTCGGATCCGGGAAGCCCCGGATGTCGTTCACCCAGCGCACGTTCTGCTGTAGGGCCCAGCGCTGGGTCTCCGGGCGCCAGGAGTCCACTGAGACCGCGATCCCCTCGGCGTGGAGCGCGGCCACAACGGGGGTGAGCCTCTGGATCTCCTCCTGGGGGGTGACCTCGCTGGCGTCCGGGTGGCTGGAGGCCGGGCCGAGGTCCACCGCGTGCGCGCCGTCGATGACGAGGGCTCTGGCTTTGGCCAGCGCGGCGCTCGGGGCGAGGTAGCGCCCGCCGTCCGAGAACGAGTCCTCGGTGATGTTCACGATGCCCAGGATTCGCGTCTGACATTCCATTGCACATTCTTTTACAGAACCGAAGCAGTCCCTGCATGAAAGAAGTCCAAGGTTGTAGACGTTCACGACGCGTACTCCTTCCCGGACGCCTTGATGAGAACCTCCGCGCTGATCGCGGCCGTCGCCGCCGCGGCCTTCACCGGCGGCCTGCTGCTCTCCCCGGCGCCGCCCCCCGTGGCGCTCGCCGCGGAGATCAAGCAGCCAGCTCCGGTCGCGCCAGAGCCCTGGCGACCGCTGCTCGACGCGGCGCTGGCGGCGTCCGACGCCGAGCCGCTGCGGATCGCGGCGCTGACGGCGGTGAGTGAGGCCGGGAGCGTGACCGGGGTGGTCGCCGGGCTGGAGCGGCTGGGGCCGGTGGCGACGGACGAGGACATCCCGCTGCTGCTGGAGATCATCGACGAGGGCATACCGAGGCTGCGGTCGGCGGCGATGAGCGCGCTGGCGGATCAGGGCAGCGACGAGGCGGTCTACACGCTGATGCAGATCGTGGACGAGGCGGATCCCACCCGCAGCTACGAGGCGGTGACGGCGCTGGGCCGGGCGGCGAGCCCGCTGGCCTGGGAGCTGCTGACGCAGCGGCTCACCACCAGCGGCACCGCGCCGGTGGCGGCTCAGGCGGTGGCGGCCTACGGCACGGCGGAGGCCACCCGGGCGCTGGTGCGCGCCTTCGAGGGTGCTGACGACGCCTCGGTCTACGGCATCGCGCAGGCCCTGGCGTCCCTGGACGCTGTCCGGCTGCCGGCGGCGCGCGAGGCGCTCTATCAGGCGATGTACCGCGGCGATCGTGTCCGCCGGGACGCCGCGACCAATGCGCTGGCCCAGGCCGGCGATCCCGGCATCTTCGACGCCCTGGTGGTGCGGGCGAACGTGGGTGACATGACGCAGCGCATCAGCGCCATTCAGGCGCTGGGTCAGCTCGGCGATCCCCGGGGGGCGGCGGCGCTTGAGCTGGTGGCGCGTCGCGGGGCGCCGCAGCTCCGCAGCACGGCGGTGTACTCGCTCTCCCAGCTCCCCGACCGGCAGGCGGATCGGGCGCTGGTGAGGCTGCTCCTCGACGGCCCACGCGATGCGGCGACGGCGGCCGCTTACGCCATGCGCGACCTCCACCGCGAGGGGGGCCTGGACGCCCTGCTGCGCGCCTGCGATGAGCGCGGTTCGGATGTGCGGCACGCCGCCGAGCAGCGGCTCTTCAGCGGGCCCTGGCTTGAGGCCCCCCCCGAGTCGGTGATGGCGCTGGCCCGGGAGCGGGTGCTGCTGGGCAGCGGCTACTACTGGGCGAACCCCGCCTACGATCTGATGGAGCGGTTCGGCGACGAGGAGGACCGGGCGGCGATGGCGGCGGCGGTGTTCGAGGGCAGCATCGAGCAGCGGGTCGAGGCCATCTCCGCGCTCCAGGCCCACGACGATCTGCTGCCGGACGAGGTGCTGGCGCTGCTGATGGATGATCCGGCGAGCAGCGTGCGTCAGGCCGCCACCCGCGCCCTCCAGAGCCGGGGCGGCGGCGCGTCTGATCTGCTTGAGGAGAAGCTGCTGGGCATGCTCGACGGCAGCGGCGCGGGCTGGGGCGATGTGGAGAACGCTCTGGCCGAGCTGGGCAGCGACGACGCGACCGAGGCGCTGCTGGCCCGGGCCATGAGCGGCACCGAGCAGGAGTCCCGCAACGCGCTGTTCGCGCTGACCCGCGCCAGCGACGCGGACCTGGCCGACGAGCTGGGCGACGCGCTGGAGTCCGTGGAGGATCCAGCGCTCAAGCGGCGGATCTACGAGGCGCTGCTGTACTCGGGCGGCGACGTGGAGGGCTTCGTCTACAAGGCGCTGGACGAGGCGGATCCAGCGCTGGTGGCCCTGGGCACTCAGTCACTGAACCTCCTGGAGGGGCCGGACGGGCGGGAGACGCTCACCGAGCTGCTGGCCAGCGAGGACGCCTCGGTGCGATCGGCCTCCATCAACGCCCTGGTGGAGCTGGACGCCCGAGCCGCCGAGGGCGTGCTGCTGGAGGCGCTGGACGACGAGGCGATCGCCTCCACCGCCCTCAGCCAGCTGCAGAACCTGGGCACCCCCGCCGCCCAGGCGGCTGTGCTGGAGGTCGCCGCCAACAGCGAGGACATCAACCTCCGCAGCCAGGCCATGTACTCGCTGGTCTGGAGCTCCGATCCTGCCGCGGAGGCCGTGCTCTTCGAGGCGCTGAACGACAGCGACGACACGATCCGAAGCAGCGCGGTGAGCGCGCTCAGCTCCGCCGGCACGTCCCGGGCGGCCGACGCGCTCCTGGAGCTGGTGGAGGACGGAGATCCGGCGGATCCCCTGGTCTCCCAGGCAGCCCGGAGCCTGCGTCAGCTGGGCGGTCAGGTCGCTCGCGACCACGCCGAGACGCTGGACGCGGTGTTGAGCGGCGCGGGCGCGATGGACACCGGGCTCCTCTACTGGGGGCCAGAATAGGGCCGCGGGCGTTGCAGTCGCCCTCAGGGGCGGCTACCGTTCGGCTCAATGATGACCCTCCTCCTACCTTTGATGTTGGCGTGCAGCGGCAAGGACACCCCGAGCGAATCGGGCGACCCCACCGACACGACCCCGGATACAACCGACGACACGGAGACCGGCACCCCCTCGGGGCCCGGAGACGACTCCGGCACGGACACCGACCCCGTGTTCGACGACTGCCTGGAGATCGATCCGGCCCCGATCGGCGAGCCCGCCCTGGTGCTCACCGGGGAGCGGCCCACCAACCTGCTCATCATCTCCATCGACACGCTGAACATCAGCCGCCTGTCCCGCTACGGCGGACCGGCTGACGCGCCCACCCTCAGCGCCTACCTGTCCGAGGGCCTCACCCTGGACAACCACTTCGCCTGCGCTCCGTGGACCTACCCCGGCATCCTCTGCAGCATGAGCGGCCAGTCCAACCTGGAGCTGGGCTTCGTGCCGACGGTCTACGGCGGCGTGATCCCCGGGCCGGCCCCCGAGTCCAACAGCTTCCTGCCGGATCTGCTGAAGGCCGAGGGCTACGGCACCCAGCTCGTCACCGCCAACCCCTACCTGAGCTCCCTCTACACCGTGGGCCGGGGCTTCGATCAGGAGATCACCAGCACCTCGGGCTTCCCCGCGGGGCCGGTCTTCGACGAGGGCCGCGCGATGGTGAGCCGCCTGCAGTCCGCCGGTGAGCCCTGGTATGCCCACGTGCACCTCCTGGACCCGCACGCCTCCTACCTCCCCCCCACCGAATACCGGGAGGACTACTACGCGTTGTTGGGTGACTTCCCCTTCGATCTGGCGGGAGACCCCACGGGGATCGGCAGCATGCTGGCCGCCTGGGGCTCGCTCTCCGAGGAGGACCGCGCGCTGGGTGTCGCGCTGATCCACGCGCTGTACGACGGCGAGATCGCCTACCTCGACGATCAACTCGAGCTGTTCATGGCTGACATGGACGCCGCGGGCGCGCTCGACGACACCCTGGTGGTCTTCTTCTCGGATCACGGCGAGCAGTTCATGGAGCACGGGGCGCTGGGCCACGGCCTGAGCCTCTACAACGGTGAGCTGGGCGCGATGGCCTCCTTCTGGATGAAGAGCGGCGGCGTCACCCCCGCGGCCTGGACCGGCCCCACGGACCAGCGCGACATCGTGCCCACCATCTTCGACGCCCTGGACCTGCCCGCCCAGGACGCCTGGTCCGGTCAGGTCGCCGGCACCGCCGATCCCGGCCGCGCGCTGATGTCCCTGCGCTTCCACGGCACCGACAGCGAGCAGGCGCTCATCCGCGACGGCAACAAGCTGATCTTCTCCTGGGGCGAGGCCCCCGAGTACTACGATCTCGCCGCCGACTACGACGAGGAGATGGACATCTTCGATCTGAGCGTGCCGCAGCACTCCTGCGACTGGGAGGCCATCCAGGCTCAGACCGCGGACTTTGTTGAGCTGTACCCGGAGTACGCCGATAGCGCAGAAGGGAGATAGCCCTATGCTCTGTGCCAGCTGTAACGTCCCGCTCGATGAGCCCTCGGACACCTGCCCCATCTGCGGCTACTCAGCCCTCCTGCTGGACCGGTACCGCCTGCTCTTCATCCTGAGCAGCAACGGCGACTCCGGGACCCTCTTCCGGGCCATGGACACCGAGGGCGAGCGCGCGGTGGTCGTGCGCGAGCTGCCGCTGCATGTGATCACCGAAGAAGCGGACGTCGAGGCCTGCGAGGCCGCCTACGCGAGCCTCCAGGGCGTCTCCATCCCCGGCCTCGCCTTCTGGCGCGACCGCAAGACGGTGGGCCGGCGCCGCAGCCGCATCCTCTTCGCGGTGCAGGATCACATCCAGGGACAGCCCCTGAACAAGTCGCTGAGCGGCCCCACCCCGCTGCCGGAGGCGCTGTCCATTCTCGATGAGCTGCTGGCCGTGCTGGAGGTCATGCATGAGCACACCCCGCCGCTGGCGCACCGGGATCTGAAGCCGGAGAACATCCTGCGCACCGACAGCGGCCTCATGCTGGTGGACGCCGGCGGCGCCCGCGATGTGGTGCTCGGCGCGCGCTGCGACGGCGGCGGCCTGCCGAACGCGGGCTCCTGGCTCGCCCCCGAGCAGCGCCACGGCGAAGGCGGCGCCCCCTCGGACATCTACGCCGCGGGGCTGCTGCTGCTGACCATGCTCACCGGCCACACGGTCCAGGACTGCACCGGCCAGACAGGCGAGCTCCTCTCCGACACCCTGGAGACCGTGCACCCGGACATCGCGCCCCTGCTGGCTCGCATGCTCCACAGCCAGCCCGCCGCCCGCCCATCGAGCGTCGCCCACCTCCGCGCCCAGCTGCACGAGATCCTCGAGCAGTGCCGCGCCGAGGAGCAGCCCACCCTCGAGCAGCCCGACTACCACACCGAGCCGACCGAGGTGCCCGCAGACAGCCTGCCGCCCCCCCAGCCGCAGACAGCCGCAGACAGCCCGCCCACCCGGCAGGCCCCTGTCCCCCGCTCCACCGCCGCCCCCCGGGTCGCCGCAGCCTCCGCCGCCGCCGTCACGATGACCGCCGGCGCCGCCGCCGTGGGCGGCCCGGTAGCCGCAGGTGTCGTCGGCGTACTGAGCAGCGTCGGCGTCCTGGTCTTCGCCCGCAGCGTCCGAACCGCACCCGCTGAGATCCCCTGGGCGACCCTCTCGGATCCCAACACAGTGGAGACATCCGAGCTGTTCCAGGAGGCCCTCCTCGTCCTGGAGGGAGCCTATCCGGCGCCGCCACCGGCCCTGCTCCGCATCCGCGATTACGTCAGCTCCCGGGACTACGGGGCGCTCAAGATGGACATCCCCCGACTTCGGAACCAGCTCCATCAGCACCATCGTCTGCAGGCCAGTGAGGTTCCGCCGGCTGTTAAGGCGAGCCTTCAGCGGCTTCACGTTCTGAGTCAACGCGCCTCTAATTGAGGGGCTGGTTGGCTGATTTGTTGGGTTTATCGGGTTCGTTGGTTCGTTGGTTCGTTGGTTCGTTGGTTCGTTGGTTCGTTGGTTCGTTGGGTCGGCGGGTCGGCGGGTCGGCGGTTCGGCGGGTCGGCGGGTCGGCGGGTTCGGCTCGGTTTGACGGAGGTTGATGGGACTGACGAGAGCGGTCTCGGCAGTCGCGGGCTCGTAGTTTGAGCGTCACGTCGAGGCGCCGTCGTGCTGCCTGATGGGTTGTTGGACTTCCCGACCGTTTTTGGTGGCGCGGTGCCCCTGGGTAGATTCGACGTGTGCTCGCTGCGCTAACGAATCCCCGGACGAGCCGTCAGCGTCAAGTCGACAAGGTCTGGTGGCCGGTGCCGTGCAGCTTGCG
>Ga0316204_10003547_pt1 | contig 30764 bp, 28 predicted proteins | sample 6monrhotite_MG_2_FD_205661 | JGI IMG/M metagenome (GOLD analysis project Ga0316204, IMG submission 205661) | Microbial mat bacterial communities from mineral coupon in-situ incubated in ocean water Damariscotta River, Maine, United States -... | ecosystem: Environmental > Aquatic > Marine >...
CATCCGGGGCGATCAACCCCAGCCCACGCAAGTAAATACCGATACCTGTTTCAAGCAGTTCTTCTGGCGGGAAGGGCGAGATTGTACCGGGGGAGCCGCGTGCAAAAAGCTCTACCACGCCATGGCTCATCGCCCAGATATGCGCACTGAACATCGACGCAGGTGGTCGTTTGTCTGCCGGAATATGTTTTGAAAGCTCTTCTGCGGCCCGCTCCAACACGCCCATTGCGCGTTTCGCAACAAACGCGAGCTCTGGCGAACGGTTTATAGAGATGCCACTCTCAAACATCGCCACATAATGCCCGGGATACCGACGCGCAAAGGCAAGATATGCGCGACCGGTTGATTCAAACGAGGCTAACGCCGATGGTTGGCCTTTCTCGTAGGCATATTCCATGAGTTCCGCAAATATCTCATACCCTTGACGTGACGCTTCTGCGATAAGATCTTCACGGCCATCAAAGTGTCGGTAAACAGCTGCCGGGGTGACGCCAGCTTGCTTCGCCGCTTCGGACAGCGTAAAACCGGTTGGTCCTTTTGTCTCAATCAGTTTCAGCGCCGCTTCAACCAAAGCTTCGCGCAGATTGCCGTGATGATAGCCGCGTTTAGACATCCCAGATTTCGGGGCCACCGCAAATATTGCTGTCCGGCCTACAGGCGACGGATGCATCTTTGCCTGCGTATTCGATCTGGCACAGCACCGCGCGAATTGCCGCGATCCGGGCACGCCGTTTATCGTCAGAGCGCACAACAGTCCAAGGCGCAGCCTCAGTATGGCTTTGTTCAAGCGTTTCGCGAATGGCGTCTGAATAGGTGTCCCAACGTTTAAGCCCTTCGACATCAATCCAGCTTAGCTTCCATTGCTTCAGTGGGTCTTTTTCACGTTTCAAAAACCGGCGAAGCTGTTCAGCACGGCCAACATTCAGCCAGAGTTTGATGAAGTGAATCCCTTCGTCTGCCAGCATGTCTTCAAATTCTGGCAACTGGGTGAAGAAGTGTTTGCGTTGTTCGGGTGTGCAGAACTCAAAAACATGTTCCACAACACCGCGATTGTACCAGGATCTGTCAAACAATGCGATTTCACCGCCTGCAGGTAAATGCTGAATGTAGCGCTGGAAATACCATTGGCTTGCTTCCCGGTCCGACGGTTTGGAAAGCGCGACCACCCGGGCGACGCGCGGGTTCAGGTTTTCACGGAACCGTTTTATCGTACCGCCTTTGCCAGCTGCATCACGCCCTTCGAAAACAACGGAAACACGGGCACCGGTTTCCTTGACCCATGACTGCAGTTTTACCAGTTCCACCTGCAGTGCTGCCATGGCGTCTTCGTATTCTGATGTCGGCATGTTTTTTTTGTAGGGATAGCTAGCAGACAGAATATCCCGCTTTCTGGCATCCTCGATGGCACTGCGCACAGGCTCTGGAGCTTCTGATTCAAAGTACCTACTGATCGCCCCGTCAAAAGGAAGCTGCATCGCCCTGTTCTCCGTCATTCTTTTCCTGAATATGGCGGTGTGAGCCCATCAGTGCAATGAAAGGCTGTGTCAGGACGTGCCGATCAGGTCCATATCATACTGCGTCGTCTGGTAAATTTCGTTTATCCAGTTGCCATAAAGCAAATGCGCATGGCTCCGCCATCTGTTCTGCGGGGTGAGGGTTGGATTATCATCGGGATAATAATTGATCGGAACGTTGATTTCAGTTCCAGACTCGATATCCCGATCATATTCCTGTTTCAGCGTCCCACTGTCATATTCAAAGTGATTGAAAATATAGATTGCCCTGTGCTCCGGGTCTTCAACCAGACAGGGACCAGACTCTTCGCTCCCCAAAAGCGTTTTTAGCCCGTGAGCGTCGTCAATTTCAGACTGCCGCATCTCTGTCCAGCGACTGACCGGAATGACGCAGTCATCCGAAAACCCACGTAGATATGGTGAAGAAGGCGCAAGATTCTGGTGCCGAAAACACCCGAACGCCTTATGTGGCAGCATATGCTTTTGCACACCGTGGAAGTGGTTGATCATTGCCATGCCACCCCAGCAAACCCCGAATGTGGAATGCACGTTGGTTTGGGTCCAATCCATGACTTCGACCAGTTCATCCCAATAGGTCACGTCCCCAAACGGGAGATGTTCTATCGGTGCGCCGGTAATAACCAGGCCATCAAATTTCTTTTCCTTCATTTCCTGGAAGGAATGATAAAAGGCTTCCATATGCTCAGAGGCCGTATTTTTGGTCTGGTGTTCAGACATCCTGATCAGAGTAAGCTCGATCTGAAGGGGTGTTGCGCCGATCAGCCGGGCAAACTGCGTTTCGGTCTGAATTTTCATAGGCATCAGATTGAGAAGCCCGATCTGAAGCGGGCGAATATCCTGACGCGCTGCCTGCCGGTCAGACATGACCATCACGCCCTCATTCGACAAAACGTCAAAAGCGGGCAAGTCTGATGGTATTTTTATTGGCATATTTGGCTCCTGTGCGTCGACGTCAGATAGTGCGAAAATCAGCGGCTCTCAAGGGTGCGGGTGATGAGTGCATTGAAATCTTCGGCTGTCGTGACTGCTGCAATCTCTTCTGCGGTCACGGTGATACCCCAGTTTTCCGCCATACTTTGATAACGGGGTTGGCGATTTGCAAGTGCCCGCTTGTAGGCCCAACGCACGAATGAGTCCGGATCGACCTTGGACTCGGGGATTTTGTTTTCACCCAGGTATTCCTTCCAGAGCGCACACAGCGTATCTGGCTGATAATACATAGGTTTTGGTGCCTTGTTGAACCTTTGGATCAACTGGTCCGTATGCGCGTCTGAGCCTTTGATCCAGACCAGCAGTAGGTTCTCTGACAACTCTGTAAGTATTGGATCGTGTGGGTCTTCTGGATTTACGACTTCGCATATTGAGCCACCACTATCACAGACAAAGTTGTGATAACCGTAAAGGTCTTTGGCTCGCTCAATGAAATGAGCTGTGTCCAGCAACGCACTGATTTCGCCTGATTTATGCTGCTCTTGGCGGCGTAAATATTCATCGAAAGCAAGGCCGCCCTTGGACGTATCGCCAGGTTTGCCCAGATACGTCGAGAGTGGGGCGAGATTATTGAACGTAATATTGGAGGCAATGTAAATTGAATCGGACCTCAGAAGATCCGCCAGAAACGGCATCTTCATGGCCTCACGTTTAAAATTATCGACGATGTGTTCCCCCATATAGCGGGTGCCTATGCGATAATCGATCGAGTAGTGAAACCAGTCACCAGAACCACGCAAAATATTGGAAACATGGGTTTTGCCAAGGCCCGACATTCCAAAAAGCAGAACGCGTTTTCTGCTAGCCTGCTGCCAATCTTTTGCCGTCGCGTAAAGCATACGCTGCCTCCTTGTGCCGTTGGCAAGTGGTATCCAGAGGCGCGCACAGGGTCAATTGCTTATCACGTCACAAAAAACCCCGCCGTCTAGGCGGGGTTTCGATATCACTGTGTTCTGACAGATTTAGAAGGTCACACCAACCTTTACACCAACTCCAATCGCGTCGTTATCTGCGAAGTTTGAACCGATTGTCGTTGTCGACGTATCGCCGATATCAATGTAGCGAACACCGCCCGTAATCTCGACATTGTTGACCTTGTAAGTTGCGGCAAGCCCAATGCTCTTGTAACCGTCGGTTGGTTGCAGATTGCCTTGGGCTAGGCCGCTATTGTTTTCGTAACCTAGGACGACAGCACCAGACCAACGTTCGCTAAATCGACGGCCAAGTCCAAGCGTGTATGAGATAGTGTTCGATTTTCCGTCAGCGATTGCACCAACAGGGAAGTCGTTCGGAGCAATTCTGAAAGCGGTCCATTCCACCCAGCGCACAGAACCAAAAACAAGCGTGTCTTTCGCGACTCCTGACTGGAACTCAAGGTTTACTGACTGTGGAATTACCACTTCGAAAGGTGTTCCGACATTGTCTGGGAAAGTGTGCGCAATTTCTGAGTTGTATGTCAGTGCGACACGCAGTGCGATGTCAGGCCGCTCATACGCTGCACCAACAACGTAGCCATAGTCGACTTCTGTATTCACGCTCAATGAATATCCGAATGGCGGTCCGGCCACAACGTTTACGCTGCCGCTCAGCGCTTCTGCACGCAAACCACCGTATACACTGAAGTTACTGGGGAACTTGTAGCGGAGCAAACCTGTCACAGCGGTTGAATCGACAACAGCACTCGAACCAGAAAACGGGTAAGGATCAGCCAGCACGCCTGGATAGGCAACATCTGCACCAACCGGTTGATCCAAGATAATCGCCAGATCGAGGTTCTCGCCAAGGTCCTGCTTGTACCCGAAAGAGTAGTTTTGATAGCTGGGAGCCATATCACCACTGTTCAGGGCACCGCCAAAAACACCGCTCACGGAAGGGCTTACTGTCGAAAAACTTAGTTCAGCGCGTGTACCCTCTTCAAAGAGAATACCAACCGATTGTGTTGATCGTTCCATCCCCCCAGCCAGCGCTGTGCTGGAAGACACGGCGAGGGCAGCCGCCGCATTCAAAACTTTTTTCATAGTGTGGTGTTCCTGTTGGTTTTCATTTTGCCTATTTCTTAGGCGTTGACGTTATCGCCTGTAAATAGAACAGATCAATTACTTACGCCGCGTCACAAAATTGTCATTTGCATGCCAGGAAACTTATACAACCTTGAGTTTAGCTTGGCTATCCTAAACTATCGGCGGCCTTCTGCCCTTATATTCAAGTAGTTAGCCGTCAGAATGATGAGCGCACCCAAAAGTGCAACATACTCAAGCGGCTCATTGTAAAAAAGCACACCGATGATCACGATTACGGGAAGTCGCGCGAAATCAAATGGAATCACCACAACTGCTGGCGCGACGGAAAGCGCTTTGGTCATACAGAAATGCGCAAGAAGCCCCGCACATCCGATAAGGAACAGCCATGGCGTTGCATCTGCTGTTGGTAACTTGATGTCTCCATCAAAGCCTGCGCAAACAATACCAAAGATTGCCTGCATCAAGGTCAGGTAAAACAGGATTGATGTAATCCTTTCCGTTCCTGTTAAAACCTTCGTGCAGATTGTCGTTCCGGCAAAGGCGATTGCGGCAAGTGCCGCTGCAAGGATACCGATGCTCAGCCCACCTGTGTCAGGCCGGGCAACGAGCATTACGCCTATGAAACCCAAAGCGGCCGCAAATGCACGAACCGGGGTAAGTCGCTCGCCTAAAAAAAACGGGGCAAGCAGGATGACCCAAAGAGGTGACGTGAATTCAAGCGCAAAGAGTTGCCCCAGTGGAATGATCGGCAATGCGTAGAACCACAGGTTTTGCCCAGTGAAATGGAACAGGTTTCTAAGAAACTGTAAGGAAAGACGATTGCGGGTTATCTGGTTCAATGTTCCCGCATATCCTGCGACCGCAATAACGATAATGATACCGAGAATTGACCGGTACATCATGATCTCAAAAGTGTCGAACTCTTGCCGTACCGCGCGCCCGGCAATTGCCATTGATGTGAATGAAACGATTGCCCCGCTCATATAAAAGGCTGCGAGCAAAATGGGTGGCATGTTCATTCAAGAACCATGCAACACCCAGTGAGCAGCACGGGAACTGTCCCACGTTGCGTCAAAACCTCGGCTGTGTAAAAGGCGTCAACACCGTTCGCCTGACATTGGCGTTTGTCGATGATAGCAATCGCAGTATCGAAATCAGAGATCAGCGTCACAGCGACTGGCCAATCGTGCCCTTCAGCGACAGAGTATTGCGGTACTGTCATCTCAAGAACCTTGTCATGCTCGAATGTGGCTGTCTCCCAGTTCAGCGCCAAAGACCAGTTGTCGCCTCTACAGCTCAACGCTGGGAGTTCGCCAGCGCTGACTGGTGCTGCTGCGATACAGAGAACAGCAAGACGCGCAATCATTCCCATTCGATTGTCCCCGGAGGCTTGGAGGTAATGTCATAGGTAACGCGGTTGATTCCTTGCACCTCATTGATGATGCGGGTCGCGGTTTCACCAAGAAATTCATGGCTGAAAGGGTAAAAATCGGCTGTCATGCCATCCACAGAGGTGACAGCGCGCAAAGCGCAGGCAAAATCATACGTTCTGCCGTCACCCATGACGCCGACCGTGCGTACCGGCAGGATCGCAACAAAGGCTTGCCAAATCTCGTCGTAAAGCCCGTGCTTTCTGATCTGGTCGATGTAGACCGCGTCAGCCTTACGCAGGATTTCCAGTTTCTCGCGGGTAATCTCACCCGGACATCTGATGGCCAATCCCGGGCCCGGAAAAGGATGACGGCCTATGAAGCTGTCTGGCAAGCCAAGTTCAAGTCCCAATGCGCGAACTTCGTCTTTGAACAGTTCGCGCAGCGGCTCTACCAGTTTCAGGCCCATCTTTTCAGGCAAGCCGCCAACATTGTGGTGACTTTTGATTGTAACGGACGGCCCACCCGAGAAGCTGACCGACTCGATAACGTCGGGGTATAGCGTCCCCTGGGCCAGGAACTTTGCGCCGCCCACTTCAGCGGCGTGTTTCTGGAACACATCGATGAACAGCCTGCCGATGATTTTGCGTTTGGTTTCCGGATCAGACTGACCATCCAGCTCGCCTAGAAACAACTCCTGCTCATCCGCGTGGATGAGCGGCATATTGTAATGGTCGCGAAACATGGTCACGACTTCTTCGGCTTCGCCCTGACGCAGCAATCCGTGGTCAACAAAAACACAAGTGAGTTGATCACCAATCGCTTCATGAATCAAAACAGCCGCGACAGAGGAGTCAACTCCTCCGGACAACCCACAGATCACCTTATTATCGCCGACCTGCTCGCGAATTTTTCGAATGGCCTCGTCCTTATAGGCACCCATTGTCCAGTCACCGGTGAAACCAGCCATGCGAACAAAATTTTCGTAGAGCTTGCTGCCGTTTGGCGTGTGGTGCACTTCCGGATGAAACTGAACCGCGTAGAAATTACGCGCTGTGTTTGCGGTGATTGCGTAAGGTGCATTTGGCGATGTTCCAAACACCTTGAAACCCGGTGCGATTTCAGAAACGTGGTCGCCGTGGCTCATCCAGACCTGCTCGCGACCGCTATCGAACCAGCCCTTTAACAATGGCAAATCTGACTCTTCCGGTGTGACGAATGCACGGCCAAATTCGGCAGTGCCATGGCCGCGTTCCACCTTGCCGCCCAGCATTTGCATCATCACTTGTTGGCCATAGCAAATTCCAAGAATAGGAATGCCCAGATCAAACACCGATGTCGGCGGACGCGGAGAGCTTGCATCAATGACGCTGGCGGGCCCTCCCGAAAAGATAACTGCCTTGGGCGAAAATTCCGCCAAGAATTCATCTGTAACTTTTTGGAACGGATGAATTTCGCAATATACATTCAGTTCACGCAGGCGACGCGCAATCAACTGCGTAACCTGGCTGCCAAAGTCGATTATAAGAAGTCGGTCATGTGATGTACTGGTCATGTCCGGGGAATATTGATCATCGGAGAAATGTGCAAGAGCGCTGTGATTTTAGGTCACCGCTTATTTTTAAATTAGGAGGATTCAAACGTATACGAACCGCAGGAATGTCGCTTTCGCCTGCCAATAGCCGGATTCTTCGCTAAGTTGCCAATGCGTTTTCGATATCTTGGTAGAGAAACTGGTGCCACACACCAAATAATTCGGAGATCAGCAAAATGACAGAAGCACAATCCACGCGACGTGCAAGAGGTGGCGGCGCCGCGCGGCGCGCAGAACGCAGTGCAGTCAGTGTAGAAACGGCGAAATATATCGAACGCAACATTCCCAATCTGGAATTTCTAAACGAAGAAGCGTTGCAGATTATCGAGGAAAATGCCGAAACCGTTCTGGAAGAAATTGGCGTAAATTTTGTTGAATGCCCCGAGGCGCTGGAAATCTGGCGTGAAGCCGGTGCCGAAATTGACGGCGAACGCGTACGCATTCCGCGCGGCCTCTGCCGCGAGCTGATCAAAACCGCACCGTCCCACTACACACAACACGCGCGCAACCCAGCGCGCAATGTCGTTATTGGTGGTAAAAGTCTGGTCTTGGCACCGGTCTATGGCCCGCCATTTGTTCGGGATGCCGAGGGCGGCCGTCGATACGCAACGATTGATGATTTCAAGAAATTCGTGAAACTTGGCTATATGTCAAAATGGCTACACCATTCTGGCGGTACGGTCTGCGAGCCGACCGATGTGCCGGTGAACAAACGCCACCTTGATATGTTGCACGCCCATATGACGCTTTCTGACAAGCCTTACATGGGATCTGTTACAGAGCCGTCCCGTGCTCAGGACTCGATCGAGATGAGCGAAATTTTGTTCGGCAAGGAATTTGTTGCCGATAACGCGGTCATGACCTCACTGATCAACATCAACTCACCGCTGACCTTTGACCCAATCATGGTCGGTGCGCTGGACGTGTACGCGCGGGCTGGGCAGGGCTGTATCATTTCGCCCTTTATCGTTGGTGGTGCGATGGCGCCTGTTTCGGTGATGGGGACTCTGACGCAGGTTCTGGCAGAAGTTCTGGCAGGCATCGCCTACAGCCAGTTGCTGCGCAAAGGTGCGCCGGTAATTTTCGGCTGTTTCGTAACATCGATTGACATGAACTCTGGTGCGCCAACATTTGGTACACCCGAAGCTTCACAAATCCTTTATGGGGCAGGGCAGTTGGCACGCCGCCTTAACCTTCCCTTCAGATCGGGTGGTGGTTTGTGTGGCTCAAAACTTCCGGACGCTCAGGCCGCTTATGAAACTGCCCACACACATAATGCAGCCCTGCTTGGTGGCGTAAACTTCATGCTACACGCATGCGGCTGGCTTGAAGGTGGTCTTGTGTCCTCGTTTGAAAAATTTGTTATGGATGCCGATCAGCTTGGTGTTCTTCATCACATCGCGAAGGGCGTGGATATTTCCGAAAACGGACAAGGAATGGATGCGATCCGCGAAGTTGGCCCAGGCGGACACTACCTTGGGTGTGCCCACACTCAAGCCAACTTCAAAGACGCCTTCTGGCGGTCAAACCTGCTGGACTACAGACCCTTTGAAACATGGGACGAAGATGGCGCCAAGGATACGCAGGCGCTTGCATCCGAACGGGTTGCCAGATTGCTGGCAGACTATCAGCAACCGGTGCTGGACCCTGCAATTTCTGAGGCACTGGATGCCTACGTCGCGACCAAAAAGGAATCTATGCCAGACGCGTTTTATTAATTTGCCTGCCGTTTGCCGAGCACCAAACCTGCTTCGGAAACCAGGGCAATCATAATATCGACATGACGGGTGATGCTGTAATCGGCATCGCCCGTTTTTCTTTTTTCTTCCAGAATGTCCTCTTCTGAAAGGAGATTGCTGATCGCCGTTTCAGGCATTGGCAGGTTACGGCTTTTCAGGACTCGCCGAAGGTCACGCTCGCGCCGGTAGTCAGCAGCTCCCAGACGCGCTGCACGCATCAGCAACCCCGGGCGGCGGAGAGATTTTAAAATTCTCATCAGATCGCTCATTAGGTTTCTCCATCAAGTTCTGACGACAGGGTGACTCAGTTTTCTGGTGTGTTGCGCCTTTAGCGGATGCTCCGTTCGATGGTTTCAGTATTGTTTAGCTTTTAGAAACAATGCTTCTGAAATCTGGAAAATTTAACGTTGAGGCAAACAATTCAAATTTAGATTGTTGGTGTTCAATCCGCATCCAAGAAAGGGACAGAAGTGGCGATGATGTTTGCAGACGGTTCAGGGTCCGGCGCGAAGGCACCATTGCCAAATTGGGTACCACAATCGGCGCAACGTTATCTTATGCACACCGAAAAGGGGCTTTCCATGCGCGCCGTTGCGCGAACAGCAGGATGCCATGCATCAACTGTTATGCGCCAGGTCAGGCAGCTTGAAAACCGGCGGGATGATCCGCTGATTGATGATGCCTTGCGCCGCCTTAGCCGGGAACATTTCCAGATCGCACCAGAGACGCAGAAAAAGGAAACGTCCAAAATGAATGCCGCTGTCAGACATACCAAAGACTCATCCGCAGAACCAAATATAGATCGCGAAGCGCGCCGTATCTTACGCAGGCTTGGGGAAACTGGTGCAGTTCTCGCGGTAGCACACGATCTTGATAAGGCCGTCGTGGTCAGAAATTTGCCGAACGGGAAAAATACAAGAACGGCTGTCGTACAGCGTGAAATCGCTGAAGCGATGGCCCTGAAAGATTGGATCAAGTGCACGAAATCCGGAAAAATCGCACAATATGAAATAACTTCATCCGGGCGAGCAGCGTTAAAACGGTTGCTGAGCGCCAGAGATGCAACGCAACCTGGTTTCAACGATGCACAGGCTGTCTTCGCAGATCAGCACCGGATCTGGGATAAAAAGCAGGTTGCAGAGCGCGAGAACGGGACCAGTCGTCGATATCGCTATAACGCTGCGGAATCACCATTGGCCGGGCTTGCACGACGAAAAAACAAAAACGGAGAGCCCTTTTTGTCAGATGACCTTGTCGCCGCAGGCGAACGACTGCGAGAGGACTTTGAACTTGCTCATATGGGGCCTCGCGTTGCACAGAACTGGGAAAAGTTCCTGACCGCTGGGGATCGGGGTGGTTTCAGAAATGACAACAATATCGCCGAAGGACCCTCGGCCGCACGAGAACGGGTATCCTTGGCACTCAAAGACCTTGGGCCGGGTCTTGGCGATGTTGTCCTGCGATGCTGTTGTTATCTTGAAGGAATGGAAGTCGCGGAAAAACGCTTGGGGTGGTCGGCCAGATCGGGGAAAATCGTCCTCCGTATCGCGCTGCAACGTCTGAAACGACACTATGATGAAACGCATGGGAAATACGGCCCGTTGATTGGTTGAAGCCAGTACGTTGAAAAGCGGCGCAGGGTTCTTACGGCGCTTTTCATTCCGCGTGTATCGTTCTTAGTCCAAATGAGTACAAAGTGAAGGCGGTGTTGCGGGGAAATCCGGTCTCTTGGCGACCCTCTCTGGTGCTCCCCGAAGAATTCCCTATATTGGCGGCGAATAAGGGGACTATTTCATGCGCAACCTTAAAATCCCGTCCGAACGACACCCGGAAAAAGCCCATAAGGCTGACAACGCTCCGCTAAAGAAACCAAGCTGGATTCGCGTTAAGGCACCCGGTGGGGCGGGGTATGCGGAAACCCATAAGATCATGCGTGATAATAAGCTGGTGACAGTTTGCGAAGAGGCCGGCTGCCCCAACGTTGGTGAATGCTGGAGCCAGGGCCACGCCACCATGATGATCATGGGCGAGGTTTGTACACGGGCCTGTACCTTCTGCAACATTGCAACAGGCAAACCACCCGAAGCTCTGGATGTTTTTGAGCCGGGCCGCGTTGCGGATGCTGTCAAGAAACTGGGACTGAACCATGTTGTGATCACCTCGGTCGACCGCGATGATATTGAAGATGGCGGCGCTGAGCATTTCGCGCAGACAATCCGTGCGGTACGCCGTCAGTCCCCGAATACGACGATCGAGATTCTGACACCCGATTTCATTCGGTGCGACCCGAGCGTACTAGAACTCGTCGTTGCGGCGAAGCCCGATGTTTTCAACCACAATCTTGAAACTGTTCCGGGGCTTTACCCCGAGGTTCGCCCCGGCGCCCGGTATTTTCATAGCTTGAGGTTGCTTCAGCGTGTGAAAGAGCTTGATCCATCAATGTTCACCAAATCCGGCATCATGGTTGGCCTTGGCGAAGACCGGCAAGCAGTGATTCAGGTGATGGAAGACATGCGCGCCGCTGACATTGATTTTCTGACGATCGGCCAATACCTGCAGCCAACAGTGAAACACCACCGAGTGGATCGCTTCGTCACACCGGATGAGTTCAAATCCTACGAAAAAGCGGCGTATGGCAAGGGCTTTTTGATGGTTTCTGCGACTCCGCTGACACGGTCAAGTTATCATGCCGGTGATGATTTTACGCGCTTGCGCGAAGCCCGGCACAAGAAGCTGAACGGTTAAGGGCGATATTTCGAAGGGTATTGTGGAAGCAACCCATCGGACCAACCGAACAGCAGTTCCGACCCCCAAATCAGCAAGCATATTACGATAATCGACAGAACCAGAATGACGCGCTTTTCACTTGGCGGCTTGCGCGCCCATTTTGCCATTCTAAGAAGATGTCGTGGGTTCACGAAAGTTTTCCTGTCTATTGGTCACAAAGCATAGGCGCGGTGGTCTGTAGCCCAATCCTGCCAGAGCGATTCTTAACACGATTCCCTGTTTTCGGGAGTTAACACCTGAATCAGGTCAGGCCTGCTCTGCTTCCGTGAAGCGAACTTTGCCGATATGCGGCAAATTTCTGTTACGTTGCGCAAAATCAATTCCATAGCCAACAACAAATTCATCTGGAATTTCAAACCCGGTCCAGTCTGCTTTTACATCCACCTCGCGGCGCGACGGTTTATCAAGCAGCGCAATGGTTTTCAGGCGATGCGGTTCTCTTGATTGCAAAAGGCCAATAACGTGCTTCAGGGTGAAGCCGGTATCAACGATATCTTCAACCAAAAGCACATCGCGCCCGCCAATTTCGCCGCGCAAGTCCTTGAGAATACGGACTTCGCGGGAACTTTCTGTTCCGTCCCCATAAGACGAAGCCTCAAGAAAATCGACTTCTACAGGCAGGTCAAGCTCCCGAACGAGGTCAGCAATGAAAACGAAAGACCCACGAAGCAGTCCAACCACCACCAGCTTATCGGTACCCTGAAATTCTTCTTTGATTTCGCGCGCCAACTCTTCTATTCGGGCCGCGATCGACTTGGCTGAGATCATTGTATCGATGACATATGGCCGCGTTGGCATGGTGTTCCCCTTGATTTTCCCGCCTCAGTCTACGAAATGACGGCGCTAAGTCACAAGAGAATTGGTTCAAAATGCCGACACATGGTGAAAAAAGGGTTCTGCCGTATCAGGCACAACAGATGTTTGATCTGGTTGCAGATGTTTCAAGCTACCCAAAATTTTTACCCTGGTGCGCTGCGTCGCGCATTCGGTCGCGCAAGGAAGACGGCGTGACAGAAATACTGGCCGCCGATCTGGTCATTTCCTTTAAGGTGTTTCGGGAACGATTTGGCAGCAGGGTAACTTTGAGCCAACCGGAAATGCGCATTGATACCGAGTATCTGGATGGGCCGTTTAAGTACCTAAAATCCTATTGGAAATTTTGTGATTTGCCTGCGGGCGGCTGCGAAGTTGAATTTTTTGTCGACTTTGAATTCAAAAACCTGATTTTGCAAAAGCTGATCGGTGTCGTTTTTAATGAAGCGATGAACCGGATTGTTCGCGCCTTCGAGCAGCGCGCAGAGCAGCTTTACAGATGACACTATCCTCGCTTTAGCAAAGGTATTGTTTGGATAACTTAGAGTCGGAACCCATTAACCCGGAATCTCAGTCTTGTCCGGTTTGAGCCCAGATTACAGATTTTCTGCACGGCGGCGAATGTCGGCATTGTCTGTCTGACGATAGCTCAAGAAACCGCTTCTGATGTTCTTAGCTCGGTTCAACTTTCCCGCATAAACCAATACGCGCTCGCCAGAGAAACTGCGACCACACCCAATGCCGCGAACTGCCAAGGGGATACCACCGAGAGGTCGACGATAATGATTTTCCTGACCGCTGCCATCATGCCAATCAAGATAACTTCTTGCGCTTGTATGATGGTCGAATGCTCGCGAATGTGACGAAGGATGGAATTTCCAAATTCGAGTGCGATCAGCACAGTCATGACCATCCCAAACAGAATCTGAACTGCATGGTAATTCCTTGGGTCCCAGGTCACGAATGCCGCATCATAGATGCCGAACAACAACCGGACCATCGCCAGAACAGTGATCACACCGACGATCAGTACGAGCACTAGGATCACCCAGTACTCAAACTTGTGAGCAGCCCTTAGAACGGGATCGATTTCATGTTTTTCATCAGTGGGTTGGGTCGCCATTTCGTCCCCTACATGGTGTTTGTGTGAAGCCTTTGGCCAACAGGTAGTTTCTACAGTAAGCTAATGGAATGGAAACTAAAACCATCAAGCCAATCGCCGCTTCTGACATTTGGGTTTGCCAAGCGGCTACGACGAATGAGTTTTGAACGATGATGAAGAGTGTTCTGCCGCTCGCGGCGCTTTTGATGGGATCGGCATTTCTGCTTTTTGCTGGCGGCGTCAATAGCCTGATCTTGCCGATAAGAGGAGAGGCTGAAGGCTTCACGGCGGCATCGCTAGGTCTGTTGGGTACAGGCTGGGCGATAGGATACGTAGCTGGTTGCCTGCGAACCCCTACCCTTGTAGCGCGGGTGGGCCATATCAGGGCCTTTGGCGCGATGTGCGCGCTTGCGGCAATCGCTGTGCTATTGTCTCTCGTCCTTATCACCCCGTGGGTTTGGATTCCTGTACGGGCCTTGTCGGGATTTTGCTTCGCCGGGGCTGCCATGATCGTGGAAAGCTGGCTCAATGAACGTTCGAGCGCCGCCTCGCGCGGTCGCGTTTTTGGCATCTATACGATGGTCAATCTGGCCGCGACCACCGCAGGGCAAATGGTCCTGACGCTTGGCGACGCCAAGGGTTATTTCTTCTTTGTTCTTGCGGCGATGGTTTACTGCCTTGCTCTCCTGCCTACTGCTATTTCTGCAACCACCACACCGCAACCATTGACCAGCATCTCGCTGAACCTGCGTGGACTATGGAGGAACTCTCCCATTGCCTTTGTTGCCGTGGCGATGGTCGGCGTTTCCAACGCAGCCTTCGGAACCCTTGCCGCAGTCTATGCGGTGGGGGTTGGCCTAAACCTCAGTGACATCGCCCTTTTTGCCAGTATCCCAATTCTGGCTGGTGCGTTGTCGCAAATCCCTGTCGGCATCGCTTCCGATAAATGTGACCGTCGGCTTGTTCTGATCGGAATCGCCGTGTTCGCATTGATTGCAGATGCACTTTTCATTTTTGGGGGGTTTGTAAATCCCTTGATCATCATGTCTCTGGCTGGCCTTTTTGGCGCAACAGTCTTCTCAATGTACCCCGTAATCGTGGCCCATGCGAATGACCATGCAGAGCCCGGCACGTATATTCAGGTGAGTGGTGGGCTCTTACTTGTCTACGGCGTTGGCTCGATTGTCGGTCCAACCGTCGCCGGTTTCGCGATGACCGCCTTTGGTGCATTCAGCCTGTTTGCGGTCACTGGTTGCGCCCATATCTTGTTAATCATTTATGCAGCAATTCGCGTGCGATGCGCCCCAGCCGTTACATCAGAAAACAAGGGTAGCTTTCAGGCATCACCGCTTGCGCGTGCCTCGACGCCCGAGACTGCGGCGTTGGCAGCAAATCAGGCGGAGTTGAACTCAGATCGATCTAAAGCAGGTGCAGTGAAGCAAGACCAGATGTCTGCAAAGGAGTCAGAATGAACGCAATTGTCTTAGTTGTCGTCGGACTGGCCGGTCTGGTTATAGGCGGAGAGTTGTTGGTTCGTGGCGCGGTCTCTGTTGCAAAATCATTCGGTATTTCGCCGATGGTCATTGGGTTAACACTGGTTGGCTTCGGCACTTCCGCTCCAGAATTGGTCACCAGTTTGCAAGCTGCGCTTTCGGGATCTTCAGGTATCGCCATCGGCAACGTCATCGGCAGTAATATCGGCAATGTGCTTCTTATTCTTGGCATTGCTGCGCTGTTGCGTCCTGTGGCCGTCGATCCTGCTGCGTTCAAGAGGGACGGGTCAGTTCTGGTGCTCGCAACACTTATGTGTCTTGGCGCGATACTAATCGGTGATATGGGTCTACTAATTGGCTTGGCTTTTGTTGCAACGCTCGCCGCCTATCTGACGTACACGATTGCCTCTGAAAGGCGCCCAACACCGGCATCTGCAGTTTACAAGGCAGAGGCAGACGCCGTGCCTGGCCCCGATCAAGCCCTTGGTATCGCCCTGCTCTTTGCTGTCGTGGGTCTTGTCATCACCATTTTTGGCGCACGCTTCATGGTATCTGGCGCGGTCTCTCTGGCGCAGGAGGCTGGAATTTCCGAGACTACAATTGGCTTAACCATTGTCGCCATAGGCACCTCAATGCCGGAGCTGGTGACTTCAATAATTGCCGTGCGAAAGGGCCAAGGCGATGTTGCCCTCGGAAATGTTCTGGGAAGCAATATATTCAACATTCTAGGGATTCTTGGCATCACCGCTATCATCCAGCCAATGGAAGTTCCCTTAGAGATTAAGGAGTTCGACATCTGGGTGATGTGTGCGACAGCATTGCTCCTGGTCTTGTTTGCGCGGGCAGGCTGGCGTGTCGGTCGCAGAGAAGGCAGCGCCATGCTGGGCTGCTACGCCGCGTATCTGGCTTGGCTTCTCATGTGAGCAGGTTTGTGAGTGTTGAGCAACTCTGAGCAAGGTCCAGGATGCCGTTGCCTCAAACACTAGGTTGAGAAGCCCACAAGTCTGCGATGAAATCTGTCAAAGTAGGCACTAAATCTGATTGAAAGCGGTCTTTGATGCTTTTGCGACGACCCATTGAAACCGCCCCCGCATAGCAGTCTTTCGAGTTAACTTGTAGAACGGGTCCAAACCTACGACATAATATCGTAAGCTCGTTCGCCATGCACCTCGAGGTCGAGCCCATTCACCTCTGTTTCATGATCCACCCGAATAGGTGTAATCAGACCGACCAGTTTGATCAGAACCACCGTAACAACCACTGTGAAGGCGCCGACAACTGCCAGACCACCCAGTTGCGCGGCCCAGCTGCCTGCGCCAAACACCGCAATCATGATCGTCCCGAATATTCCCCCAACGCCATGAACTGCGAAAACATCTAGTGTATCGTCAATCAACAGCTTGTTGCGGATCACTGTAACCGCTTCCTGACACAGGATGCCCGCAATGCTCCCGATCACCAGAGCTTCAACCGGGCCTACAAATCCGGATGCAGGGGTGATCGAGGCAAGCCCGGCTATCGTTCCCGTCACTATGCCAACCAGTGAGGCTTTGCCGTATTTGATTTTTTCCCACAGCGCCCAGGTTAACGAGGCTGCTGCAGCCGAAATATGCGTCACGGTCAGCGCCATTGCAGCGCCACCATCGGCGGCAAGTTGTGAGCCACCGTTAAAGCCGAACCAGCCGACCCAAAGCATCGCGGCCCCGATCATAACAAAGCCCGGGTTGTGTGGCGGGGTTGTCCGATGACGGCGTGGGCCCAGGAACACCGCAACAAGGAGCGCGGAAATGCCTGCTGTTTCATGTACGACAATACCGCCAGCAAAATCCTTCACTCCGACTTCGCCAAAGATGCCACCGTCTGACAGCATGCCACCACCCCAGATCCAATGTACAACCGGCGCATAGCACAGAAGCATCCAGAGACCTGAAAACAGCAGAACAAATCCAAACCCGATGCGTTCAACATAGGCTCCAACGATGAGCGCTGGAGTGATGATGGCAAAGGTCATCTGAAAAACAAAGAACAGGACCTCGGGCAGGGTGCCCGTCAGGCTGTCTGCAGTGACACCCGCCAAAAACATTTTTCCAAGACCGCCCCAATAGGGTGAACCGGAGTCTCCAAAGGCGATGGAGTACCCTGCAACCAGCCAGAGAATGCTCATCAAACAGGCGATGGCATAACATTGCATGAAAACGCTCAGCACGTTTCGCGCGCGAACCAAACCGCCATAAAACAGCGCAAGCCCTGGCAAAGTCATAAAAAGAACCAGTGCCGTGGCCACGATAATCCAGGCGGTGTCCGCTCCGTTCATTTCAGTCTCCGTTCCCAATTTGGTTTTGAGAAGCGGTCAGACAGGGTTCACGGTGCAAAGAAAAGCATCACTGCGCTGAAACGCGCATAAAATGAGGGCAGTTTTAAAAGTGATCAATTTTTAGGCGGCCTGAAAGGATAATGCATATAGAATGAGCAATGTCAGGATGCTGCTTTGAGGAAAAGATTAAGTGCATGTACGACTGCGGCTAAGCGCACATTTTTGCGCCCCAAGGCGCCGAATTCCGCAGTTTCAGCAAAAGTTTCAGTGCCGATTTTAGCCAAACCGAAGCAAACCCGCCCTTCTGGCTTGAACTCGCTTCCGCCGGGCCCTGCAATCCCGGTTACCGACACTGCAATATCGGCCTCGGAATTTCTTAGCGCACCTTCTGCCATTTGTAACGCAACCTGTTCAGAAACGGCACCAAAGGCTTTAAGTGTTTCCGTCCGGACACCAAGCATTTCAACTTTCGCCTCATTCGTATACGTCACAAACCCACGGTCAAAAATATCGGAGGACCCGGCAACTTCAGTGATCGCGCCGGAAAGCAAACCGCCAGTGCAGCTTTCCGCAGTTGAAATTTTCAGACCTGCAGCGCGACATTTCGCGAGCAGTGTTTCAGCGTCGTTCATAACCCCAACATCCCATGTGTTAGTCCAGCCGCCAGCATGACCACCAGCGCCGCCAAAACACCGGCGATTATATCATCCAGCATAACACCCAAAGCCGTACTTTTCCGATCTGCCCAGCCCACGGGGCCGGGCTTCCAGATGTCAAACAGTCGAAAGGCCAAGAATGCCGTTATGATACCGGGGTAAAGCGCCAGCATGTCGCCACCCGCGTGAACAGCGCCAATTGATACAGGCAGCAGTGCAACCCATTGGCCTGCAACTTCATCAATCACTATTTCAGATGGATCATGGTCTTCTTTACCGCGTGTCGCTTCTGCCGTTGCCCACCAGCCAATGAAAAAAACCAGCAGTGTCGCGATCAGCAAGGCTGGAAAACCGCCCAGCAGATGAATGAGGTATGCGACAGGAACGGCAGCAGCAGATCCCCAGGTTCCCGGGGCAGGGCGTAACAAACCTACGCCAAAGAAAGTTGTAATGACCCGACTCATCTGCGCACCAGCGTCACGTTCGCAATGGACGCGATACCCTCTTTTCGCCCCGTGAAACCAAGACGTTCCGATGTGGTCGCTTTCACGCTTACTCTATCGATAGAGAGCCCCATGATACGCGCCATGGTTTCGCGCATGGCAACGGCATGCGGCCCAATTTTAGGGTATTCACAAATCAATGTGCAGTCCGCATTGGATATTTCGAAACCGCGTTCTTTCGCCAGATCAACGGCATGGCGCAAAAAGATATCACTGGCAGCCCCTTTCCATTGCGGATCAGAAGGTGGGAAATGCTGGCCAATATCGCCTTCAGCCAAAGCACCGTAAATTGCGTCTGTCACAGCGTGCATTCCCACGTCTGCATCTGAGTGGCCTTGCAGACCTCTTTCGTGCGGAACTGAAACGCCGCAAAGCACAACATGGTCACCGGGGCCAAAGCGATGCACGTCAAATCCGTTACCAACCCGTATATCCATAGTCGTTCCCAGTATTTTTTCCGCCCGTGTAAAATCATCAGAATGGGTGAGTTTCAGGTTTTCCTCGTCACCTTCAACAAGCGCAACATCAAGCCCATAGGCAAGGGCAACCTCAACGTCATCTGCAGCGCCACCTTTATGTGCAGCGTGGGCCGCACGAATTGCCGAGAGCAGAAAACCCTGTGGCGTCTGCGCACGATACAACCCATCGCGTGGTTCCGTCTTTGTAATACGTTCAGCGTCTGCCCTCCATAAAGCATCGGTCACTGCCAGTGCAGGTGCTGCGCCGTCCGACGTTTCGAGCACATCCAATACTCTGTTAATAATCCCTTCGGAAACCAAGGGACGGGCACCATCGTGAATGAGCACCTTATCGCAAATGACCGAGACGGCTTCTAAACCCGCCTGAACCGAGGCATCACGTGTTTCCCCGCCGTGTACCAACCTTACCGGCGGGCAGGAAGGTAGCGTAACAGTTGCATCCAGATGCGCGATATCCTCCGGATTAATCACCAGAATAATTTCACTGATGGCAGGTGACGCGACAAAGGCATTGAGCGTGCGATTGAGCACGCTTTGCCCTGCAAGAAGCTGATATTGCTTTGGAATATCCCCGCCTGCACGTGATCCGCGCCCTGCTGCTACGATGATGGCCGCTGTCGACATGTACTCTCCGCTTTTCTGCTTCTTGTCTAAGGTTTTCAGAAAGATGTGACAATGGCGGCATTTCACTGCATATATGCTTAATTTTTAGGCATATATGAAATGGGCGCTCTAAAAATCAGCAGATTTATTGCCCACTTATCTGTAACTGGATAAAACCCCGCTGTGCACAAGGATTAAGCAATTGCCACTTCAAATGGCCAAACTCGATTTTGCCCCCCCTGTATTCCTCGCGCCTCTGGCCGGAATTACTGATCTTCCCTTCCGCAATCTTGTTTCAGGTTTCGGCGCGGGATTGGTGGTGAGTGAAATGGTTGCGAGCCATGAAATCATGCAGGCAAAACCCGGCGCCCGCGAGAAAGCCGAACTCGGTTTTGGTGCCGAAAACACCGCTGTGCAAATTGCCGGGCGTGAAGCGCGCTGGATGACCGAAGCTGCAAAGCTAATCGAAGGAAACGGTGCGCGGCTAATAGACATAAACATGGGATGCCCGGCAAAGAAAGTCGTTAACGGCTACTCTGGCTCTGCCTTAATGCGCGACCTCGACCACGCCCTGCATTTGATCGACGCTGTCGTTGCATCCGTGAACATCCCGGTGACGCTTAAAACCCGTCTTGGCTGGGATGAGACGCTTATCAATGCACCTGAACTGGCCCGACGGGCAGAAGCGGCAGGCATTCAGATGATAACAATACATGGCCGTACCCGCTGCCAGTTCTTCAAAGGACGCGCCGATTGGGCAGCAATTCGTGCTGTGAAAGACACCGTGAAGATTCCTGTGGTCGCAAACGGCGACATCGATTCACCTGAAACAGCCGCTGAAGCCCTTCGGTTGTCAGGCGCTGACGGTGTCATGATCGGGCGCGGTGCTCAGGGCGCGCCATGGCGGCTGGCAGAAGTCGCAGCGGCGTTGTTTGGAACACCAGCACCGAAGATTCCAACCGGCTCAGATTTCGCCGAGATGGTATGCAGCCACTATGACGCAATGATCAGTTTCTATGGTGAAAAGCTCGGAAACCGCGTCGCGCGCAAGCATTTGGGTTGGTACATGGATGGGGTGAATGCGGAACCGGGCATCCGAAAAGCTGTTTTAACCGAGAAAGACCCCGCAAAAGTACTTCGGTTGCTTCCGGATGCGCTTTTATCCACACAACGGGAAATGGTTGCATGAGCGGTATTGGTGGCGCTTTATGGTCGTCTTTACCTGTGCCGGCTTTGTTGCTGGACGAAAACAACACAATATCGGAAAGCAACACCGCCGCAGAAAACTTTCTGAACCTGTCTCAGCGTGCTCTTCTAGGAGGGCCCGTCTGGGAAAAACTAAGGGTCGATGCCCCGCTGGAAGAGGCGCTAGCGCGCGTTCGACGCGATCAATCCCCCCTCTTTATCAATGACGTGGATGTCGGAAGCGGCGCACGAATACCGGTGCAGTGCCAGATTCAGATTGCACCCCTCATTGATCGTCCGACACAGATATTAGTGCTGATCTCACCGCACGAAATCGCTGGCCGTCTGGGGCGTAAACATTCGGTAACGACGGCTGCCAAATCCGCAATTGGCATGGCCGAAATGCTGGCGCATGAAATTAAAAATCCGCTTGCTGGTATCACCGGCGCCGCTCAGCTTTTGTCGATGAACCTGTCGAACGAAGATCAGGAACTCACAGATCTGATCGTCGGAGAAAGCCGACGTATCGTGAAGCTGCTTGAACAGGTTGAACAGTTTGGCAATCTTCTGCCGCCGGACCGGAAACCTGTAAATATACACGATGTGCTCGACAGGGCGCGCCGCTCAGCTTTGGTCGGGTTTGCGCCTCGCATGACCATAATTGAAGACTACGATCCGTCCCTGCCACAAACATTGTGCGACTCGGATCAGCTGTTGCAGGTCTTCTTGAACCTTCTGAAAAATGCAACGCAGGCCGCAGGAAGTGCGGGCGGTACTATACGCATCCGGACGTATTATGACCAGGCGCTTCGGCTTCGGCGCAAAGACGGGAACAGTATGCAATTGCCACTTCAGGTGGAAATAATTGATGATGGACCCGGACTACCGTCCGAAATTGCCGCTGAAATTTTTGAACCCTTCGTGTCAGGGCGTGAAAACGGCACGGGGCTGGGCCTTGCTCTGGTCAGCAAAATAATTGCTGATCATGATGGCTGGATAGCAGTCGAAAGCGCACCAGGGCGCACTTCTTTTCGTGTCTCACTCCCCATCGCACCCCCTAAAACCGAGGAAAGCTAATGGACGGAACAGTTCTGATCGCCGATGACGACCGTACAATTCGCACGGTTCTGACGCAGGCCTTAACCCGCGCCGGATGCAGGGTGCATGCAACTTCTGCCCTAACGACATTGATGCGTTGGGTGACAGAAGGGAAAGGCGATCTAGTAATCTCAGATGTCGTTATGCCAGATGGGAACGGGCTGGAAATGTTGCCCCGAATATCAGAATTGCGCCCGGGCTTGCCTGTTATTGTCATATCCGCGCAGAACACGATCATGACGGCAATTCAGGCCGCCGAGGCAGAGGCGTATGATTATCTTCCGAAACCCTTTGATCTGCCAGATTTGATGAAGCGCGCAGCACGGGCACTTGACCAGAAACGTCTTGCACCCTCGACCCGCGGGGATGAAGAGGTCACGCCCGAAGATGATTTACCACTCGTTGGACGAAGCCCGCAAATGCAAGAGCTGTACAGGCTTGTTGCGCGCGTCATGAACACCGACATTCCCGTGTTGATTTCCGGAGAGAGTGGAAGTGGAAAATCACTCATCGCGCGCGCTATCCACGATTTTGGCGATCGGCGTGCTTTGCCATTTGTCGTTGCCGAAATGCAGGCGCTGGACAGCAGTGACGGGCCATCAGAAATTCTGGCAGAGGTGCGCGGTGGTTCACTGTTGTTCGAAGATGTTGGCGATCTGAGCACGAGTGCACAGGCCCGCGTTGTCAGAATGTTGGACAGCCTTCCGAACAATGCGCCGCGTATCATGGCGACAAGCCAGACAAACCTCGAGCAAAAACTCAAAGACGGAGAGTTTCGACAGGATCTTTTCTACAGGCTTGGCGGGGTGACTATTTCTGTCCCGCCGTTGCGCGAGCGTGTCGAAGATATTCCGCTTCTGACAGAGCATTTTTTAACACGTGCAGAACGGGACGGGGCCACGTTGCGTTCGATGTCCGATCCCGCCATGACACTGGTGCGGCGCTACAACTGGCCGGGCAACGTGCGCCAATTGGAAAACACGATCCGTCGGCTGGCGCTCACCGGGGGCGTGGAAGAGATTTCCCTCGCCGAAGTCGAAGCAGTCCTTGATACCCAACCCGTTTCAGAGCCCGTTATCGGATCAAACGAGAAAGACCTTTTGTCCGCATCCGTGCATCGCCACCTCAGGCGTTACTTCGATCTTCACGGAGGAGCGCTGCCTCCGGCAGGCCTTTACCAGCGAATCCTAAAAGAAGTCGAACAGCCTCTAATCGAGATCGCACTCGACGCAACGGCCGGAAATCAGGCAAGATGTGCCGATCTTTTGGGAATTAACCGAAATACTTTGCGAAAGAAGATCACAGAGCTGGATATTCGCGTGACACGCCGCAGAAAGTTGATGTAAAACAGCAACAATAGAGTGACCAAAGGGCGTCAGTCCAAATTCAAGGTTACCATATCTGGCGGTCCGTCGCTTTTGCGACACAATAAAATGAGGTCGGCACGTGCCGAACCCGGCGAAACGAACAGCATTCGATCGGATCAGCCGCCTGCGGCGCCAAAAGCGCGTTCAGAATATGGCGACCATCGGTTTGGTCCTTCTGGGCCCTATACTGGCGCTAACAACATTCCTTGTCTTGGGTCCGTTTGACAGCAGCGCGTCTGCCATAAGCCTCAGACTGATACTTCTCGCAGATTTGGTCTATGTGCTTGTGGTCGCGGCACTGGTTTTGCAAAAAGTGGCACGTATGGTCGCGGCACGCCGGGCGCGCTCTGCCGGGTCAAGGTTGCACCTTCGACTAACGGGTGTTTTTGCACTTATTGCGCTTGTGCCAACCGTCCTCGTCGCAATCTTTGCCGGGCTTACGGTGAATGTCGGGCTTGAAGGCTGGTTTTCAGATCGCGTCAGGCAGGTTGTCAGCAACTCTCTTTCTGCAGCGGAAGCTTATGAAAACGAACACCGGCTCGATCTTATGCGCGACGCCGAAGGGTTGGCGTCATATCTGAACCTCGCACGCCAAGCGTCGTTTTCATTGCCCGACGGGGAGCTTCGCCAGATACTCACGCAGGGCCAGGCGCTGATACAACGAGGTTTGCGTGAGGCCTATGTCATCGACGGTACCGCAGAAATACGGGCAAGAGGGGAACGCTCGTATCTTTTTGATTTCGAACGTCCAACGGACGAAGAAATTGAACGCGCGAACAGTGGCGAAGTCGTCATTATTGAAGACTGGGACAACAATGAGTTTCGTGCTCTTGTAACACTAACAGGTTTTAGCAACCGTATTCTCTACGTGTCCCGTACTGTGGACGGTAACATTCTTAACCTGCTGGACGACACGCAGGAAACTGTGCTGCTGTATCATCAGCTGGAACGGGAACGAGGCCGATTGTTGTTTGAATTTGGCCTGCTTTATCTGGGATTTGCAGTCATCCTTATTCTTGCTGCGATCTGGCTTGGCATGTGGTTTGCTGAAAGATTGTCGCGACCCGTCGGCAGGCTTGCTGCTGCCGCGCAGCAAGTCGGTTCCGGTGATCTGAATGTCCGCGTGATTGAAGAAGAAGGCGATGATGAAATTGCCATGTTGGGCCGACTTTTCAACCAGATGACGCAACAGTTGAAGGGGCAACGTGACACCTTGCTGGAAAACAACCGGCAGATTGAGCGGCGACGGCGTCTGTTTGATTCCGTTCTTTCATCCGTAACCGCTGGTGTGATCGGGCTTGACGCAAACGGGCAGGTCGATTTTGTGAACCGGTCCGCAGGCCGGTTGCTTGATCTGCCGGAACACCCCTTGCACCAGAACATTTCACTGTCCGCTCCGGAATTCGGACCGCTTTTTGATCGACTAGCAAACGGTAAACTTGAAAGTGCGCAAGAAGAGATCAAGCTTACGCGAAACGGTAAACTTGAAGATTTGCTGGTGCGAATGTCTACGCGGCGCAACGCTAAAGGTGAACTTGAAGGCTTTGTTGTTGCCTTTGACGACGTTACGGACCTTGTATCTGCGCAGCGAATGGCCGCCTGGGGCGACGTTGCACGAAGAATTGCACATGAAATCAAGAACCCGCTCACCCCGATCCAGCTTTCCGCTGAAAGGTTGAAGCGTAAATTCAGCCCATTGGTCGGCGACGAAGCCGCAAATCTGGAACAATACACAGACGTCATAGTTCGTCAGACAAATGACCTTCGGCGTATTGTGGATGAATTCTCTAAATTCGCCCGCATGCCAGAACCGGACCGGGGGATTCATGATTTGAACAAACTGCTGCAAGGTGCCGTGTTGTTGCAGGAAAACGCGATGCCAGATGTGAAAATTCTTTCAGAGATTCCAAAGGGTAAATTACGCACGGAAATAGATGCGACGATGATATCTCAGGCGCTTACCAACCTGATAAAGAACGCCGGTGAAGCGACAGAAACACTGCGGGAAAAAGGCGCACCAGACGACTTCCAACCTGAAATCAGGGTTGTGATGTCTGTTACGGACCAAAACGTCGAAATCAAGATATCAGATAACGGAATTGGCTTGCCCGAAGATCGGGCTAAGTTGTTCGAACCCTATGTAACAACGCGCGAAAAAGGAACCGGCCTTGGCCTGCCGATCGTGCGCAAGATAATTGAGGAGCATGGCGGCTCGCTCGCCCTGGAAGATGCAGATGTATTTGAAGGCAATGCGCACAAAGGTGCGTGCGCAATTGTTCATCTGCCAAATATTGTACGTCAGGACACCTCGGGTGACCTGTTTGAAAAGACTGTGTGAGGTACCAAAAATGAGCGACATACTAATCATCGACGATGAACGCGACATCCGAGAATTGGTGTCGGATATTTTAAAGGACGAAGGCTATACCACGCGGCTTGCAGCAAATTCGGACGAATGCATGGCGCAAATCAATGCCGAACCTCCTGCGCTTATGATCCTGGATATTTGGCTTAAAGACAGTCAAATGGATGGGATAGATATTCTCAAGAAAGTAAAACGCGACAATCCGGAAATCCCGGTGGTTATCATTTCCGGACACGGCAATATCGAAATTGCGGTCGCTGCGATAAAACAAGGCGCCTATGACTTCATTGAAAAACCTTTCAACATTGATCAGCTGATGGTCGTGATCGTGCGTGCGATGGAGGCATCACGTCTACGGCGTGAAAATACCGAGCTTCGCCGAAAGGATGATCAGGTCGCTGAGATGATAGGCTCCAGTTCAGCGTTCAAGACGCTAAAATCACAGCTGGATAAAGTCACAAAATCAAATGGTCGCGTCATGCTAACCGGTCCTGCCGGGGCGGGAAAGGAAGTTGCAGCTCGATATATTCACCAAAACTCCAACAGGGTGTCAAACCCGTTTATTACCGTCAGTTCCGCCTCAATCGCGCCGGAACGGATGGAAGAGGTCCTGTTTGGTCGGGAGAATACCGAGCAGGGCATTGAACCCGGTCTTTTGGAACAGGCGAATGGTGGAATTTTGTTCTTTGACGAGGTGGCGGATATGCCGTCGGGAACACAATCAAAAATTCTGCGCGTATTGGTAGACCAGCAGTTCCAGAGGGTTGGTGGCGCGTCAAAAGTTCATGTTGATATTCGCGTAATATCCAGCACTAACAAAGACCTGGAGCGTGAAATCGATATCGGGAATTTCAGACAAGAGCTGTTTCACAGATTGAACGTTGTTCCGATTTCTGTTCCTTCGCTTGAGGAACGGAGAGAAGATATTCCGGAACTCGCTCAATATTTTGTAGAATCCTTCAATAAATCGCAGGGTTTGCCGCTTAGGGAACTGTCTGATGAAGCGCAGGCGCTTCTTCAAACCATGCTTTGGCCCGGAAATGTACGGCAATTAAAAAACGTTGTGGAAAGAGTCCTTATTTTAGGCTCTGACAGCGGCCCGATTGAAGCTCGTGAACTTCCACAACAGGATGACGAAAGCGGTGAAGAGGGGCGCGTCGTGCTTTCTGGCTCGCTCGCGACCCTACCTCTTCGCGAGGCGCGAGAGCTTTTTGAGCGCGAATATCTGATGACCCAGATAAATCGCTTCGGCGGAAATATAAGCCGCACAGCGAGTTTCGTGGGAATGGAACGTTCTGCACTGCACCGGAAGCTAAAATCACTGAACGTGGTGACATCAAACAAAGCCGGAGCCAGGGTTGCGCATGTTGAGGACGATATTGAAGAAACGCTCTGATTGACCATAGCAGATGAAACTGCCATGCATGGGTTCAATCTCCCGAAGAGGTCGTGAGCGATGAAAGTCATTATCTGTGGGGCGGGACAGGTCGGCTGGCAAATTGCCCGACACCTGTCAGGGGAAAAGAACGACGTCACAGTCGTTGACAACAATCCCGAACTTGTCCGCCGTGCAACCGATACACTAGATGTACAGGGCATCGCTGGCTTTGCCTCCTATCCTGATATTCTTGCACGCGCAGGGGCTGCTGATGCGGATATGATAATTGCGGCGACCTATTCTGATGAGGTGAATATGGTCACCTGTCAGGTCGCACACTCGGTCTTTGCTATTCCACGAAAAATCGCACGCCTTCGCAGCCAGTCTTACCTTGATGCGATCTACTCTGATCTCTATCGGCGCGACCACATGCCGATCGATGTGGTGATCAGCCCGGAGCGCGAGGTTGCGGCAGCCGCGCTTCAACGGCTGGCAGCACCGACTGCATTTGACACACAGAGCTTCCTTGAAGGTAAATCACAACTCCTTGGCATCTTGCTGGAAGAAGATTGCCCAGTACTGACAACACCACTACGCCAACTTACAGATCTTTTCTCGACGCTGAGCGCCATTGTCGTGGGTGTACGAAGAAAGGGATCCCTTTTTGCACCCGAACCGGGTGATCAGCTGTTCGCTGGTGATGAAATATACGTTTTCACCCACACGAAAGACATGAATAGAACTCTTGAAGTCTTTGGTAAGAAAACAAAAAAACAAGAACGCGTTGTGATCATCGGCGGTGGGAATGTCGGGCTGGCAGTTGCGCAGGCGCTCGAAAAAAACACCTCGCGTGTTCGGGCCAAGGTAATTGAAAAAAGCCGTGCATGCGCAGAGCGCGCAGCAGACCAACTGGAACGCACCATTGTGCTAAATGGGGATGGTATGAGCACTGTATTGCTTGCTGAAGCAAATATCGACCGTGCAGATGCTGTGCTTGCCGTGACCGATGACGATAAGACCAATATGCTTGCAGCTGTGCGTGCAAAAGCGGCGGGCTGCCCGATGTCGATCTGCCTGATCAACGATCCGACACTGGTTCCGTTAATGACGCCCCTAAAGATTGATGCCTACATCAACCCGCGTTCTACAACAGTAAGCTCTATCTTGCGGCACATTCGCCATGGCCGCGTCCGTGAAATTTACTCGATCGGAGATGCAGAAGCAGAGGTGATAGAAGCACAGGTTCTGTCGACATCGCCAATTTCGGGCCAGACAATCAAGGATATCGACTTTCCCGAAGGTGTCCTAGTTGGGGCCGTGATTAAAAACGGAGAGGTTATCAGACCTGTTGGTGGCACCCGTATTGAAGAGGGTGATGTTATCGCGATATTTGCAATGGCTGCCGATGTTCCAGAGGTAGAGCGCCTGTTGCAGGTATCAATCGATTTCTTCTGAACCATGATTCAGCGCATCCTGTCCCTGCCATTTATTGTGATCCTCATGGGAATAGGGGCGCTCGCCATGCTTGGGCCTGCTGTTTTTGGTTATTTTTCGCGTGATCTACACGATGCTCGCGTATTTCTTTATGCAAGCATCCTGTTTTTTACGCTGACCACATTGATCGGTGTTGCCTCAATGGACAGCCGAAAACACTCTGCGGCGCGTAGCCATCTGTTGGCGATGCTCGGCGCATACGTGCTGCTTCCTGTTGTTCTGGCTGTTCCATTCTATGAAGCTGTTGAAAACACAAGTTTTTTAAACGCTTACTTCGAAATGGTTTCAAGCCTGACAACAACTGGTGCGACATTGTTTGATGACCCAAACAGGCTTTCGCAGACAGAACATTTGTGGCGCGCTATTGTTGGGTGGATGGGTGGCTTTTTTATATGGGTAACGGCGATCGCCATTCTGGCACCGATGAATTTAGGCGGTTTTGAAGTCACGGCCACGGGTCGCGTCGGTCATTCAGCCACGGATTTCGTACAAATATCTGACCGGACCGACGCCTCGCGCCGGCTAAGCCGCTCTGCCGCACAATTGTTGCCAATCTATTTGGGGCTGACACTTGCACTTTGGATTTTCCTGATCGTTGCAGGCGACAGCGCTTTTGTTGCTTTATGCCATTCTATGTCGACCCTTTCGACAAGCGGGATCTCACCGGTTGGCGGCTTAGCGGGCGGTAACGCAGGTTTATCTGGCGAATTTCTGGTTTTCATCTTTCTGTTCTTTGCGATTTCGCGTTTGACCTATGCGCCGGAAACGCAGTCAAACTCGCTCAAACTGCTTGTCTCTGACCCTGAATTCAGGATGGGTCTTTTTTGCGTTTTGGTGATCCCCGCTTTTTTGTTTTTGCGCCACTGGGTCGGGGCCTATGAAATTGATGAGGAAGAAAACATTCTCGGTGCCGTCAGCGCGCTTTGGGGCGGCATTTTCACGGTGTTATCTTTTCTAACGACCACAGGCTTTGAATCCAGCGATTGGGATGCAGCACGCGGGTGGTCCGGGCTAAATACGCCTGGCCTGATTTTCGTCGGGTTGTCGATCATTGGCGGCGGGGTAGCGACAACAGCGGGCGGTGTAAAACTATTGCGCGTATATGCGCTTTACATGCATGGAGCACGCGAACTGGAAAGGCTGGTTCATCCATCCTCTGTTGGCGGATCCGGCCATTCTGCGCGCCACATCAGGCGACAAGGCGCTTATATGGCATGGATATTTTTCATGCTTTTCGCCCTGTCCATAGCTGTTATCACAGCGGCGCTGGCGCTGAATGGATTGTCGTTTGAGAGTTCAATCGTTCTGACTGTTGCCTCTCTTTCGACCACAGGCCCATTGGCCGGAATCGCAGCGGAAACACCGTTAACCTTTGCGGAACTGAACGATATCGGCAAATTGATCACGGGTTCGGCAATGGTTCTGGGGCGCCTTGAAACACTGGCTTTTATAGCGCTTTTAAACCCCGATTTTTGGCGGACTTGACACGCAATTTCTGAAAGCTATGTAACAGATTGTTTTTTGGGCTGGAATCTCTGGCTGAGGCGTTCCATACTCAATTATTAACTAATATGGCCTGCCGCCGAGGGGCAGAACGACAGAAAAAGGGCGAGAAGACCAATGGCTGCCGATAAACAAAATTTACAAGATGCGTTTTTAAACCACGTTCGCAAGACAAAAGTTCCAGTGACGATTTTCCTGATTAACGGCGTTAAGCTGCAAGGTGTTATCACTTGGTTTGACAATTTTTGCGTCCTGCTGCGCCGCGATGGTCAGTCTCAACTCGTTTACAAACACGCCATTTCAACGATCATGCCATCGACACCGATTAGCCTTTATGATGGCGAAGAATAAGCGTTGAACGAGCCGACAGACGAA
>Ga0316204_10003548_pt1 | contig 30753 bp, 30 predicted proteins | sample 6monrhotite_MG_2_FD_205661 | JGI IMG/M metagenome (GOLD analysis project Ga0316204, IMG submission 205661) | Microbial mat bacterial communities from mineral coupon in-situ incubated in ocean water Damariscotta River, Maine, United States -... | ecosystem: Environmental > Aquatic > Marine >...
CCTGACGGCACGTTCTGACTGAAGATGAGGAGGTGAGGGCGCTGTGGATTTCGGGGGGCTGGTCTTGCCTCCTGATGTCGCCTTGCGGCGAGGCATCTGACGTCGCAACACTCTCTACCGTGAGACGCTGGGACGTCGCGTTCCTGGTACGCATTCGCAGTTGGCGCGCGCCTGACGGCACGTGCTGACGGAGGGTGGGGCTTGATGGGGCGACGAGACGATCCGGGTACACCTTCGCAGTTGGCGCGCCTACCGACGCGTGCAAGCCGCAGGGAGTTGGGCGGAGCCGCAGGGAGCCGAGTCTGGGAGAGGGGCGCGGCTGGCGGTGAGAGGCTACCTGCTCAGCGGGGGCAGGAGTGACGCTGGTGACGCCCGTGAGTATCCGTCTGCTGCCGCTCCTGGGCCTGTTGGCCTGTGGCGCTCCCAAGCCCACCGGTGGAACAAACGCGGACACCGCCGGGACCGGGACCGGGACCGGGACCGGGACCAACACCGAGACCAGCGCGACCGACAGCGCTGACACCGCCACCCGCACCGATTCAGCAGACACCGCCGGAACCACCACACCGCCGCCAGACTGCGACTTCTACGCAGCGCCCGAGGGCGGCGGAGAGGCCGCCGACGGCAGCGCCGAGCGACCGTGGGGAACCCTCGAGACCATGGCGGCTGCAAACGAACTGCCCGCAACCGGTGGCGTGGTCTGCCTGCTCCCGGGGCACCACGGCGCTCCCCGGCTGCGAGGGCTGCACCCGACTGCGCCACTCACCGTGCGCGCTCTGGACGCCCACCAGGCCACGGTGAGCAGCCTGATCATCGAGGACAGCGCGGCGCTGACACTGCAGGGCCTCGTCATCGACGGCGTCACGGAGATCGACCCCGGGCTGGACGAGCGCGACACCTTCCTTCTCCAGGCGAGCGAGGACGTCTCTCCGCTGACCCTGCTCGACCTGATCGTGCAGTCCGCGGACTCATCCGCCGACTGGACCTGGGACGGCTGGTGGCAGCGCAGCCGCAGCGGCGTGGACCTGCGGGGACCGGACGCGACCGTGCTGGACTGCACCATCCGCAACGTGCACCACGCCCTCTCCGTGCGCGGCGACGACGCGCTGGTCCAGGGCAACACCATCGACAACTTCGGCGGCGACGGCATCCGCGGCCTGGGCAGCGGCTCGACCTACGCCTGGAACACGGTCCGCGATGCCTACATCGACGAGTACGAGGTCCAGCACGACGACGCCTTCCAGGCGTACGAGCTGGAGGGCGATCTGCGCATCTCCGACGTCACCATCGCTCACAATCGCTTCCTGCTCTTCACCGATCCGCTGACCGACTTCGTCCTCGAGCAGGGCCTGGTCGGCACCCTGATGCAGGGGGTCATCATCACGGATGGCTACGCCGACGGCTGGGTGGTCGAGAACAACCTGGTGGTGAACAGTCACCCCCACGGCATCTCCCTGTACGGTGCCCGCAACAGCCGGATCCAGAACAACACAGTGGTGGCTCATCCGGCCTTCGTGGCCAGCGACGGCCCCTGGATTCGCATCACGGATCAGGAGAAGACGGGGCAGGAGAACTTCGACAACATCGTGCGGAACAACCTGACGGCCATGCTCACGCCGTGGGACTATGACGACAGCTCAATCATCGAAGCCAACCTGGAGGTGACTGAGCCCGACAGCGTCTACGCCGACGTCGCGGGGCTGGACTTCCACCTGCTGCCAGGCACCGACGCCATCGACGGCGGCATCGACGAGGCGCTTGCGGAGAGCGACCTGGACGGCGCGGCGCGGCGGGTGGGGGCGGCGGTGGATCTGGGGGCCTTCGAGCGCCAGGAGGAGCCCTCTCCCGCCCCCTGATTCGCCTGTGGGTATTGAGCGACGCCGCATATGCCGATCCTGGGGTCATTGGCACGAGACTTGGAGGGAGAGAGATTGCGAACGCTCTTCGTAGGTGATGTTCACGGCTGCTCCCATGAGTTCAAGAAGCTGCTGCGTAAGACCCGACCCACCCGGGTCATCCTGACGGGGGATCTGTTCACCCGCGGCCCGGATCCCCGAGGGGTCTGGAAGCTCATCCGCCGCTGGGAGGCGGAGGCGGTCATGGGCAACCAGGACGCCTGGGCGCTGGGCCACTGGCGCTCGGGGGAGCAGCTCTCATCCAAGGCGACCCGCTGGCTCTCGCGGCGTCCCTACCTGCTTCATGGTCAGCGGTGGACGGTCGTGCACGCGGGCATCAATCCCATCAGCGGCCCCGGGCGCACGCGCCGTCGGCAGGCAATGAACCTCCGGCGCTGGCCGGATGACAGGCGCTCCTCGAACCCCTACTGGTGGCGGCTGTGGAGCGGGCCCAGGCTGATCGTGCACGGTCACCATCCGCACAAGCGGCCCAAGGACCGCCGCCCCTACACCCTCGGGCTGGACACCGACTGCGTCCGAGGCGGGACGCTGAGCGGCTACCTGCTGGAGGACGACGAGATCGTCAGGGTGCAGGCGCGGCGGAACTACGCGGAGCGGTGAGCCCCGGGCCTGGGGGGCGCGCGTGGGGGGGTGATCCGTTCGCGCGGCCCGCGCGTAGGAGGAGGAAATCACAAGCCCGGCGCCACCATGCTCTTCACGCTCCTCGCAGTCTCCCTCGCAGCCGCGCAGTCCGCCGAGGACTACGCCACGCTGAGCTACCCCGACAAGGACACCTCCTGTGATGAGATCTCCTTCACCGGGGATCTGCGCTTGAGCAGCGACTTCAAGCAGACGGAGACCCTGACGGTCACCATCGAGGACAGCGGCGGCTGGTCTCGTCCGCCCTACATCAGCAAGACCGGAAGAACCGACGTCACCCTGGACCCCGCGGAGACCAGCGTGCTGCGCCTCCTCGACGGTGACCGGGCCAGCTCCAGCAAGAGCGCATGGATCGACCTCGCGGTGTCCAGTGACTACGGCACCTCGGTCCGTCGCATCTACGCCGGGCCCGCCGCCGACATCCAGAGCCTGGTCTGGCAGCCGGAAGATCTCCCGCTCGAGTCCATCGCCGCTGGGGAGTTCACCCATGAGGCGAAGGTCACCTGCGGCTCCGAGGTGCCGCTCGGCATCCTTGAGATCGACATCACTGTCGAGGACGCCACGATCGAGAGCATCTACACCCACGGCCGGCAGGCCGCCCTTGTTGACGAGCTGGTGTCCAGCACCACGGCGAGGGTGGTCATTGAGTGTGACGGCAGCACCTACCTCGTCAGCACCATCGGCTACCTCGCGTCGCCGAAGGAGGGCGGCCGGCTCCGGGTGAGCTTGCGAGAGAACGGCCTCTTCAGCCAGACCCTCAACATGGAGGCCGGGAGCTGTGATGATCCGTGGGTGAACCTCGAAGGCTACGGCGCCTGGCCGGAGATCGCCGAGCTGCTGGAGGGCTACGAGGTGGTCGAGGGCGAGGACGGTGAGCTGATCCTCCTCCCGGAGGGACTCACCGAGGCGTGGGGGAAGGGCGATCTCGACGAGCTGTCGGAGGAGCCGACCGAGGAGAAGTGAGCGCGGCGGATGTGCGCGACGGTGACGGCCTCATCGAGGTAGGCGTCGAGGTCCAGGAGCGAGATATCTGAGGCCTCGGTGCTGGTTGACGGGACTGGAGCGCGGCCTGGTACGTCGGCCAGATCACCCAGCGGAGGTCTGTATTGGGTGTGCCGAAGAGGTTGCCGGCGCTGATGGCATCGTCCTGTTTGTTCAGCCTCACCTCGGGCGGTCGGCCCGAGCCCCGCCGGAAGCTGGAGGCTCGCGTCCAGTCGTGATCGATCGCTCAGCGGTAGCTCCCACCGCGCCGCGACGTCGAGCGTGTGGGTGCTCAGGTAGTAAGGCGTCGTCGATGGTGGAGCGCCACGCCGGATCTGAGTGGTCTGCGGTGCAGGCTGAAAGCAAGACCTGTGCCACAGGGACCGGCGCGCGCTTGTGTGTTGTTGGTCTGCTATTCCGTTGGATTTCATGTGCTTCGGCTGTGTGCTGGCAGACGCTGACGCCCTCTCTACATCGCCACGACCATCTGGAGGTAGCCAAACACCAGGCGGTCGGAGGCCGTCGGGAGGAGCGCCGCGCCGCGCTGAGGCAGCCAGTTCATATAGGCGAGCTCGAAGCTCGCCTGGGGCGAGACGTAGAAGCGCGCCCGGCTGTCCAGCTCGAGGCCCAGCGGGTTCCCCCCGTCGAAGGCCCAGAGCTGGTGGCCGTCCAGCCCCAGCTCCCAGCGCTCGGTGGGCTCCCAGAGGGTGCGCAGCTGCAGATCGCGCACGCCCAGGCCCGCGCTGTCCAGGGCGCTGCGGAAGAGGTTCATGTGGCCGAAGTAGCTGTAGGGATCCTGGCTCGGCACGAGCCAGCCGCCGGGGATCGCGGGATCGGCGTCCTCCAGCACGTTGCCGCTCATCATGTCGTACTGGAGGCGCATCGTCAGGCGGCCCTCCGCGTCCAGGCTGCCGCCGAACCAGGCGCTCACCAGCGCCGAGGCGTCGACGACCTCGCCCTTGTCGTCGCCCTCCTCGAAGGCGGAGCGGAAGCGGTAGTAGTTCTCCGCCCCGTAGCGAAGCCGGGCGCGCTCCCGGGACGGATAGCCCCCGAAGGTGAGCACCAGCAGGTCCTCCTCAAGCTCCGTCATCAGCACCAGATCGGTCAGGCGCGCGACGGCGCCGGTGTCCTTCTCCATGCCGGCCCACAGCGCCGTCGTTTCGTAGGACAGCGCGTCGCTGTCCGTCTCCAGGGCCCGGTGGGCCAGGAACTCCAGGTGGGCCGGGAGAGGCCCTCGGAGTAGCCCACCAGCGCCTGCCCGCGGATGCCCAGCGAGGGGGTGAACTCCAGGGGCGGGCCGTGCTGAGCGCTGGCTGCGCCGACCAGGGCGATCAGCGCGGTGAGCATGCGGGGCCTCCCGCAGCCATCGGGGCTGTCTGTGCCCAGCGGACGAAGCCGTCCTCCGGCTGGAAGTTGGGGTCGTGGCGCTTGCTGCTTCGATCGGCGGCCTCGCGGGCGACCGGCGCGGCGCTCAGATCGGACCACCAGGTCACGTCGGAGCGGAGCAGGGCAGCGGCGGTGACGCCGTCCGTGCTCAGACAGGCCAGGTTGCCCTTGCTCTCGTGGTTGCTGATGCGCTCCGGGGTGTGTGAGGCCTTGTAGGGCGCGCGCGGGGGCAGCGGCTCATCGCCGAGCAGGTGCAGCCCGGCGGGCTCAAGCCGCCGGCCGGGGCGGTCGCGCTGGGACGCCGTGACGCTGCCCTGGTGGGCCTCGCCGCCCTCGACGACCGCGAAGTAGAGCGTCACCTTGACCCCCGCGTCGGGATCCGTGACCAGCCCGTGGTACTCCTCGGAGATGCGGCTGTTGAAGTCATTGCAGAGGCCCCCGAGCAGCTGAGCGCGCAGGGTCACGGCGTCGCGTCGCGCCGGGTCCGCCCAGTCCACGCCCACGTCCATGGCCGACAGGCAGATCCCCCCCGACGCTCGGGGGGCGGTGTCGATGGTCAGGCCCTGGAGCACCAGCCCGGCGCCCGCGTCGGCGGGCTCCGGCAGCGCGGCGGTCACCTCCCAGGCCCGGCCTCGCCGCCGCTCCGGTCGGCGACCACCGACAGCTGGCCCAGCCGGTGGTCCCGCTCGTACCACTCGAAGTCCAGGCCGTTGAGGGCGACCGGCGCGTCCCCCAGGTGGCTCTCCCCCAGCGCGAGCAGCGCGACCCGCCGGCCGTCGGCGGGGGCCGGGATGGAGGCCTGGAGGATGGTGGCGTCCGGGCGGCTGGCCGCGCGCCCCGCCGCGTCGTCGTCGAACAGCAGCAGCGCGGACAGCCGGGGCGACAGGGCCGCCGGCTCGGTCGGCGTTGCGGCGAGGGAGGGAGCCCGGAGCGCGTCGTCCGGCCAGATCACCAGCGCGCCTCTGGCAGCGCCAGTCCCCCTCGTCGCAGTCCGCGACCGGATCCTGCAGCTCAAAGTGATCGATGATGTCGCTGCCCAGAGGCTGGTGGCTGTTCCGGGTCGGCACCTCGTACAGCCAGCCGCTGCTCTGGTCGGACATCACCACCAGCAGACCGTCGTCCAGCAGCGCCGCGGCGGCCAGCTCCATCCGCCGCTCGCTCCAGGTGTCCGGGGCGAAGCTCAACAGCGGATAGAACCGGCGCTCGCCACACCCTGTCAGGAGGGAGGACGCTGCTGCCAGCCAGAGGAGGGCGTGCCTGGTGATCGTCATCGCCGCCATTGGAAGGACTTCAGAGAGCGGGATGATTCTACCCTCTCGAGCGATGAGGGGTATCGTTGAAGAATGTCGTCCCTCGCTACACTGGTGTTGTTGATTGCCTGCGGTCCCGAGGCAGGCGTAGTGGCCACCTCAGAGAGCGCGCCGGAGCCTGCCGGCACCGACAGCGAGCCGGCGACGGAGCCGGACACGGACCCTCCCGGCGCAACAGCGACAACCGACGAGGACACCGCCGCCTCCGCGACGACCGCGCCCGATGAGCCCACGGTCGAGACCGAGGTGCTGCCGGACGGGCCCCCCGCCGACGGCTCCACCTTCTTCTTCGACGACGTCATCCACCCGGTCGCGCTGCAGATCGCGTCGGAGTCCTTCCAGGCCCTGCGCCAGGATCCGCGCTCCTACGCCCAGGCGACCTTCCTCCACGACGGCGCGACGCTGGAGGTCGCCGTCCGGGTGAAGGGGAACACCCAGTTCCGCGCCATCGACGACAAGCCCTCGCTGGTCATCGACTTCAACCGCGTCGTCGAGGACCAGACCTTTCACGGCATGGCCTCGATCTACCTCCACAACATGACCTACGACCCCACGATGATGCACGAGCATCTGGCGTACTGGTTCTTGCGGGAGCTCGGGGTGCCGGCCTCCCGGACGACCTACGCCCGCTTGACCGTCAACGGCGCCGACTACGGCATGTACATCTTCGTGGAGAAGCAGAACCGGGTGTACAAGGAGCGGTTCTGGGAGGACACCAGCGGCAGCCTCTACGAGACCGGCTCCTTCAACCACGGCTGCGATCTGAACGACATCGCCGGGGCGGTCGCCTGCGACTGCTTCGAGGTCGATGATGTCGGCGCCGAGGTGGATCCGGTGGGCGACCTCGATCGGCTCTGCAGGACCGCCAGCGCCTTGACCCCGACCTGGTACGAGGACGTGCGCGCCCTCGTGGACATGGACGTCTTCCTGCGCGCGATGGCGGGGGAGATCGTCACCTCGCACTTCGACAACTACGGCTGGAACGCCAACAACTGGCGCATCTACCACGAGCCCACCGAGGACCGCTGGTACTGGACGCCCTGGTCCACGGACCTCGCCTACGGCTGGTACCCCTGGTCGGCGAACCCGCACTGCGGTGAGTACGGGCAGAGCATCTTCGAGTACGAGCGGGGCTACCTCATGTCCCGCTGCTGGGGGGACGCGGGCTGCAGAGCGGACCTGGAGGCGGAGATCGCGTGGGCGACGGACCGCTATGAGGCGCTGGATGTCCCCGCTGAGATCGACAGAGTGCTCACCCTGATCAACGACGAGGTCCGCACGGACACCCGCCGCTGGTACGACGACATCTGGTTCGAGCGCGAGGTCTCCTGCGGCCGCGACTGGGCGATCGCCCGCCCCGCGGTGGTGCGCGCTGAGCTGTAGGAGGGGCCATGGGAGGTGGTGTGAGTACTTCGGAAGAGACCGTCGCCTGGCTGCTGGCGGGTGACCCCGCGGTGGTGTGGCGCGCGCAGCGCGATCTGCTGGGGCTGCCCGAGGCGGCCTGGGGGGCCACGCGGGCGCGCATCGCCCAGGAGGGCTGGGGGGCCGCGCTGCTCGCGGCGCGCGCGCCGGACGGCACCTGGGGCGGCGGGCTGTACAGCCCCAAGTGGACCTCGACCTTCTACACGCTGCGGCTGCTGACGCAGCTCGGCGTGGTGCCCTCCGAGCCGGCGGTCGTGGAGAGCTGCCGGCTGCTGCTGACCGAGGGCGTCACGGACGGCGGCGGCGTGTCCCCGTGGACGTCACCGAGCACCGACACCTGCGTCACCGCCATGCTGCTGTGGATGGCGAGCGCGCTGGGCCTCGCGGGGGAGGAGCGCTGCCGACGGATGGTCGGGTGGCTGCTGGACGAGCAGATGCCGGACGGCGGCTGGAACTGCCGCGGCGGCGCGACCCACGCGTCGTTTCACACGAGCATCAGCGCCCTCGAAGGGCTGACCGCCTACGCGGAGCGCGCCGAGGAGCCCGACGCCAGGATCCCCGCCGCGGTCGGGGCCGGCCGGGCGTTCTTCCTGGAGCACCAGCTCTATCGATCCTCCAGCACCGGCCGGGTGATCCGCCCTTCGTTCTCGCGGCTCTTCTTCCCGCCCCGGTGGTACTTCGATGTGCTGCGCGGGCTGGAGCACTTCGTCGAGGCGGGCGCGCCGTGGGACGAGCGGCTGCGCGATCCAATGCAGGTGCTGGTGGAGCGGGGGCGCGGCGGCCGCTGGCGGGCCAGCGCGCACTCCGGCAGGACGCACCTGCGGCTGGAGCCGCCGCGCCAGCCCAGCCGCCTGAACACCGCGCGGGCGCTCAGGGTGTTGGCCTGGGCAGAGTCGGCGTAGCCCGGCTTCAGGCCGGCAGATCCCAGAGGAGTAGACCCCAGAGGCTCCGCTCGACGGCGACGAAGTCGAGGCCCGGCGTCTCGCAGGGGGTGACACATGGGTGAGGGGCTGTACCGGGTGTCCAGGTAGAGGGCCTCCGTCTGGTACGCGCCCACGCGGCGCAGCCCCGGCGGCAGCCCGGCGTCGGGAGCCGAGGCGATCCGCGCGGCGGGCCACAGCGTGACGTCGCCTGGGAGCTCCCCGGCGCTCCACAGGTGTATCAGGAGCTGCTGGAAGGCTGCCTCCTCGACGACACGCAGCGCCGAGATGGCGTCGGAGAGGTCCTGTCCGGCTCGCTCCAGGAGCCTCAAGTGGGTGAGCTCCTCGGCGGTGTTCCACAGATCCCGGGCGTCTCCAGTCGCCCTCTTCACCGTGAGGCTGGTGTGGTAGCGGAGCACGTCGGCGCAGTGCGCGATGAGCTCCGCGGTCGCGTCGCCCAGCTCGATCCGGATGGTGAGCTCGGTGATCAGCCCGTTGGTGAGTGTCCCGCGAGAGGGCCCCTCGTCGTGGGAGAGCAGGCGGAGATCGGGGAGCCAGGGGGCGAGGCTGACGGCCTGGTCGCACAGCATGCCGTCGTCGGGCCCCGACTTGATGCACCAGCGGAGCGCCTCTTCCTTCTCCTCCTCCTCCAGGTAGGCGCTGGCGAACCAGGGGGGCCAGATGTGGCGCGCGATCACGTCGTCGGGGGGGCGCCCCGTGAGGGGGACGCGGATCGGGCTGTCGCTGAAGGCGAACTGGAGCGACGGCTCGATGAGCGTCGGGGTCTGCCAGGGGGACTTCATGGGCCTCCTCTAGCGGGTGAACCCCGACGCCTGCTGGAAGCGCATGCCCGCGAGGATCTGATCGACGCGTCGCTGAGAGAGCGCGCCGATGTGCGCGCCCAGCTGATCCCGCGGCACGGAGGCGACCTGCGAGACGACGAGCACGCTCCGCCTCGGCAGATCGCCCTCGCCCTCAGCGAGCAGCACGTTGCCCGGCTCGCTGGCCCGCCGCAGGTTCGAGCTCAGCGCGCAGACGATGACGGTGCTGACGCGGCTCCGGTTGAAGATGTCCTCCTGAATCACCACGTAGGGGTGGGGGATGTTGGAGGTCGAAGCGTCTGGCTTGTCGAGCTGAAGCCAGAAGACGTCGCCGCGGCTGATGACCCTCTTCGCCTTGATCATTTTCGCCTTGATGAGGGCCTGGAGCCGCTCCGGGGTAGCTTCGCGCGCTCACCCACCGCGTCGACGACGAGGCCGACGAGCAGGAGCGCGCGGGTGGTGATGAGCAGCCTGGCCATGGTGCACACCGGATATCCGCTTTGAAGGACCACGCGTCGACAAGGTTGACTGGTGACCCTCTATCGTGAGGTGCGGCGGCCGATAGGCACTCCATGAACGCTCGAATCGGTCTCTGTCCAAGCTGCGGCGGCTCCGCCGTCTTTCAAGCGGGTCGCGGCGCCTGCCTCACCGCCTGTCGCTGGTCCGGCGCCGTCTTGACCGACCTCGATCCGATGGAGCCCGACGCGCCCGATCGGATCGAGGACGTCCCCGTCGGCGTGCATCGCATCCGGGTCGAGCGGATCGGACCCGCCGACTACTGCTGGTCGGTCTACACCGAGGGCACCGGGCAGGAAGTCCATGTCCGGGGGCACTCGATCAGCCGGGATGAGGCCTGGCGGGATGTCTTTCGTCGCATGGGCCACACCAGGCCCTGAGCCACAGCCAGCGACCCCGGCGCCGCCTCGACGGGCTGTGCAGCCAGTGCCCGCGGGAGTACGGCGATCATGGCGGTGACTCCAGGGTGAACTTCGGTGCGTGGAAGATGGCGATGTTCGCTGAGCCGCCGGTGACCTCCAAGCGGCGGGCGATGGGGCGAGCGGCCCTGCAGCCAGCAGGGCGCCTCGAGGTCGCCCAGCGCGGCCGGGTCCAGAGGCGCGACGAGGCGCACGGCGCAGCCACCGGCGACTGCGGCCTCCAGCTGATCGCGGGCCAGCAGGATCTGGACGCTGCAGTCGGCGTCGTCGAGCGGCGGGGGGGCGACGTCGCCTCGATGTTCCAGGCGCCAGACGAGGCTGTGGGTGGCTGCCCGGGATCGCGTGGGTGGCGTGACCGCTGGCGTCCAGCCAGAGCTCCGCCACGCAGGTGCCTTCACCTTCGTAGGTCTCCAGCCACGACTTGAAGGTGCCCTGCTCCTGGCGACGCAGCGTGGCCCGCTGCGGGGGGCGGTGGATCGGCGGCCGGGGTGTAGCGGACGACCAGCTCGATGCGCTCATGGAAGCGGCGCTGCGGCGTGCCCTCCCAGTCCACCCATTCGTAGTTGCCGTGGGCGGTCAGGGCGACCAGCCGCCCCCGCTCGTCCAGCGTGAGTTCCCCCCAGCCGACCCACGGTCGCCCCGCCGTCGCGGCGCGCCTGGGCAGCGCGGCAGGCCCTCGGGGGTGATCAGCAGGCTGGCGAACTGGGCGGGGAGATCGCGCGGCTCGGGCTGGAGCGGCCAGTCGGGCGGCCGCCAGTCCCAGGGCTGCGACGCCCCGGTGTCAGGATCCAGCAGGGCGTCGGCGGCGCTGTTGGACCAGATGGAGAAGCGCAGGTAGCCGCGCCCCTGGCGACGCCAGCCGGGCTGGAGGTTCTGCGCTCCCCGGTAGAGGTAGGTGTAGGCGCCGCTGTGCCTCTGGTGCGCTCGCGGCGTCCCCCAGAGGGGCTCGACGGCCCGGTGGGTGGCCTCCGCGCGCATGAGCCGGGTCTCGTCGAGGCCGATCAGCAACACGTCGCCGTCGAAGCCGAGCGCGCCGTCGTGCAGGAATGGGAGGGGTATGCGACGGATGGCTGCCAGTCCGGGCCGCGGTAGGCGGTCGCCAGGGAGGTGGTGTTCCCCCCCTCGACGCGCTGATCGCAGACTACCGCGAAGACGCCTGCGCCGACAGCGGCCAGCCTGGTCGACTCGGGCAGCACGAAGCGCTCGATGATCTCGCCGGTGAGGGACACCGACAGCCCCTCACCGGGGCAGAGCGCCGTGGCCGCGTCCGGACGGGCGAAGCCGATCGCCAGCGGCCCCTCACAGCCCGGCAGCTCCCCGAGCAGCGCCCCGTCCTCGCTGGTGTACACCCAGATCACGCCGTCGCCGACGGCCAGCACCTCGCCCGAGGGGGCGATGGTCAGCGCCTTGACGCCGTGGTGCCCGTAGCCGGGGACGCCTCCCTCCCACAGCGGCGCGAGCGACCACGCCCGCTCGCAGGCCGCGGCGCTCGGCGGCAGGAGCGCCACCGCAGCGCTCAACCACAGGGAGACTGTTGAAGGAGTCCGCATCGGAGCCACAGATAGGGAATCGCCACGCCAGACGTCAATGCAGCCTCAGGGCTCGCGGCGCACTGTCGGGGCGAAGTGGTGCGGTGTCGGTGCCCGCGGGCGGCTACCAGCCGTCCACGTCCGCGCCCCAGGTCGTGCACTCGGGCGGGCACTCCTCGCCGTTGGGATACCAGACCTCGGCCTCGACGGTGAATGACTGCTCCACGACGATCGCGCCGTCCCGCTCGATGGTGAGCTGGGTGGCGCCGGGGAACTCCGACAGCAGCACCGCGTCGATGGCGTCCCAGGCGTCGTCGCCCATGCCGTTGCCGGAGCGCTCCAGCGAGATGAGCTCGCTGTCGCAGCTCGGGGTGCCGGACACCACGCTGGTGCAGCTGGCGGCGCCCGCGTCCCAGGTCAGGGTGAAGGTGTACTCCGCGTCCTGCTCGTCCTGCCAGGCGTCGTAGTGGTCGCCCAGCCAGAAGGTGGCGTAGCCGTTGTTGACGCAGTCCGACTCGGTGCAGGCCTCCCCGGTGTCCTCCGTGTCCCATGTCTGCGCGCTGTCGGTGGTGGACGCGGTGTCATCGTAGGGGGGCTTGTCGGTCGTCGTGCAGGCGACGAGGAGCAGCGGCAGGAGTGAACGTTGCAGAGCCATGAGGGGCTCCTCCGGGGAGTGGTTGAGGGGGTGAGGAGGGGCGCTCAGCCCCCGGTGTCCAGCGAGCTGTCGCCGCCCGGGATGCAGAGGGTCTGCTCGAGGGGGGCGGTGATGGACCAGCTCTCGCCGGCGAAGGTGAGCTCGTAGTCCCCGGGCGGCAGCGCCGCGGCGCAGTCGGTCAGGCTGGGGGGCGCGCACCCGTCGTTGGGGTCGTCTCCCTCGATGTAGGTGGTGCTCACGGTGATCGACCCGCCGTCGACGCTCACCTCGCAGGTGAACTCCACCCCGTCGTGGTCGCCGGAGCAGTCGTCGCTGCTTGCCGTGACCTCCAGGGTGGCGCCGTCCGCGCTCGACGCAGCGCAGATGGTGCCGTAGTCGTACAGGGGGTCGGGACCGGGGCCACAGGCCAGCAACAGGAGGGGCAGGAACATGGGGAACTCCAGGGTTCGGGGGTGGGCTATCAGGCGCCGACGGCGCCGCGCCAGCTGTCGCGCTCTGGCGGGGATGGTGCTCTCCTCCGATGCGTACAGTGGTGTCGGACTCGTGTTGCACGGCGCGTGCCAACGGCGTCGTCGTGCTGTGAGGAGCGGGGGAGGCTGCGCCGGGCCCCGAACGAGGGGCGTCGGGTGGGCGCTGATGGGGGCTCCCGGCGGCGAGGACGCCCGCCCGGCGGGCGCCCGGCGGGCGGGCTCCCTCGCCGTCCGTGGTCGCCGCCGTCGAGCCAGCGAGCGGCTCCGCGCGGCCAGCGCCCTGCGCAACGCGGCCATCGCCGAGGCGATGCTGTGCTCCGCAGCCTCCTCGATGGGGGACTTCCAGGCGGCGGAGGCCGCGCTGGCGGACGCGCGGCAGGCGCTGGAGGGGATCCCGGACCGCCGCATCGGGATGTTCGTCGATATGGCGCGCGGCGATCTGTTGTTCGACCGGGGGCGGACACGCGAGGCGGCCCGGATGCGCCGCTGAGGCGCAGGCTCGGCGCGCTCCCTGGAGGGTGAGGAGGTCGGGACGACATCCCGTGACCGGCGCCGGGGTGTGCCCTCCGTCGGGGTATGCTCCGGGCATGAAGACCCTCTACGGCTCGACCCTCCACGACCCTGAAGAGACCGGTGAGCTCGACGCCACCCCCCGCCCCGCGCTGGCGCTGCTGTGGGCCCGCGACGAACCCGGCCGCAGCGGCGATCTCCTCCTCCCGACTGAGGAGGAGGTCACCATCGGCCGAGCCGCCGGCGGCTGGGTCCGCCAGCGCCCCGGTGAGCAGGCCCCCGCCGATCCCCTGAACTCCCAGCGCATCTCCCGCCGCACCCTCATGGTCAGCCGGGCGGGCGATCGCCTCAGCATCAAGGCGCTGGGCCCCGCGCCCATGCGGATCAACGGTCGCCAGATGGGCCAGGCCACCCTGGAGCCCGGCGATCTCGTCGAGATCGAGCGCCGCCTGCTCCTGCTCTGCGTCACCCGCACTCCGGCGCTGCCCGGCGACGCCAGGGACTACCCCCACCGCTTCGGTGAGCCCGACGAGAGTGGGTTCGTCGGCGAGAGCGAGGCCGCCTGGCGAGCCCGCGTGCGGGCGCGCTTCGTGGGCCGCCGCAACGCCCACGCGCTGATCCTGGGCGAGAGCGGCACCGGCAAGGAGCTCACCGCCCGCGCCATCCACCGCCACTCCAAGCGCTCCCGCGCCGGGCTGATCAGCCGCAACGCGGCCACCCTGCCCGAGGGGCTCGTCGACGCGGAGCTGTTCGGCAACATCCGCAACTACCCCAACCCCGGCACCCCCGAGCGCCCCGGGCTGATCGGCCAGGCCGACGGCGGCACCCTGTTCCTGGACGAGATCGGCGAGATGCCCGAGGCCCTCCAGGCCCACCTGCTGCGCGTGCTGGACAGCGGCGAGTACCAGCGCCTGGGCGACGCCCGCCCGCGCCGCGCCGACATGCGCCTGATCGCCGCCACCAACCGCTCGCCCGAGTCGCTCAAGCACGATCTCGCCGCCCGCCTGCGGCTGCGCATCGAGCTGCCGGGGCTCAACGAGCGGCCCGAGGACATCCCCATGCTGGCCCGCCACCTGCTGCTGGGGCTGGCCCGGGACGACCGGGAGCTGGAGTCGCTGTTCTTCGAGGGCGGCGAGCCCCGGCTGTCCATGGCGCTGATCCGCGCGCTGGTGACCCACAACTACACCACCCACGTGCGGGAGCTGGAGGGGCTGCTCTGGCGGGCCATCGACTACAGCGAGTCCGGCGAGCTCAAGCCGCCCCGGGAGATGCGGGCCCCCCGGGAGGTCGAGGCCGGGGAGCTGAGCGCCGCGCGGGTGCGGGCGGCGCTGGCGGAGGCCGACGGGGTCAAGAGCCGCGCCGCGGAGCTGCTGGGCCTGCGGGATCGCTACCAGCTGCGGCGGCTGATGAAGAAGCTGGGCGTCGAGTAGGCGACCGCGCACGCCCGGCGGGCGGGCGGCGGGCGGGCGCTGTCGGGGTTTCGCTGCGCCCACATGAGCGTGCGGTTGAGGCTCGATGCGCTTGAGCAGGACGTTTATGCCTGCTTTGGGGCGTGCGTGCGGTGGCTGGCACGGGGGGTGCATTGGAGGAGGGCACACAACGGAGAATCCCATGACCCTCACTCGCTCGCTCCTGGCCCTGCTCACTCTGATCGCCCCCCTCCAGGCCCACGCCACCTGTCCGTACACCGATGAAGACCTCGTGGACTACCTCAGCTCTGGTGGCTTTCAGGTTCCCTACTTCGAGGGCGTGACCATCGAGGAGGACATCGAGATGCTCGTGGATATCGGGTACCTCGATGACGACACCACGGACACCGACGGTGACGCCCTGCCCGACAGCTACGAGCTGGGCTTCAGCGGGACCCACCCCTGCATGGACGACACCGACGGAGACAAGCTCCCCGACGGCAGCGAGCTCATGTTCACCGGCTCGGATCCCACCCTGAAGGACACCGATGGAGATGGACTGGACGACCTGCAGGAGCTCCAGATGGGAATAAGCCCGCTGCTTGTTGACACAGACGGCGACGGGCTGAGCGACGGCGTCGAGTACGACGCCGGGCTCGACCCCAGCGAGGAGGACCCGGACGCCGACGGCGACGGGCTGTCCAACAGCGATGAGCTGGACATCCACGGGAGCGACCCCCTCGACGTGGACAGCGACGGCGACGGGCTGAAGGACGGCGACGAGGTGCTCCTGTTCGGCACCGAGCCGGCCCTCGCCGACAGCGACGACGACGGCATCTCCGACTACGACGAGGACCAGGACGGCGACGGGATCTGGGACGGCGAGGAGCTGGTGATCGGTACCAGCCCCTTCCACCAGGACAGCGACGGCAATGGCACCTCGGACTTCTTCGAAGACAAGGATCGCGACCTCCTGTTGAACGGAGAGGAGTTCATGCTCGGCACCAGCCCCCTCTACGCGGACACCGACCGTGACGGCATCCTCGACGTCCACGAGGACGAAGACAACAACGGCCGATCGGACTTCCTGGACATTGACATCAACGAACGTCTGCTGAACTGACCTGCCGACAATCGACCGGGTCCGTCACTCCTGACCCCTCCACCCCGCCCCCAGAGGTTCTCATGTTTATCGCTCTGCTGACCGTCACCGCCGCCGCTGGAGACTCCGTGCTCTGGTACTACGGCAACACCGAACACACCGAACGACTGAACGAGGAGTCCCAGGAGCTGTTCCTGGGCATGGGCGCCGCCAAGGTCGACGTGGAGGACAGCTGGCCGCTGGGCGGGCTCTCGGACTACCGGCTGGTGATGCTGGTGGGCTCCTCGGAGTCCTACGACGCCGATCAGCTGGCGGACCTGTCGGACTACCGCGCGGGCGGGGGGCTGGTGGTGCTGGTCTCCGAGGCGATGGACGGCGATGACGAGGACCCCTGGGACGCGGACGTGGATGACGTGTTCAACGAGCTGCTGGAGGCGTGGGGCGCCACCAGCCGCTTCGAGGAGGAGGCCCTCGATCGGGGCTGCCCCTACTACGCGGAGGTGCTGGATGAGGAGCACCCGCTGATGGCGGGGGTGGACGAGCCCTTCTACGCGTACTCCGCGGCCCTCTCGGTGGGCGAGGAGGGGACCGCGCTGCTCGGCGGCGAGTCGGACCAGACGCTCATGGTGGCGGAGGGCGACCTGATCCTGATGGCCGACGCCAGCTTCTTCCCCGAGGAGCCCGGCGACGAGGACGACGAGGGCTGCGACTACACCGCGGGCAACGTCAACCTGCTCCAGAACCTCTACGACGCCAGCTGCGGCGACGACACGGACATGGACGGTGACGGGGTGCTCGCCTGCGATGACTGCGACGACGAGGACGCGGCGCTGGGGCGCTGGGCGCTGGGCTACGAGGACGCGGATCTCGACGGCTACGGGGCTGGTGAGGCGCAGCGGATCTGCGGGGATCCGGGCGACCTGGCCCCCGAGGGTGGGGACTGCGACGACGACGATGCGGCCATCAACCCCGGCGCCGAGGAGATCCTGGGTGACGGGGTGAACAATGACTGCGACGTCGAGACGCCGGACTTCGAGCGGGGCGATGAAGACGATGATGACGATGGGATCACCAGCGGTGAGGATGACGATAACAACGACGGTGATGACGACGATGACTCGGTGACCGTGTTTGATGACGATGATGACACAGACGATGACGCAGACGATGACACAGACGATGATACAGTCGATGATATCGGTGATACGGGCGATGAGGCCAACGGAAGGTGGTGCTCGAACGACGATGGTTCGGGGTGGGATGAGTCGGATTCGGAGGAGCCTGCGGACGCCAAGGGCTGTTCGTCTGTGCCGGCTGGCGGTGGTGGCTTGATCCCCGGGTTGGCGCTGCTGCTGCTGGGGTGGACGCGCCGACGTGAGGTCGGGTAGCCGGCCTCCTGCCGGGCCTCCTGCGGCCCGGCACCTATACTGAGTCGCGCTCGTGCAGTCGGGTGGAGGAGTTGCGGTGTCTCTACCGGTAGGAACGAAGGTGGGTCGGTACACGCTGGGGTCCGTGCTGGGTCGCGGGGGCCTTGCGGAGGTGTACAGCGCGCGTGACGACGTGAGCGGCGGTTCGGTGGCGGTGAAGGTGCTTCACGCGACGGGCCCGGAGGTGGTCCGTCGGTTGCTGCTGGAGGGCCGGGCCCAGGCGTCTCTGTCTCACGCCAATATTGTGGGTGTGCTCGATGTCATCGACGCGTTTGGTTCGCCCGCGCTGGTGCTGGAGCGCATCGAGGGGCCCTCGCTCAGTGAGCGTCTGGCCATGGGACCGCTGAGCACGGAGGAGCGGGAGGGCATCGCACGGGGGCTGCTGATGGGGCTGGCCGCAGCGCACAGTGCGGGGCTGATTCATCGGGACGTCAAGCCCGCAAACCTCCTGCTCCACACCCAGGACGGCGTGCTGGTGCCAAAGCTCTCGGACTTCGGGCTGGTCGCCGTAGTGGCACCCGACCCCCAGGTCACGCGGCTCACCCGCACCGGTGTCGGGCTGGGTACTCCCGGATACCTCGCCCCCGAGCAGCTCATCGACGCAAAGACCGTCGACCAACGCGCTGACGTCTTCGCCGCGGCCGTCACCCTCTTCCGACTCTTCACCGGCAAACTCCCATTCCCACACCGAGACCCACAGGGCTTCCTCCAGGCTGTGCAGGACGCAGACGCCGAGACCCTGGCCAAGGCCGTACCAGGAGCAAGAGGTCTCCTGCTCGCACGCTGCATGAGCCCAGACCCCGCGCGGCGTCCCGCCGATGCTGCCGCGCTGCTCTCGGAGTGGGGCGGTGAGGGGGTGTCGGGGCCCCAGCCGGTGGTCGCTCGCGTCGAGAGCGGGTCGAGCGCGCTGTCGACGTCCGTGGACTTCGAGTCGGCGCTCTCGTCGCTGTCGTCGGGCACGGAGTGGGCCGAGCGGCGGGCCGCGCTGTCCCTGCTGGCGGCGGGGGAGGGCGCGCTCGCGGCCCTTCGCGCCGCCCTGGTGGGCACGGGCGGGGTCGAGGTGGCCATGCCCGGCGGGCTCGTCTGCCTGATGCGCTCCGAGGCAGACGCCGTCGCCCTGCTGGGGGCCCTGGTTACGTCGGGTCACGCGCCGCGCGGCGGCCTGGTGGAGGGGGCCGTCCAGCTGCGGCAGAACAGCGCGGCGCAGGTCGCGAGGGGTGCCCGACAGCTGGAGGCCAGCGGACCCGTGGTGGATCTCGCCGCCCGGCTGGCGGACCTCGCCCCCGAGGGCGTCGTCCTGAGGCAGGTCCAGGACGAGCCCACACTCGGCTGGTGGCAGATCGGCGCGAGGCCCGCGCCCGTTGGCCTGTCCGCGCTGGCCTTCGAGGGCGGAGAGGCCACGCCACCGCAGGACGGCGACGACGTCTGGCAGGTCGAGCGGGTCGGGGAGGTGTGGGTGCCCGTACGTCCGCCCCCCCACGCGCTGCCCCCCGAGACTGACACCTACTTCGGACGCTCGCGGGCGCTATCGGAGGTCTCGGGACTGCTGTCGGGCGGTGCACTGGTGACCGTGTTGGGTGTTGGCGGGGTGGGCAAGACGCGGTTCGCGCTCCGTACAGCGTGGTCCCAGCTGGGTCGTTTCCGTGGTGGTGTTTGGTTCTGCGACCTCTCGGAGGCCCGCAGTCTGGAGGGTGTGCTCAGCGTGGTGGCCCGCGCGCTGGGGGTGCCGCTGACGCAGTCCGACCCCCTGGACCAGCTGGGCTATGCCCTCTACGCCCGCGGCAGGTGCCTGCTCGTGCTCGACAACCTCGAGCAGATCACACAGCCCGCAAGAGAGGCGCTGATCCGATGGCGCGCCAGAGCCCCCCAGGCTGCCTTCCTGCTGACCAGCCGTGCCCGTCTGGAGGTGGACGGTGAGCGGGTGTACCCCCTTGAGCCCCTGGATGTCGAGCGCGCGGGCGCTGCGCTGTTCGCCGCGCGGGCGGGGCTGGAGCTGACCGACGCCAACCGAGAGCAGGTGGTCGGCATCGTTCGCACCCTCGACGGCCTTCCGCTGGCGCTGGAGCTGGCTGCTGCGCGGGGGCTGCCGCTGGAGGAGCTGTCCGCTCAGCTGTCCGCTCGGTTCGGCGCTCTCTCGGGGGTGTCGGAGGACCGTGAGTCGACGCTCGTGACGGCGATTGACTGGTCGTGGGGGCTGCTGGCGGAGTGGGAGCGGAGCGCGCTGGCCCAGCTGAGCGTGTTCGCCGGCGGGTTCACCCTGGAGAGCGCGGAGGCGGTGCTGGACCTCGACGCCTTCGAGGAGTCCCCCTGGCCCGAGGACGCGGTTCAGGCGCTGATCGACAAGAGCCTGCTGCGAACCTGGACCGTCACCGGCCTCGCTGACCGGGCGGACATCGAGGAGCCCTACTTCGGCATGTTCGTCTCCATCCACCAATACGCACAGAGCAAGCTCCGCACACCCGACACCTTCCTCGGAAGCGGGCCGGACGCCGAGCAGCACGCCTGGATACGACACGGACAGCACTTCGCCCTGCTCGGAGAGCCCCACGCGTTGGATGCCCTCCGGGGACCGCAGGGCATCCAGCTCACCCGGCGACACCGACAGGAGCTCGACAACCTCACCGCAGCAACCCGCCGAGCCATCGACCGCGATGACCCGGACTGCGCCGCCCAGGCCGGCGCTGCGGCCGCCCGTGTGCTGGGTGTGGTCGGTCCCTACACCGCTGGCCTCGCGCTGATGCAGGATGTCCTCGCGCTGACCTCCCTCATGCAGCGACACCGCGCACGACTCCACCTCGAGGTGGGGAAGCTGTCCATGCCGACAGGGCGCTGGGACGAGGCAGGCGAGAGCTTCGAGGCCGCACACGCCGCCGCCATCGAGGCCGCCGACCCCAGGCTGGTCGTCGAGGCGCAGCAGGAGCTGACCGCCCTGATGTTCCGGCGAGGACGCTACGCGGAGGCGCAGGCCGGGGTGCAGGAGGTGCTGGTACAGGCAAGGGCTCTGGGCCACTCCACGGTGGAGCGCGCCGCGCTGAACACGAGCGGGCTGGTCCGTCTCTTTCAGGGGGATCGTGAGAGCGCGGTGTCGCTGCTGAAGGACGGCCTGGCTCTGGGGGAGACCGCCGGCAACCCGCTGACGCGGGTGCGCTTCCTGATCAACCTCGGCTACACCTATGCGGATTGGGACCAGTTCATGAAGGCGGAGCCTTACTTTCTGGACGCGCTGGCGGTGGTGCAGGAGGTCGGTGACCCGGCCAAGGAGATGAACTGCCGCGAACACATGGCCCGCGTGCGCCGGTACCAGGGACGCATGGACGAGGCGTTGGCACAGATCGAGGCGGGGCTGGACCTCGCCAGGCGGATGGGCGCGAGGCAACAGGAGGCCGTGCTCCTGTCGAACCTGAGCCACCTCTATGGAGACATGGGAGACGCGCAGAGCGGCATCCGCGCCATCGACGCGTCGCTGGCCATCCACAGGGAGATGGGCAACATGCGCTATGTCCACGTCTTCAGCGGCCTGAGGGCGGATTTTCTGGGGACGTTGGGGCGATTGGACGAGGCGGAGGCCGGCCTGCGCGAGGCCATCGTCAACCTGGAGGAGATGGGGCTCAGGGAGCCGGCGAATGAGATGCACTCCTACCTGGCGTGGTTCCTGAAGAGCAAGGGGCGGCTGGAGGAGGCCCGCGTCATGTTGAAGGACTGTATTCGCAAGTGGGGGGAGTTCGAGAACGCCAAGCAGCGCGCCATCGTGACCCTCAACCTGAGCGCGCTGGAGCAGGACTTCGGCGACCCGGCGGCGGGTCGGGCGACCTGTGAGGAGGCGACGGCTACGCTGGAGGGGCTGGGCTTCCGACGCATCGAGGTCTACACGATCCTCTGTTCGGGCGGTCTGGCGCACCGCGAGGGTCGGTACGAGGCGGGAGAGGCGCTGTTTCGGGAGGCGCTCGCCCGCGCCCGCGAGACCCGGTCGAGCGGGATGGAGGGGGACGCCCTGCGTGGTCTGCTGCGGCTGGCTGTGGACCGGGGACGGGCGGAGGAGGCCCGCGCCTGGGCTGAGGCCTTTACCGCGCCGGTCCTGGCCAGCCAGGGCGCGCGGGTCGCGGCGGAGCTGGAGTCGCACCTGGGCATGCTGGCCGCGTTGGAGGGAGACGCGAAGGGCGCGAGGGCGCGACTGGATACCGCCGAGGTCGCCCTGCGTGAGATGGGCGCTGTGGCGGAGCTGGCTGTGGTGTTGGCGGATCGGGCGGAGGCCGAGCTGCGCCTGGGGGGAGACCCCGGGCCTGCGTTGGAAGAGGCCAGGGCCCTGGCGGACCAGATGGGTGTGCCGCCGGAGGCCTGGCTGCGTCGTCGGTTGGAGGACTGAGGGGCCGTCCAGCCTCCTGGTCGAGCCAGCGTCACGTTTCGCCCGCCCGCCGTGCGCCCGGTGGGCGGGCGTTTCTTCAGTCCGGCCTCGGTGCGCTCTGGGCGGCCTGCTGCTCAATGCCCACAGGCAACGGGTTCAGACCTCTTTGCCGTGTCCCGAATCAAGCTGGCACGGTGCGTGCTTTAAGAGGAGGGCACACAACGGAGGATCCCATGACCCGCACTCGCTCGCTCCTGCCCCTGCTCACCCTGGTCGCCGCCTGCGACGAGGGGGGCATCGACAGCGCGTCTGAGGACTGCCCCTGCGAGGAGACCTATGAGATCTCCGACGAGTGCCTGGACGACATGACCGGCTACACCGAGCTGGCGGTCACCGAGTTCCAGCCGGTCGGCTCCTACGCGTTCGAGGAACTCGCCAACGGCCTGACCATCTTCACCTCCGAGGAGGAGCTGAGCGCTGTGCTCGAGGCCGACGTCGAGGGGTTCGGTGTGGACTTCGAGACCGAGCTCCTGGTCACCATCGCCGGCACCAAGGGCTGCTCCAGCAAGGAGCAGACCTTGCTCGCCTGGGCGGCGGACGACGGCAGTCACCTCTACCTCCACCGGGACATTGACGTACCCTCCGGGAACACCTGCGGAGACTGCGATGACGGCGACGGCATCAGATACTACTGGCACTTGATGACCATCCCGCGCGCCGCGGAGGCGGTGGTCCTGTGTACGACCAGCTTCAGTGGCTGCGAACCCTTCTGATCGCTGACACTCCGCCCCACATCCCTTGGGGTTTCATGGCTCTCACACTCCTGACAGTCACCGCCGCTGGAGACTCCGTGCTCTGGTACTGCGGAAACACCGAACACACCGAGCGCCTGAGCTCAGAGTCCCAGGAGTTGTTCCCGGGGCTGGGCGCCGCCGAGGTCGATGTGGAAGACAGCAGGCCGCTGGGCGGGCTCTCGGACTACCAGCTGGTGATGCTGGTGGGCTCCTCGGAGCCCTGCGACGCCGATCAGCTGGCGGACCTGTCGGACTGAACGTGAGGTCGGTTAGCCACCCTCCGGCCGGGCCGCAGGCGGCCCGGCACCTGATCAACCTGGCCGAGCTGGAGGCGGCGTACGGTGATCCGGCGGCCGCGCCAGCGGCGAGTGAGGCCTCGATGGCGGTCATACACGGTCTCGGCGTGCGCCTCTTCGAGGGCTACGCACACTATTGTGTCGGGTTTGTTGCGCACCGTGGGGGGCGGCTGGAGGAAGCCGAGGGGGCCTACCGCGAGGCGCTCGTCTGCGCCCGCGAGGTCTGCTCGCCCGGTCTGGAGCAGGGGCTGCTGACACGGCTCGGGCGGCTGGCTGCGGATCGGGGGCGGCTGGCGGAGGCCAGGGCGCTGTTGGACGAGGTGTCCCCCGCGCTCCTGGGGTGCCCGCGGGTGTTCGACAGGACGTTGCTGGAGTGTCAGCTCGGGGTGCTGGCGTCGCTGGAGGGGGACGCTGAAGAGGCCAGGATACGCTTTGATGCTGCCGAGGGTGCGCTTCGCGAGATAGGCGCGGTGGAGCCGCTGTCGCTGGTGCTGGCGGACCGGGTGGAGGCCGAGCTGCGGCTGGGGGGTGAGCCCGGGCCTGCGCTGGCGGAGGCGCTGGCGTTGGCGGATCAGATGGGTGTGCCGCCGGGGGCCTGGCTCCGTCGTCGGTTGGAGGACTGAGGGTCCGTCCAGCCTCCTGGTCGAGCCAGCGTCACGTTTCGCCCGCCCACCGGGCGCACGGTGGGCGGGCGGTTTTTCCGTTCGGCTTCGGTGCGCTCTGGGCGGCCTGCTGCTCAATGCCCACAGGCAGCGGGTTCAGAGCTCTTTGCCGTGTCCCGCATCAAGCTGGCACGGGGGGTGCATTGGAGGAGGGCACAGGCGGACACCGATGGACGCCTGGCACACGGAGCCCACCATGCGCACCTTCTCTCTCGCCCCCTTCGTCGTTCTCCTCGCCGCCACTGTCGGCTGCACCCCACAGAACGAAACAGTCGACGCCGATTTCGAAGGCGTCCTCTACTCCGACGCCAAGGTAGAAGGGGGAGCCGAGGACACCGGGGCTCCGGAGGACGAGGTTCTGGAGATCGACTCCGACAGCGACGGCCTGTCTGACTACGAGGAGGAACTCTACGGCACCGACCCCTTTATCTGGGACACTGATGGGGATGGCATGGAGGATGGCTTCGAGGTCTACCTCGACTCTGACCCGATGGTTTTCGATCCTGACACCGACGGAGATGGGCTGGCAGACCCTGCCGAGGGTTACTACGAAACCGACCCCTATAGTCCGGACACTGATGAGGACGGCATGGAGGATGGCTTCGAGGTCGACATCGGCTCTGACCCGGTGGTTTTCGATCCTGACGCCGACGGAGATGGGCTGGCAGACCCCGCCGAGGACCACTACGAAACCGATCCCGAGACCCCGGACACCGATGGGGATGGCCTGAATGATGGTTACGAGGTCAACACCTCCAACACTGATCCCCTGAACCCGGACACTGATGAGGACGGCATGGAGGATGGCTTCGAGGTCGACATCGGCTCTGACCCGGTGGTTTTCGATCCTGACGCCGACGGAGATGGGCTGGCAGACCCCGCCGAGGACCACTACGAAACCGACCTCATGGACCCGGACACCGATGGTGATGGGGTGGTGGATGGTGAAGAGGTTGAACTGGGGTCCAACCCGCTGAAAATCAAGGTCCGCGACATCAGTACTGGTCGTCATCATACCTGCGCCATCAACCAAGACGACAAGGTCAAGTGCTGGGGGGACGACACCTTCGGTCAGCTTGATCGTCCGTCAGGACACTTCTCCGCCATCAGCGCTGGTCGTTATCACACCTGCGCCATCAATCTGAACGACGAGGTTGAGTGCTGGGGGGCCGACACTTTCGGTCAGCTTGATCGTCCGTCAGGACACTTTTCCGCCATCAGCGCTGGTGATTTGCACACCTGTGCTATCAAACTAGACGGTGAGGTCGAGTGTTGGGGGAAGAACTCCTTCAATCAGAGTACCCCGCTGTCAGGAAGCTTCTCCGCCATCAGCAGTGGTGGTGAGTACACCTGTGCCATCAACCTGAACGATGAGGTCAAGTGCTGGGGGTACAACTACGGTCACGGTACCCCGCCGGAAGGAAGCTTCTCCGCCATCGACGCTGGTGTCACGCACACCTGCGCCATTAACCTGAACGACGAGGTCGAGTGCTGGAGCAACAGCTACGGTCAGGGTAACGCTCCGTCAGGAAGTTTCTCTGCCATCAGTGCTGATGACTCGTACACCTGTGCCATCAACCTGAACGATGAGGTCGAGTGCTGGGGGGGTAACGAACAGGGAGAGCTAACCCCTCCGGAAGGAAGCTTCTCCGCCATCAGTGCTGCTGCATTGCACACCTGTGCCATCAACCTGTTCGACGAGGTCGAGTGCTGGGGGGGCAACAACTATGGTGAGAGCGACGCCCCCTGAGCTCCCTCGGATCCTGTCAGCCGTCGGGGGCTGCTCCTCCCATGCAGCCCCTCTACGACTCGAGCCTCCACAACCCTGAAGAGACCAATGAGCGCGAGTCTCCCCCTGATGGGGGAGGCTCGCGTGAATGGGTAGTCGGGAAAGGCGTCGACGGGGCCTGGCTCCATCGGCGTCTGTAGAGATGACTCCAGCGGGGGGAGCTGGTCGTGGAAACGCAGTGCTCGGTGGTGGTGGGGCTTGGAGAGCTGCCCTCCGCACTGTGCGGAGTATCTTTGTCGGTTCGGCTGGGTGGTGTGCAGCACCCCCTGGTCGAGCCAGCGTCACGTTTCGCCCGCCCACCGTGCGCACGGTGGGCGGGCGGTTTTTCCGTTCGGCTTCGACGCGCTCTGGGCGGCCTGCTGCTCAATGCCCACAGGCAGCGGGTTCAGGCCTCGTTGCCGTGTCCCGCATCAAGCTGGCACGGGGGGTGCATTGGAGGAGTGCACAGGCGGACACTGACGGACGCCTGGCACACGGAGCCCACCATGCGCACCTTCTCTCTCGCCCCCTTCGTCGTTCTCCTCGCCGCCACTGTCGGCTGCACCCCACAGAACGAAACCGTCGACGCCGCTTTCGAAGGCGTCCTCTACTCCGATGCCAAGGGCGAAGAGGAAGAGGAATACGAGGACACCGGAGCTCCGGATGAGGAGGACGCCGAGATTCCGGAGGTCGACACCGATGGAGACGGTCTGTCTGACTTCGAAGAGGACGAATTCTACGGCACCGACCCCCTGAACCCGGACACCGACGGTGACCATCTGGTGGACGGCTTCGAGGTCTACCTCGGCTCCAACCCGCAAGAAGCCGACCCTGACGAGGACTGCGATGGGATCCCTGACATCGCTGAGACCGCTTACTACGGTACCCAGTTCGATAACCGGGACACCGACGCGGATGAGCTGAGTGACTATGAGGAGGCTCTCCTCGGCACCAACCCGCTCATCAAGGACACCGACGAAGACGGGCTCGATGATGGTATGGAGGTGACAATCACCTATGGTGGCGATGAGATCGTCATTGTGCTCCATACTGTGGCTTGCGAACAGGAGGCCAGCTTCAATGACCTCTATGGCGGCAAGCAGAGGAGCGTCTATGAGTCTAGCGACCCGCTGAAGTTTGACACCGACGGCGACAGTCTGGGCGATCGCTACGAGATGGAGCGTGGCACCGATCCGCTGGACTGGGACTCCGATAGCGACGGGTTGGGCGATGGCGAGGAGGTGATCGATCACAACACCAACCCGCTGAACTGGGACAGCGACTGCGACAGCCTGGGCGATGGCTACGAGAAGGACGACCTTAGCAGCGATCCGCTGGACCCCATGGACCCCTACAGCGACGGCGACGGCGACAGCGACTGCGACAGCGACACCGACGCGGACAGCGACAGCGACGGCCTGACGTATTGGGAGGAGATCGGCCTTGGCACCGACCCGCTGAACTGGGACACCGACGGCGACAGCCTGGGCGATGGCTACGAGAAGGACGACCTTAACAGCGATCCGCTGGACCCCATGGACCCCTATAGCAACTGACTCTGTGGAGTTGACCCGGTTTCGTGGACTCCCCACCGTTTGGGATCAAGGAGTCACCGATGCCGAAATCGAGAGCGCCCTGTACGGCGGAGTACCGAGCCCGGATTCTGGAGCTGGTTCGGTCCGGTCGGACGCCGGAGTCGCTCTCCAAGGAGCTCGAGCCGTCGGCTCCGACCATCCGGAGCAGGCCCATCACCATCTGATCACCATGGCCCGCGTCCTGGGCGTCTCTACCAGCGGAAGTGGCCGGTGACGACGATGCAGGAGCCTGCTGCGACGCCTGCCGAGGAGTCGGTTCGTCGCGACTTCAGGGCCTCGACTCCGTATCAAGTGTGGGGCTCGGACATCACGTAGGTGCTGACGAGCACATGGTTGTTGTGCGTAGCGGTCGTTCTGGACGTGTTCATCACGCGGTGACCGGCCGAAGGTGATGGGCTGGTCGATGGCGGGTCCTCTCTGGACGGCGCTGCCCGCTGACTTGCAGTAACGAGGGCTACACCAGCGTCAGTGGGCCACCAACAGCAACGAATATGGCCTCACGCAAACCGTGCAGGACTGCCTGGGGAGTGACTAAGTGCTCAGGGAGGAGCACACATGCGGGCAGTCGTTGGCGGAAAGATCGGTCGCTACACCCTGGAGGGCCTGCTGGGCCGCGGGGGCATGGCCGAGGTCTTCCGGGCGATCGACGACGTCGACGGCAGCCGCCACGCCCTCAAGATCCTCCACGTCCGCGAGGCGGCCCTGGGCGCCCGCCTGCTGCGGGAGGGCCGCGCCCAGGCCCGCCTGCGGCACCCCAACGTGCTCGCGGTCACCGACATCATCGAGGCCTTCGGCGCGCCCGCGGTGGTGATGGAGCTGATCGAGGGCCCCGATCTCCAGGCGCTGCTGGACGAGCGCTCCCTCACCTCCGCCCAGGTCGACCAGCTCGCCCGCGGCATCCTCGCCGGGGTGGCCGCCGCCCACGCCGCCGGGCTCATCCACCGGGATCTCAAGCCCTCCAACGTCATGCTCCAGCTCACCCCCGACGGCCCGGTGGCCAAGGTGGCCGACTTCGGCCTGGTCAAGACCGTGGACGAGACGGACAGCCAGCCCGGCATGACCCGCACCGGCTCCATGATGGGCACCCCCGGCTACATGGCCCCTGAGCAGCTCCAGGACGCCAAGCGCGCCGACGCCCGCGCCGACGTCTTCTCCCTGGGCGCGCTGATCTACGCCCTGGCCACCGGCGCGCCGCCCTTCGAGCAGCGCAACCTGGGGCCGCTGCTGGCGGCCACCACCGGGGGGCACCACGTCCCGCTCTCCCAGCGGGCGCCCGCGCTGGGGCCGGAGCGCCTGGCGGTGGTCGCCCGGGCGCTGCAGGGGGATCCGGAGCGGCGCTTCCCGGACGCCGGGGCCATGCTGGCGGCCTGGCAGGCGGCCCCCGCGCTGGCGCCGTCCTGGGAGGGGCTCACCGGGGTCGCCGCGACGATCGACCGTGGCGCGCAGAGCACGCTGCTCTCCTGGTTCGACGACGACGCGCCGGCGCCGGAGGGCGCCAGCACCTGGGAGGAGCCGCGGGCCATCCTCTGGGTGCGGCTCGGCGGCGCCGCGGAGTCGGCGCTCGCGGCGTGTGAGGCGGCGGTCCGGTCGGCGGTGACCGCGGCCGGCGGGGTGGAGATCAGCGGCGGCGAGGTCTTCCTGCTGCTCTTCCGCGAGGGGGAGGACGCGCTGGCCGGCGCGCGGGGGATCCGGGCGGCGCTGGCGGCGCTGCCGGGGGCGCCCGAGCCCTGCTTCGGGCTCCACGCGGGCACGGCGAGGCTGCGGGAGAACAGCCCCGAGCAGGTCGCCCGCGGCGCGCTACGCCTGGAGGCCAGCGGCGCCGACGTGGCGCTGGCGGGGCGGGTGCTGGCGGCGGCGCCGCCGGGGCGGCTGCTGACCACGCGGGCCACGGCGGAGGCGCTGGGGGCGCCGTCGGTCGATCGCGGCTGGTGGTCGCTGGAGGGCCAGGAGGCCCCGCAGGCGCTGGTGGAGATCGTCGACGCCCCCGCGCCGCCGCCGGAGGACACGCCCAGCGCACAGCGCATCCTGCACACCGGCGACGGCTGGCTGCGCGTCGCCGCGATCCCCGACAACCTGCCCCCCGCGCAGGGGGCGTTCATCGGGCGGGTCGCTGAGGTCTGCGCGGTGGCCGAGGCGCTGGGTGACGGCGCCGTGGCGCTGCTGGGCGGCCCGGGTGTGGGCAAGAGCCGGGCCGCCCGCGAGCTGGGGGATGCCTGGCGGGGGGACTACCCCGGCGGGATCGTCTGGGTGTCGCTGGCGGGGGTGGGAGACGCTGACGGGCTCCGCGCCGCGGCGGCGGCGGCGCTGGGCGGTGAGGTCGGGGCCGCGCTGGCCGAGCGGGGGCGCGCCCTGCTGATCCTGGACGGCTTCGACGCGCTGGTCGGCGCGGGCGAGGCGGCGGTGGAGGCCTGGCAGGCCGCGGCGCCGGAGGTCCGTGTGCTGATCACCAGCCGGGTCCGGCCCGCGCTGGGGCGGCCCGTGCGGCTGGGGCCCATGCAGCCGGAGCACGCGGCCGCGCTCTTCGCGGAGCGCGCCAGGGTGCGTAAGCCCGACTTCGCGCTGACGGACGCCAACCGCGCGGACGTGGCGGCGCTGGTCGAGGCGCTGGGGCACGCGCCGCTGGCGATCGAGCTGGCGGCCGAGCGGGCGCGGGTGATGCCCCCCACCAAGCTGCTGGCTCGGCTCTCGCAGCGCTTTCGGTTGTTGGCTGGTCCGCGTGGTGGGGTGTCGCTGGAGGCGGCGCTGGCGCCGAGCTGGGCGCGGTTGAGCGGGGAGCAGCGCGCGGCGCTGGGGCGGATCGCGCGGCTGCCGCAGCCCTTTGTGGGGGCGGATATCGACGCGGATGCGCAGAGCGCGGTGCCGACGCTGGTGGATCACAGCCTGATCCTGCCGCTGGAGGATGGGCGCTTTATGCTGGATCCTTCTGTGCGGGATCAGGCCCTCCGGGCGGGGTAGGGCTCCGACTACAGCGCGCCGCGTTCACCCGGCCTCGACATCGGGCCTGACTGTGGAGGGGCAGAGGAGCGCTTCGAGCGGCCCAGCGATGGGTCCGAGCGCGTCGGTGATGATCGCCAGGGGGGAGCCGGCCGGGAGCGACTCAGCACAGAGATAGTCGATGGTCAGGAGGGGGATGATGTCAGCGGATGAGGAGGCGTCTTCATCGTCGTCATCGTCATCGTGGGGGGTGAGCGACTCGGGATCATCGTCAGGCGCTGAGGTCGTGGAGTCGTGAGGTTCGGTGGAGGCGGGGTCGTCGAGGACAGCGCGTGAGTCGGAGGCGTCGCCGCAGGCCAGCAGGAGCAGGAGAGAGAGCATGATTTCTCCGTTGAGGATGAAGGGATGCCTGCTCCAGGAGCAGGGGCGCTGAGCTGGCGACGAGTCACGACAAGAGGAGCGGCGGGGTGTACCCGCCGCCCCTGGGTTGGGCTCAGCTGGACCTGAGCCCAGCGCCGGTCACCTCAGTTGTCTTCATACAGGGTGCCCGCGGCCCAGTCGTCGTAGCCGGAGGCGGTTGTGAAATTACCACCAGACACCGAGGCGGAAAGTCCGCTGGCGGTGTTCCAGTGGCCACCAGACACCGAGGCGTACTCCCCACTGGCGGTGTTGTATCCGCCACCGGAGACCGAGGCGTACTCCCCGCTGGCCTCGTTGCTGTAGCCCCCTGAGACCGATGCGTGGTCCCCGCTGGCGAAGCCGTTGTAGCCCCCTGTGACCGAGGTGTAGGTGCCAGTGGCCTCGTTGTCGTAGCCCCCGGAGACCGACGCGAAGCCCCCGCTGGCGGTGTTGGTGTGCCCACCGGACACCGAAGCACTCTCCGCGCTGGCGGTGTTGTAGGCGCCACCGGATACTGAAGCCCAAGCCCAA
>Ga0316204_10003552_pt1 | contig 30735 bp, 25 predicted proteins | sample 6monrhotite_MG_2_FD_205661 | JGI IMG/M metagenome (GOLD analysis project Ga0316204, IMG submission 205661) | Microbial mat bacterial communities from mineral coupon in-situ incubated in ocean water Damariscotta River, Maine, United States -... | ecosystem: Environmental > Aquatic > Marine >...
TTCCAACTCAAGAAAGTGGTCGAGAATTACGAAGCGGAGATCGACCGCTCTGATTTTTGCGGCATCATCGGAAAGTCTTTGGTGATGCAAGGTGTCTTCAAATCGATTGAAGCAGCAGCCCCCTCTAAAGCCAGCGTCTTCGTCACTGGCGAAACCGGAACCGGCAAAGAGCTGATCGCTCGCGCTGTCCATGATTTGAGCCCCCGGCGCAAAGCAAAATACGTCGCGATCAATTGCGGCGCCATTCCCCGTGACCTGATCGAGAGCGAAATCTTTGGACACGTCAAAGGCGCCTTCACGGGCGCAACATCTGACCGTGCGGGCGCTGCAGAACTTGCCGAAGGGGGAACGCTGTTCCTGGATGAGCTTGGTGAGATGCCAATAGAATTGCAACCCAAATTGTTACGTTTCCTGCAGCTTGGCGAGTATCAGCGTGTCGGCGATAGCCGTGTTCGCAATTCAAATATCCGCATCGTAACTGCGACCAATCGCGATGCGCTTGAAGCCGTTCGCCAAGGTAAACTACGCGAAGATCTCTATTACAGGCTGCATGTTATTCCCGTGCCGCTTCCGCCGTTGCGGGACCGCGGGGCAGATATCCTTCTACTCGCTGAGAGTTTCCTCGCCCGGTATGCGAGCGAGGAAGGCAAGTCTTTTGATGGCTTTTCACGCGACGCTGAGGAATGGATGGTGTCACATAACTGGCCAGGCAATGTTCGAGAACTAGAGAACCTGATCCGTCAGGTCGTGGTTCTGAATTCCGGCGGCGCAATTGACCGCTCAATGCTGCCCGTCACGCAAAGCTATGCGCCAAGCCTACCCCAGACGACTACCGAGGCAACGGGTCACGAACCTTTAGCCCCCGAAACAGATCACGGCGTAGAGCCTCTCTGGATGACAGAAAAGCGCGCTATCGAACGCGCCATTGCTCTGTGCCGGGGCAATATCGTCGCGGCTGCCAAGCAGCTGCATATAAACCCCTCTACCATCTATCGAAAAAAGGCGTCGTGGGATTCACAGTAACTAGGTCTATTCGTCGAGACCCGGCCTTTTCAAAGAAGTGCGCGGTCGACATGATGCTGGAGACGGGTTTGCATTAGGCTGACATCACCGCTCGGAATACCGGAATATTCGATAATTCCCCAATATGTGAAATTGTCGCCTACTAGTTCGCGTTAGACTGATAGCACTCCGGCTAGACACCCTGCCAACTGGCAGGAAGCGCGCGCCTGCCCCCGTACTCGTATTTGTCCGAACGGTAATATCCTACAGTACAAAAAATCGCATCTTTTCCATTCGCCAAAAACGTTCTAACGATTTTGAGCACCGGCGCACCGTCCGGAATTTCCAAAACTTTGGACACATCCCGGCTGGCAATACATGCAGAGATCCGTTCGTTCACATCTGAGAGTTCAAATCCGTATTTTTTCAGCAATTTGGACGAGATGGGTTCTTCGAACCGCCCCGGTCCAAAGACTTTGGCGATATGCAAAGGCACAATCACACGCACCAAAGAAAAAGGAGCGTCGTCCAATCGTCTCAGCCGCGTTGTTTGATCGACCAATGTCGTATTATCACAATTTAAAATCGCACAAACATCTTCTCCGGCAATGCTCCGTTCATGCCCAATTGTCGAGACCGATGTGGTCAAATCATTGAGATTGATGTCCGTTAGCAATGTGTCCAGGTTGGAATTTAGTTTGGATTTCTGAGCCAATGGTTGAACGATGGTATGACGACCTCGAGACATTGAAATGAACGCTTCTTGGTGAAGCCGATTGAACGCGCGCTTCACCGAAATGGCCGAGATTTCAAATTCTTCGCAAGCTTGTTGGCGTGATGGAAACTGACGTCTCTCATAATATCCGGCGCGAATTCGGCGCTTCAACTCCAAATACAATTGCTCGTAAATCGGCAGTTTCGCGGAACGATCCAATATTCCTACAGAGCTATTATGGTTTAACGCCATTGGCACGGATCCTGAAATTGTGGTGTCATCTAAAAAGCATCGCGTAAGCCATGAAGCCGATCAACCCCGCAATCGAGGCGAGAATTCCATAGAAGTAAATATCGGATCGGATCATCCGTCGTTCGAGCTCCGTATAAGAGATGCGCTCGTCCTGGCAAAGACGGAAGGTTGGCTCATCGATTAGTTTACCGCTCCAACGATGGAGCCTCATCTGCGCAATGATTTTGGAGAGCGAAAGAGCAAACCGCCAAGGCACATGATTGTACTGATAGGGAAACACTTTCCTGACAAGGCGTACCAAGGCGCGCGACTCCGGAAGACGCTTTGTTTCGTATGACACGGCTGCGCACGCGAGGTTTTCCGGTTGTGTCTCCATGCACTTCCCAAATAGGAAGACATCTTCCAAGGCCGAATTCACGCCAAGGCCAAGGTCTGGGGGAAAGCTGTGCGCCGCATCGCCAATCAAAACGCAAGCAACTTCATTCTGCTCCGCGCCGAGCTTCGCATATACTTTAGGCGAATATTGCGGTTCCGGAAACTTGCCAGGACGACGCGCGAGAAAGTCTTCGATCTCATGTGGTGGAAACACCTCATCAATATCGAGTTGAGGGAACGCTTCTTCGAGATACGCGCGCAGCTCTTCAGGGTCGTCGATACACCACAACTTGTGTGTCTGGGGTAAAATAATATTGGCGGTCCGTTGCTCATTTTCGCGCGCGACGGGCAGAGAAAACAGCGCCAGCTTTTCGTCAAACTCCTTATAAGTTGATGTGAAAATATAGGACTCCAAATTGTTGGTGACTTCGACACCGTCCCCGTTGATTGCGATTGTGGCGGGCAGGCAAATCACTTTGTACAGAAGACGCGAAGACGGCGATGCTTTTGCCACCATTGTGTAATCATCTGCATTAAGGGTTGGCTCTGTCGCCAAACTCTTTCGAACATTTGAATTCAGTCCGTCACAGCCGATAATCAGTTTAGCAGGAATGTTGGTCTCTTGACCCACGTGATCCTTTAACCGCGCCACCCTGACCGCACCGACGTCTTCGATGGATTCGAACTGGTGACCAAACCTCAGTTTGATCCGGCCATCTGTATTGACCTCTTCTAGTCGCGAGTAGAGCATTTCCAGCAAAGCATTTCTCGTAATCCAATATGCCGTTTGTTTATCCTCTAAAACAAACGGGATGGTGAGCGTTCGCGGATTGCCGGTAGGGTCGTAGGTTGTAAAGACCGATTTTAAATTCGCGACCCCGTACGTCTGCACTGTCGCTTCATCGATCCCAATATCCGCCAGCATTTTCTGCCCGCGCCCATCGAGTTGATAGTTGAAGGCTTTGCCACGATCAAAAGTTTCCAGCGATTCGCGCTGTTCAATCAGATTGATCTCAGACCAGCCGAGTTGATGAAGCTTGATCGCTGCTGCGAGCCCACTCGGGCCGGCGCCACTAATCACTGCAATAGATTTTGAAGACATGAGCCCCTCCCAAAAAAGCCTCGCACGTTTTTATTCCATCGCACGCGGTTTGCAGTTTTTGTTCAATCAGCGAACAGACCATTCCCACTCTAATTCTCCCCTGCGACGACTTCGACCAGCGCGCCATCCGGCCCCTCCAAGAGCAGGGATTTTTTCCCATCATAGAGCACACCTGCATGCGTTTGCGCCGCATTGCTCTGCGCCCGCTGGATAAGATCAAACTCCGGATGCCAGAATGTCGTGATGGCGCATCCCGGCGGTAGCATCCCATTCTGCTTATGCCGTTCTGTCGCTTCCGCGGGATATTGATCGACCTCAACAAATATATCGAAATCATGCATCAGAGTCGTGAGTTGATATTGCGTCGAGAGATCTTTCCCATAAGCCTTGGCAAGCATCGTGTATGCGATTTTCAAATCTTCGCCGCGCTCCAGGCCAAGATTAACTTCGAACCAAGTCGTCGCGGCTGCCACATCGCGACAGCCGATCACCATAATGAACACCTGGTCGATCAGGCTTTGAGCGCGCGGCAATTTATAGGGCGGCGTGTCAGCATTGATCTGGGTTAGAAATACCACCTCCTCATCCGGCCCCTTAATTTGCATCGGATGGATATTTGCCAAACCTGGATTCTCACGCGGAGGGCCGATGATCTCGAAAGGGCTGTCTTTCAATCGCGCATAGACCTCCCTCACATCACTCACGCACAGTTCAATCGCATTCCAACCATAGGTGCGCAGGGCTCTAAAGCCTGGCACCGGTTCTTGTTCAACAAAGCGTAAATATATGTCGCGACCAGAAGCCGGTTGAAGCACAGCGTAAGCATGCCCTGTCACGCCGGGCGCCTGCCAACTTTCAGCAACATCGCTGTCGACACTTCCAGTCTCTATCAGCCGATAGTTCAAGTAGCGCTGGTAAAGCTCTATTGAGCGGTCAAGACTTGCGACGGTCACGGTTGCGCCACGTAGAAGGATCATGGCGGCGCGACAGTCTCAGAACGCGGCGCGTGCCACCAGACGTATAGGACCGCCGCGCCGACAAAATAAAGCACCGCAGGAACACCTGCGTAAACAAGCAAGATCCCCGTGAGCGCGCTGTCGGGTTGATCCAGACCGGCTACCGCGCGCTGCGAGTCAAATCCGAACGCTGATAGCATGTTGCCTGCTATCAGCGTCCCCCCGAGCGCGAACCCGATTTTATCGGCTGCGATCCAGACTGCCGAATACAGACCCGCACGTGCTTCGCCCGCAATATCAGCCACCATTGAAAACCCAATCATGACCCAGCCGGAATTGCCCACGCCGATCAAGAAAGAAAAGACATAAACGGCCATCATCCCGTAGCCCTGTGCGGTCAGCGCAAGGGCGACAAGCGCAAGACCGTGAATGAGCGAAGCTGTGATATAGACGAATTTTTTATTCGTTCGTTTCGCAACGGCGACCCAAATCGGTTGTGCCGCAATGATCCCGGTCGTTGTTAGTAAGATAACAATACCAATGGCGGCGAACGGATCTTTCAGCGACATAGTATAGGTTAGGAAGTACAACATAGCGGCATAGCTCATCCCCGTCCCAGTAAGCTGTAATATGTTCGCAAATACGAGCACCGCGAAGCGTGGCACCCTCACCGCTTTGAGCATCTCGCCCAAATTGATCGCGGTCACCGCTGAATCAGCTGCGGTTTCGTCCGAGCGCTTCATCGCAGCCCGCGATCCCCAGAACGAGATGATAAGTGAGATAAAGCACAAGACGCCCAGCAGAACGGCCATTGAGGCGTAGGCTTCAGCTCCACCTCCATTTTGGGCGATGAAAACTGGGGCCAATCCACCGGCAATTAAGATCCCAATCGCGGTAAACACTAATCGCCACGCCATCAGGACCGTACGTTGATGCTCGTCGTGTGAGAGCACAGCCGCGATTGCCAGATAAGGAACCGAAAAGCTTGCAAAGACGAGCATGTAGAGCGACAGCACCACAACTATGTAGGCAACTTGTAAATCCGCCCCGAAGCTCGGCACGTTAAACAAAAGCAGCAATGAAATCGGCGCCGTGATAGCGCCAAACAGCAGCCACATATGGAGCGAAAAGCGCTGCTTGAATCGATCAGCGATAATTCCGACCAGCACGTCACCAAATGCGCCCACAATCAGTTTTGGTAGAAAGATCGCTGTTCCGGCAATACCTGCCGATATTCCCAATACATTGGTCATGAAAAAGAGCAGCAAGAGAGACGGAATATCGCGGAGAATTTGCCCCGCAATCTGACCCGCGCCATAACTCATCTGAGTTGCAACTGTGATCTTCCCGCGAGATGGTTCCACCTCTGCGATCACCGTCTAATTCCTCGCGATTTCGTCGAGTGTGTTTTGATAGCGCTTGGCGGTATCTTGAGATTCTAGTTGCGCTTTTTCTTGTTCAAAAACAGCGAACACACGCGCCATATAAGCATTGCGGTGAGCTTCTCTCTCTACCAACGCTGCCTCGTCAAGTTCGAAGCCTTCGATCTCGTCTCGTAAGATCACACCTTTAGATTCTGCCACACGCTCAACCAGATCCACGCGGTCTCGCAGCACCGCCAACTCTTGAATGAGCGTCGTGGTCATCGCCATTAGATAGTCGACACCTGGTTGGTCGAAAAAGTTGGGCCGCTTGCCCTTTACGGTCTTCGTTACAGTCATGTTTCATTCTCCAATACTGGCGACGGGCTATTTCTGCGCGATCAGAACTTCCCAACCGCCCCCCGGGGCGTACTCACCTGCCTCGAACTCACGATCGGCCAGTTCACTTGCGAGCTCTTCGGCATGAGATTGATCGCCAGCGTACATTTCCATGATAGCCATCGGGGCGGTATCGAATTTGATCTTGTCGCGATCGAACCCGGCTTTGACGCTCATTTCGATTTGGTCGAGATCTCGCATCGCGCCCCAGAAAGGTTCATTGTTGTAATATGTCTCATTATCGAGAATGAACTGCTGATACGCGTCCATATTCTCAAATGGCGGCAGATCCGCATGGATCATCAATCCACCGGGCTTCAAGATACGATAGCACTCCTCAAAGATCTTCGGCATAGCTTTGCCGGACGTCTCGTGCAGCAAAATGTGAGAGACAACTAGATCAAAAGAATTGTCGTCATAGTTCAGGCTCGACGCATCTTGTTGTGAGAAATGAACCGCATACCCCATGCTTTCGGCGCGCCCGTGACCATAGCGCAGGATGGCTTCGCCAACATCTACACCATGCACCTCAGCTTGCGGGAAACACTCTTTGAAAGGCACGGTCGAGTGCCCAATCGTACATCCAAGATCGACGATCTTTTCGGGTTTGAATTCGGGATAATTACGCTGGACATAATTGACGACAGAACGGCCCATATCGTCATTGAACGGGCCCATATATCCCATCGCATAAAGATAGACTCCGCGATCATAGACGGCTCCGGCCGCGACATCCTTCTCCGTCACGACCCCTGCATAGCCCCCTGGCATGCAGTGTATGTCCAACGCTGTGACATAGCGTGGCGGCTCAAAATCTGGATCGACAGAAAGGCTCCCGCCAATGGCTTCGATTTGATCGACTTTGGAAATCAGATCCGGCAATTGCCGGTCGACGCTGTCGACCACGGATCGCCACATCAGTTCCTGACTAATGCGTTGCAATGAAACATAGCCTTGGAAGTACGCATCGTCATTCATAGCCTCACGAACCTTCCAACGATCGTCGGGTGCAGCCCCAGTCTGTCGCTTAAAGGCCGGTGCGGCGCGTTGGTCGAACGCGACTTTAACCCCTGGGAGAATGGCGTTTTGAATGTATTGCTTAAAGCTCTTCACAAACTCCTGGCGCGAGGCCTCATCTGCATCTGCTTCCGGGAGGATTTCGTGTGGGAGTTGCTGAAAAATATTCAAGGTTTCATCGCTCATAAAAGGCTCCTTCTTGTGTCTCTGTGTGAGGGGTCATCAGACGATGCCAGACTCCCTCAGTTTGGCAACTTGACTGGGAGATAAGTCTAAGAGCTCAGTCAAAACTTCTTCTGTATGAGCGCCAAGTTTTTCAGGCCCCGCCCAGCGCACTTCGCCCTGGGTTTTTGACATTTTCGGAAATACGCCTTGCATTTTCACACTGCCATAGCGCTCATACGGCAATTCTATAATGGCTTCACGATCCGCATAATGCGGGTCTTCCAGCATCTCCTTAGCGCGGTAAATTTTCCCGACCGGAACTGCGTGTTGGATCATCCGCGTCTCGACATCTAACGCTGTTTTCGTCTGGGTCCAATCATTGATGATCGCATCCAGTTCGACTTGGTTTTCACCGCGTGCAACATGCGTTGCATAGCGAGGATCATCGCTTAATTCGGGCCGGCCCATAGCTTCGCTCAAGCGCTTAAAGATCGTGTCCTGATTAGCCGCAACGATAACCATACCATCGCTCGTGTCGTAAATGTTCGAGGGCGCGATTCCAGGCAGGTACGACCCCGTGCGCTCCCGCGTTTGGCCCTCGGTGACATATTCACCGATCAGACCTTCCGTAATTTGCAGACAAGACTCATAAATGGTCGCGTCGATCACCTGCCCCTCACCGGTTTTCTCCCGGTGGTGCAGGGCGCCGAGGGCGCCGACAGTCGCATACGTCGCCGCTAAAGAGTCGCCAAGTGAGATCCCTGCTCGCGAGGGTTTTCGGTCGGGTTCCCCCATCAAGTAGCGCACGCCGCCCATCGCCTCACCGACCGAGGCATATCCTGCACGTTTAGAATAAGGGCCCGTTTGCCCATAGCCCGAGACACGGATCATAATCAGGCCTGGATTGATTGCACTTAGCACATCATAGCCGAGACCCCATTTTTCCATCGTTCCGGGTCGGAAATTTTCCAGGACAAAATCGGCTTCTTTGACGAGATCTTTGATGATCGTCTGACCTTCTTCAGATCGAAGATCGAGGGTGATGCAGCGCTTGTTGCGAGCGCAGACCGTCCACCACATTGGATATCCGTCGCGACCCCAAACCCGCATCGGATCTCCTTTTCCCGGGGGCTCGACTTTGATGACATCAGCGCCCATATCGGCGAACAATTGCCCGCAAAAAGGCCCGGCGATCAGCTGACCAAGCTCAATCACGCGCAAGTCCGTGAGTGGCCCCTTGCGTTGTTGGGTTGCATTACTACTCATTGATCTACCCGTCATTCGGCTGCAATCGCTTCAGCGGGCGTTTTCCACACAGGTTGCTTGGGGGCTCTCAGCCCCGTCTCAGCTTCACAGCTTTCACGCAGGTCTTCGATGCTCGGCCCGTAATTGAATAAAGGTAACGCCTCACGATTGTCGCTCATTTCTTTGCGCAAATTCGCTGTGCCAACATCATCAACCCGGCCTTGCGGCGTTGCGACCACGCCATATGTCCGCGCGCCTTCAATCGTAACCAAGCCTTGGCGCACTTCCGTTGCCACCAACTCTGGATCGCGTTGAAGCGGATCGCCCCAACCACCGCCGCCCCAAGTGATATAGTGAAGCACGTCGCCGGCATGGACATCGATATTGTCCCACTTCGCGCCAAGCCATTCGACATCACCGTTGGCGCGAATAAGTTTTTTCTTCGATCGCGCTGCAGGCTGACCACCATTTACGCCCCAAGGCGGGATAAACCAGCGATCATCATGGATTGAGATTTGCCCATCCTGAGTAAAGCGATAGACCATATCGATCCCATTACCGCCGCGATTGAGGCCTGCGCCGCCAGAATCTGCGGCTGACTCGTACTTCTCAATCACCATTGGGAAATAGCGCTCAAGGAACTCGTTCGGCACATTGGTGAAGTCCGGCCACAGCGAGTGACCGTCAGGACCATCTCCAAACGGCTTTCCGGGGATACCACCAAACCCAATTTGGAAGAGTTGGAACCAATTATTCTTGTCATCAAAGCCAGAGAACATCAGGTGTGGACTTGATGAGAAGCCTGCAGCGCATAAGAAGTCTGGTGTTTTCTGACCGAGCAGCGCACCGAGAATATCGAAGATCCGACCCAATGCGTGTGTTCGGCATGAAAGCGCGGCTGGATAATTCGGCTTGAGCAATGAGCCTTGCGGGATCTCAACTTCGACCAAATCATAGAACCCGTCATTGAAAAGGATCTGAGGGTCGAAGACCATTATCATATATATCCCGAAGAACATGCGGAACATGTTCTCATTGAGATAGAAATTGATCGAGTACTCCGATTGCGGGTCTGTGCCGGTAAAGTCGAGATAGACCTTCTCGCCCTTGCGATGCATCGTACATTTGATTTTGAACGGCCCGTTTCCGTTGCCATCATCGCAAATGTAATCTTCAAAACTGACCGGCTCCTCGCCGATTTGATCCATGATGAGTTTACCCATGGCCCGGCGATTACGGTCAAGCAGCTCGTCTAAAGCGGAATTGAAGACATCATCGTCAAAACGCTCACAAATTTCGACCACACGCAACGCTGCCACGCGGCACGAGGCGACAATCGCGTGCAAGTCAGCTTTGTACCATTCCGGCATCCGGCTTTGATGCGTGGCGATTTTTAGAATATCTTCTTGAAACTCGCCTTTGCGGTAGAGTTTGACCGGCGGCATACGTAAGCCTTCTTCGAAAATCGACCGCGCATTGTTCGGCATAGAGCCAGGAACTTTGCCACCAATGTCGGTCATGTGACCGAACATAGCCGCCCAGGAAATCAGGCGCCCTTTGTAGAAGATAGGCATAATGATCAGCTGATCATTATTGTGGCTGATCGCGCCTTCACAAGAATAAGGATCATTGAGGAGGATCACGTCGCCTTCTTCGATATCGCCCTCATAGCCGGCCAAAAAACCGCCAAGGAAGGAGCCAAACTGTCCAACCACCATTTTGCCTTCGCGATTGGCAATCATGGGGAAAGCATCGCCTTGCTCACGAATACCCGGCGACAATGCAGTTCGGAAAAGAGTTGCGTCCATTTCTAAACGCGCATTCCGGAGCGCGTTTTCGATCAGATCCAGCGTAATTGGATCAACCGATTTTGTGGCGATTGGATCAGTATTGGATTCAATGATATTTGCAGCCATGTTATCCTCCTACGCGTCGACTGGGTTGATGATGATATTACCGAAAGTATCGACATTTGCGATGCAACCAGGATGGACCAAGGCGGTAGAGTCCATTTCAATCACAATTGCAGGTCCTGGGATTTTATCGCCGGCCCTGAGCTTATCGCGGTCATAAATTTTCGCCGGATGCATACCGCCATTAATGTAGATCTCGGTATCGCGTATAGCGGCACCAGACGGGTCGCCATTGCCTTGCTCAATTTCAATAGCTGGCAGTTCGAGCGACTTACCGAGCGCGATCGCACGCAGGTTCACAACCTCATGTTCGGCATCCATATTGAAGGTGAACATACGCTTGTGTTCAGCGTCGAATGCATCGCATAGCGCATTCAATCCGTTCACCTCAAAACCGGAGAGCTCAATCTCCATCGGAATTTCAAACGCTTGGCCGTGATAGCGGATATCAGCCTGAAACTTCATCGTTATATCGTCTGACGTCGCACCGTCTGCGATCAACTCCTCACGGACTTGTACGCCCATCTCGGTGAGGACAGTCGCAATCTCAGAAGAGCTTGTATCGGAGCGGCGCTTCGAATGTGAACGAGAAGCCTCTGCTCTCGCCTGTGTCGTCGCATCTCCGACCGCGCAGAGCACTCCGGGAGATCTCGGCACGATCACCGGCCAGGAGCCCATAAGTTTCGCGACCGCATTTGAATGTAAAGAGCCTGCGCCGCCGAACCCCATCAAGGCAAAATCGCGCGGGTCATAGCCTTGTTGAACCGAGATCATGCGTAGCGCGCCGAACATGTTCTCGTTGACAATATCGATAATCCCGGACGCTGCTTGGTAGACGTCCAGCCCGAGCGCGTCTGCGACTTTCTGCACCGCTGTTCTCGCCGCGTCGCGATCGAGTTTGAACGCGCCGCCAAGCAATTCTTCGGGCAAATAACCAAGTACGACATTTGCGTCAGTCACGGTCGGCTCTTCGCCGCCTTTTGAATAGCAGGCAGGTCCTGGCACAGCGCCTGCGCTTTCTGGCCCTACTCGCAGAGCTCCGGTGAGTTCCGGAACGTGCGCGATTGAACCGCCGCCCGCACCGACTGTTTTTACATCAAGTGATGACGCACGAACGCTCAAATGCCCGACATCCGTGTTGCGGACCAGGCGCGGCTCGCAGTCTTCGATCAGCGCCACGTCCGTTGACGTCCCGCCAACATCCAAAGTCAGGATATTCCTATATCCCGCGCTTTTTGCGACCCAAAGCGCGCCCGTCACGCCGCCAGCGGGTCCCGACATAAGCAAGTTTACCGGCGCGGTTTGCGCTTTTCCGGCACTCATCAAGCCGCCATCCGAACGTAACAGATTAAGCTGACCGTTGACGCCCATATTTCTAAGTTCGGTCTCAAGATTGTTGACATAATTGCCGACGATTGGCTGGACGGAAGAGTTTGCAACCGTCGTAAGCGCGCGCTCATACTCAAACATTTCAGGGAGGATTTCGTGACTGACCGAGACGTTCAAGTTTGGAAAGACTCGCCGTGCGATCTCCGCCACTTGGTTTTCATGCGCGCCGTTCACGTAAGAATTCATGAGGCAAATCGTGATCGCTTCGACATCCTGCTCGGCAAGCTTTCTCAGCGCAGCTTCGACCTGGACCAAGTCGACAGGACGAATTTCATTGCCGAATGCATCCATTCGACCCGACACTTCTGTCGTGTCTTCCAACGCCGCCATCGGCGTCGGCTTGGGCCAGACGATCCAAGCTGCCAAACCACCAGGGACGAGCGAGCGGGCAATCTGCAAAATTTGGCGGTACCCTTCTGTGACAACCAAACCTACGCGGGCACCCTTACCTTCTAAAACGGCATTTGTGGCGACGGTCGTGCCATGCAAGAAATAGTCGATTTCGCCTGGCGCTGTATTTGCGATCTGGCAAATGTCCCGCGTCCCATTGACGACGGCGCGCGATGGATCATCCGGCGTCGAAGGCACTTTGGTTTTGTACGACACGCCTGTTTGATCATCAAACAAAAGTAGGTCTGTGAAAGTCCCACCAACGTCTACACCTAATCTGTAGCTCATGTTGCCTCCGCTTCGAGTTGTCTTGTATTGGATTGAGATGATTTTTGTGGCGGAAACAGTCCCGCCCGACCCAGCATCCCTGGCAGGACACGGTCAAACTTTTCAGTGAGCCAATCGGCGCAAGCGATGATGTCCGTCAACGAGATCTCGCTGGCTAATCCGTGTCGCTGCAACATGTAAATCATGTCTTCGGCTGGAACATTACCCGTGGCGGCGGGCGCAAATGGACAGCCGCCAATTCCCGCCACGCTGACATCCAAAGTGGAGATGCCTGCCTGCACAGCGGCAAAGCCATTTGCGAGCCCGGTATTGCGTGTGTTGTGGAAATGGGCGCGCAACGGCATGTTTGGAAGCGCCTTTCGAATGGCAGACACAAGCTCTGTCACATGCCAAGGGTCGCCAACCCCAATTGTATCCGCCAATGCGATTTCATGAGGGTTATACTGCGCAAGCTGTTGTGCCATATCGACGACGCGGTCAATCTCGACCTCCCCCTCGAATGGGCAGCCAAAGGCGGCTGAAATGGTCACATTTGCGCGCCGATGAGCGGCGTTTGCCCGGGTCAAAATCTTCGCTGCCACCTCGACGGACTGGCGATAAGTTTGACCTTGGTTTTTCTGTGCGAATGTATCGGATGGCAGCGCTACGCATCCAACTTCATCGACTTTGGTTTCTAGCGCCCGGTCGAGCCCACGTTCGTTCAATACCAAACCGATATAGTTGACATCGTCACGATCCGGCAGCGCCTCGATCACGGCCTCCGCATCGGCCATTTGCGGCACCCGCTTCGGGTGCACAAAACTGGCGACTTCTAAACGACGCACACCCGCCGCAATAATCTGTTTGATCAGATCAACCTTCTCACCGGCAGAAAACAGGCGCGACTCATTTTGCAGCCCATCCCGTGCACTGACATCAAGAATTTCGACTGAGTTGAGCCTTCCCATATCGGCACCCGTGATTGTTGAATGATCAGGTGTAGATCAAACAGGCTGGAATTCAGGCCCGAATGAGAAGTTTATTCGTCTGGCGATAACATTTCTGCGTGACGTGAAAATGGTCCATCATAAGTCGTGAAGCAAACCTTCAAGCGGCCCGCTCAGTTCGATTGATTGAGGGACATTGAGATTTTTTCTGCGCTTGTACGTAGCTGCTCGAGATATGTCGTCCTTGCCGCATCAAGGCTTAGGCTGGTGCGGAAGAAAATCACTGCTAATGCAGCGAAAATTTGTCCGTCGAGCATAATCGGCACAGCCATTGAGGACGTCTTCCCGGGTTCCGCATTAAATGTGTTCACATACTGTGTTGCGAAGCCCTGCTCGCGGATACTCTCCCAATATTCATCATCAAGCGTTTTCAAACGGCCTTCCGAAACCAATTGCGGATTGGAGTTGTGCAAGTTCTGCAGAATGGAGCGACGCTGATCGCCCTCGGTATACGCGAGATATACCTTTCCGGTTGCACATTCAGTGAGCGGTAACGTGTAGCCAGGGCTGTAATTCGAAAACGTCAGAGACGTCATGTGATGGGTGGAGTCGAGTAACATCATCCACTGTCCGACACGCGTGGCGATTGAGACGGGCCATACGATGTCTTCACATAGCTGTACAATGTGTTCGCGCGCGACACTGACCAACTCATCCTCTGCTTGATAACCCGCAGACAATGCCCGAACCATTGCGGTCGGGCGATATCGTTTGGAGTTCGGGACCCTTTCAATAAGTGCTTCGCCCACTAATGTATGCACGATCCGGCAGACTGAAGGATAAGGAATTCCGACTTCATTTGTGATATCTGTCAAGCTCGCTGGTCGGCATCTATTGACCGCGCGCAAAACGGCTAGTCCCCGGCTTATGGATCTGATGCTTTGATGGCTATCAACCTCCTCAACAATGCTCATCTTGCGGTCCTCTCATGAACTCTCCCCAAATAATTCAGGATTGCCCCAATGAGGCTTTCTGTACCGCTACCTACCGGGTAAATCAGAATGCATTGAGATTTTTATCGTAGAGTGGACAAACCAAGCGTCGGGAGTGTACCTGAAGGCGATCCACTCTAAGTTTAAGCGATATCTACCCAGCAACTGATGAGGTCTTCGAAAATGAGTAAAATCATCAACCGGCGCGATGCGTTGCGTCTAGGATCAGGAATTGCCGCGGCTGGCGGGTTATCAGCCTGTGCCGCTGTCTCTCAGTCGACCGCAGCGGCGAGCACGCCAAGCAGTGTCGAGCAGGCACCCTTGGAATTCGACAACCCCGTTTGGAACCGCGATAAGCTTGTGCGTCTCCAGGGCAATGTTGACTCAACAAAGCAAAAATGGGGCTGGTATGGCGGACGCGTGATTGGCGTTCGCCCAGGCGAGCCGGACCGTCATGTCTGTGACTTCGAGGGCTTCAGCGTCGCTCGACTATTGCCTCTCGGTGACGGCAACTTTCGGAAAGTCCTGCGCGAGGTCGGATTCTATCTCGACAAGGATACCGGAAAAATCCTCGAGACATTCGAGAACCCCTACACGGGCGAAAAGGTCAATGTTGTGCCGATCTTGAATGATCCATTCAACGTCACTTTTGAAGCATTCTGGCCTGAGCCACCTAGCTATGGTGGTCTGAATGAAGAAAAGCCACCTCGTCGACCACTCCTGCTCAATTGGCGAGAGTTTGGCGATCGTGTATTGCTCCACACAGACATCCACCTTTTCTATCCATCGTCACTTCAACCCGATGTATGGCCGCGCGAAAGCCCAGGGGTAATGACTCAAGTCTCTGAAATGTTTACCTACAACATTCCAAAAGAGGCTCTAATGGACCCGACCGCTGAGAGCATTGATCATATGGGGGTGTGGAACCGCATCACGCCATGGTTCCCGTGGATGTTAATGGACCAAGGCCCGGGCCATATGGTTTATGTTTGCGATTTTGCCGGTCGCAAAACAAGCGAAGGCATTCCGCAACAAATCCTCGACGCCGCAAAAGCGGCCGATCCGAAATATCTTGAAGCGCCATTCGAGGATTACGGACCGAGCCTGTCTTCTCTCGAAAATTACAAGCTTACGGAAACGCCGGCGCCGCCGCGCGCAGAATAAACGCGCCGCACAGGTAGAAATTGAAAAAGGGGCGCTTAAATGAGAGCGCCCCTTTTTGTCATTTGAATACAGGCTCTGCCTTTAGACGCCTATCTGTTTGATGATTTGGCAAAATGTTCTCGCAACGGTTCCATAATCGTTTGCACCAATTGCATCCGCGCTTGGGCTCGCTCAAGAGTTGCAGCCTGGTCAGGTTCATATTGCTCAATCAAGTCTCGTGTGACCGAGCCATGCGTATCTAGCACCCGCTCGACTGTGTCCAAACGCTCTTTGACGACACCAAGCTCCGTCGTGAGCTCGGTCACAACATTTACGATCACATCGACAATCTCTTCATCAAAGAAGTACTGTTTTTCGAGGCGCGGAGGAAGACTCATTTGCGTCCCCCAAACACTAAATACTGCCCAGCGCCAAACCGCTCATAATCATGGAATATATGCTCGTGCTCAAAGCCCGCTTTTTCCAGAATGGGCGGCAGTTTGGATTCGGCAAACCCAGTCCAAAACGGCTCCCCATTGTTGATCACCTGCCAGTGATTTGTGACCTGGCGCGGTAACGGCGTAACCTCCGGCTGATAAGGCACATCGAGATTCAAGAAGACCCCGCCGGGCGCAAGAATGCGGTGCGCTTCTTTGATGATTGTCGGCATGACTGTGCGCGATGTTTCATGGAACAGAATATGTGAGACAATCAAGTCGAAATGCCCGTCCTCAAAACCCGTCGCTTGTGCGTTGGCGTGATGAAAATGAACGCTCAAATCCTCGCTCTCGGCCCACGCATGGGCGAATTTCAAGAGCGGCCCGGCGGCGTCTAGCCCGTAAACTTCTGCATCGGGAAACGCCCGCTTGAAAGCAACCGTCTGCTCCCCGGTGCCACAGCCGAGATCTAAGATACGACGAGGCTTCAGATCAGAATAATAAGACTTCACGGTTTGAGCGGTAAATTGCCCAATCGCGTCGCTCCCGGCCTGCGATCCGTCACCCATGGCTTTCGCATTTCGATAGATTTCAATCGTCCCAGCATACAGACGCGCCGCTGTGAGGTCTTCAGGCGCCGTCTCTGTTACGTACCCACCCGGCATGCGATGGATCTCAACGGTCGAAATTGGAGGGCTAATTTTCAAATCCTGATCGAGCGTGAGACTGCCCTTCTTGTCTGGGCGCGATGTCAGCGCTCGCGCCAACGCTTCTTGATCTTGCTTGGTTCGCTGAACCGTATCGCCCACGGTTTTGAACAACATGTCCTGGCTATGAAATGTAAGGTTGGACCAAAACGAATAGAGCGGCAGTTTCGCCGATGCCTGTTCAATGTCTTGCCGCGTGAGTGTTTTTTTTGACCCTGCTTTCGCCATGGGTGCTACGACTTGCGCCTCAATCGCCTGCTCGAGATCGGCCTGAACGATCATATTCGTATAACCTTTGATTGCCCCCACATAGCCTTGTCGGGCGCGCTCATCGTGAGATGGGTTAAAGCTTAAACGTTGTTGCGTCATTCCAGGTTCCTCATTCGCAGCGCCCTCAGAGCAAGAAAGAGGCGTGCCTACTACGATGTATCGCTCGATGCTGTATCGGCGAACAATTCTCTTCCCAACAATATCCGCGTGCCGGATAGTTCTTGAACTCCGATTGTCGCGCCGTGTTTTCGGACCACATTCCAAACAAGCCCCAGCCTGTCGAACTCGCGAAGTGACGCTCTGGCGCAGAGGATCAATCAAGAGGAGCCAAAAATGGCATCAAGAGACGCGCTCAAACAAAATCTGATGGCGGCGATCGACCTCTCCAATCCGGACGGAACTTACAGCGACGAAGCCTATGACGCACTAAAATCCGCGATCGATGAATTGGTACCGCATTCGCCCATTCCGCGTCCGTTTGACAAACAAGACGAAATCGCTGGGCATTGGGTGACACGGTTCGCGCAGTTTGGACCGCGCCATACAGCCGGAAAACCAATTGAACACGATAACCAACTCAATTTCGTGTCCTTCTCGGCGTTTCCGGCACTGCCATTTCGCAACCTCGATCTGGCCCAAGAAATTCATCAGGACACCAAGGACTATAATAATGTCCACGTGATCGAACCTTCAGGTGGCGGTCCGAAGCTGCGCCTTGCTACTTACGGCCGCTATCATGTGACGGCCGACGAGCCGCAGCGCTATGGCGTTGAGTTTTACAAGACTAGGATCTGGAGCGAGAACGGTCATAGCGATGATGAAATCCGCTCGCTCCTAAACCTCCCGGCGGACCATGAGTTGGACAAACCCGTTAGATCCCCAAAATTACACTCCGATATCGTTTACTGTGATGAGAGCATTCGCATCAACTTTGGAAGTGTTGGCGGCATCTATGTGCTTGAACGTGTGGCGAACCCTGGCGTGACGGTCTCGCTATCATGAGCCCCGCGACGGATACGCTGGCGCCGCCGCGCGGCGCAAACATGGTCCAGTCGACGGCCTGGGCGGCTGGCTCTGTCGCCACGGCAACGATTAGTAATGCCATGGCGCTATTCGGCCTCTTCTATCTCAGCTCGATTGCCGGCCTCGAAGTGGGCACGGCCGGGGTTCTGATTTTCGTTTCAAAACTCTATGACGCCTTTACCGATCCGGTGATGGGCGCGCTGTCAGACCGCACGCGCCACCGTCTAGGCCGGCGACGGATCTATGTTGGCATCGGCGCAATCTTAACCGGCGCCGCGCTCGCTCTCTTTTTCGGCATTGCCGAGCTAACCAATGGGCTCACACTCATTTCTGCGCTCTTCTTACTGCTCGTTATGAGTTCCGCTTACACCGTCTTCTCAGTGCCTTATCTCGCCATGCCGCCGGATCTCGCACCTACCTATGATAGCCGCACTCAGCTGATGTCTCTCCGGCTCTTCTTTATCATGCTGGGCGTCATGATCGGCGCGGTTGGTGGACCGGAAATTGTCTCTCGTTTTGGCGGTGGCATCGAGGGCTTTTCGTATCTCGGCCTGATTCTGGGCGGTACGGTTACGGTCTTCGGGTTGATCGCATTTCTAGGCACTAGCGGCGCTGATCCAGAACGCGCGCCTGGCAACGAAACGCCAGAGCCGATGACCCTGAAAACGCTATTTGTTAATCCATTTCGCGACCTCGTGCGCGTCCTGGAGAACCAACCGTTCCGGCTTCTCACCATCGTGAAACTGCTACAGCTTGCCGTTCTGGCCACCGCGCTTGCTTGCACACCCTATTTTTTCTCTCTGGTCTTAGAGCGCGGTCAGGCTGATATCGGCAAATACCTTGGCACATTCACCCTTGTCGGAATTCTCGCGATCCCCTTGCTTCGGTTCTTCGTCAAATGGGTTGGCAAGCGGAATGCCTATGTCATTCTATTGGTCGGCTATGCCTTGGCGATGGCGAGTTGGTTCTTGTGGCAACCAGGTGAATCGGAAATCTTCTTCTATGCCCGCGCTGTAGCCGGCGGTCTGTTTTCAACGGGCACATTGCTGTGCGCTTTGGCGCTGCTGCCAGATACGATGGAGTATGACCGCCTCGTCTCGCAACAATCACGCGAAGGCGTCATGAGCGGTGTATTCACTTTGGTGGAAAAGGTCTCTGGCGCCATTGGGCCCTTGCTGGTTGGTCTCTTATTGCAGAGCCAAGGCCTGATCGTTACGGCGCCTGGCGAAACAGTTGAGCAGCCGGAACAAGTGTTGACAGCGGTAAAAATAGGCATGTCGCTCTTGCCGGCCGCAATCACACTCGCCTGCATTCCATTCCTTCTCATGTACCGCCTCGATGAGGCGGAACTTGCTCGTGCACGCAATACGGACACAGTGGCGGCCTAATGGGCATTCAATCAGGACATTCAATGACACGATTCATCGCCCCAGCCCCATTGGCACAACACTCAGAATCGTTCGGGATTACCTACCCCGCCGCCGTGCACAGTTTGATCAACGGACAACAAGTCACCGGAAAGGGTGGGACCTGGGACCTTAAATATCCCGCAACCGAAGAGACGCTAGCAACCGTATCCGCCGCCTCAGCTGACCAAGTTAAAAGCGCCGCGGAGATCGCACACGAAACCTTCAAATCAAAGGCTTGGGCCGGGCGCCCCTTAGAAGAACGACAAAAAACCTTCCGCGCGATCGCTGACTTGATCGATGCAAATGCCGATGAACTTGCTTTCCTTCAAACGTGCGAAACCGGCATCCCGTATCAGCAGTTTCGCGGCATGCACGTTGCGCGCTCGGCGCAAAATTTCCGTTTCTTCTCGGACGTGGCCTCAACTTTGTCTGGCGAAACTTACACTCAGACAGGGCGCTATTTAAGTCTGTCCATTGAAGAACCGATTGGCGTCGGCGCTATTATTGCGCCCTGGAATGCGCCGCTGGCTTTGGCCAGCATGAAAATCGCGGCTTGTATGATTACGGGTAATTCGTGCTTGGTGAAACCGTCTGAGCAAACCCCGTATAGCCTGTATAGATTGGTGGAGTTGATGCTGGAAGCGGGCATCCCTGAGGGTGCGATACATTTAGTCAACGGCACCGGCCCGGTTGCCGGCGCTGCCATGGTCGAGCATCCAAGCGTCGGCGCCGTGAATTTCGTCGGCGGCACATCGACCGGTCAACGGATCATGCAAAGCGCGGCGCAAGGTTTGAAAAAACTTTCGCTTGAACTCGGCGGTAAGTCAGCAAACATCATTTCGAACAGCGCCGACATAGAAGCCGCCATTGATGGCTCCTTGCTAGGCATTTTCGCTGGCAATGGTGAGCAGTGTTTGGCCGGATCTCGTATTCTGGTTCAGCGCGATATCGCCGAGGCTTTTATTGAAGCGTTTGCAGCCCGCGCGCAAAACATGATTGTTGGGGATCCGTTTCATCCGGATGTCGAGATCGGCCCGTTGGCCTTCCGGGCTCATTATGACCGGGTCGTGAGCTTTATCGATGCCGTCGCCGAGGATGGTGGAGATTTGCTCTGCCCTGGCGGTCATCCTGATCCTGACATTGGCGGCCTCTTCACGTCGCCAATTGTGGCTTTAGCAAAAGCCAACTCAGACCGCGTTTGCCAAGAAGAAATCTTCGGACCGTTCGCCGCCATAATCCTATTCGATACGCTCGACGATGCCGTGGAGATCGCGAATGATTCCGAATTCGGGCTCGTCTCTTATATCTGGACCCAAGATATCGAGACAATGATGACCACGGCAATGCAAATTCAAGCGGGCACAGTCTGGGTCAATACGCCGATGGCTCGGGATTTGCGCGCACCCTTTGGTGGATATAAGAATTCAGGTATTGGCCGCGACGGCTTGCCAGGGTCGATTCAGCTTTTCACAGAGCAAAAGACAGTGATGATACCCACTGAGAAACTTGCCATTCCGAAACTCGGAACCAAGCCATGACAGATCCCACAATTGAAGTTTGGGACGGACCTTCTGACGAAGTCTATGTCGCCGATGTATTGATCATTGGCGCCGGCGGGTGTGGACTCACCGCTGCGGTCGCAGCCTGTGATGCCGGTGCAGAAGTGGTTGTGCTGGAGCAAAGTAAAACACCGCTTGGGACAACCTCAATGTCGACCGGTCTTATCCCTGCAGCTGGAACGCCGGAGCAGCACGCTGAGAACATTGCCGACAATCCCAAGCAATTCTTCACAGACATTATGGCCAAGAATAAATCGGGTGCAGATCCCGTGATTGTTGAGCGACTGTGTGAAATCTCAGCAGATACAGTGCGTTGGCTCCGAGACGATCATCACGTCCCGCTCACATTGGTCGAAGGGTTTACCTATCCGGGCCATAGCGCGCGACGTATGTACGGGACGCATAACCGAACAGGCGAAGAGCTTATGGCGGCCTTAGAGACGGCAGCTGCAGCAGCAGGAGCTTCCGTTTTGACCGAAGCGACGGCGACAACGCTCTTGGTGGACGAAAACAACAGCGTTAAAGGTGTGCGCTATATGCGTCCGGGTGGATCGGCTGAAGAAATCGGCTGCCATGCATTGGTACTGGCTTGCTGCGGGTTCGCAGCGAACGCGGAGCTCGTTTCCAAATATATTCCCGAGCTTGAATATGCAGTACCGCACACCCATTCTGCAAGCCAAGGCATCGCAACAACGTGGGGCGAGCGTATTGGCGCCCAGATCGCGGATATGGATGCTTATCAAGGCCACGCAGGTTTGGCCGCAGGACACAGCATCCCGATCCTTTGGCCCTCGATCATGGAAGGCGGCGTCCAAGTGAACCGGGACGGCAAACGCTTTTCCAATGAAGCGCGCGGGTATTCTGAGCAAGCCGCGACCGTCCTCGCACAACCGCAGAGAACGGTGTGGAGTATCTTTGATGAGCGGGTCGAGAACGTGCTTTCGCAGTTCAACGATTATCGCGATGCCAAATCCGCCGGGGCAATTATCCGCGCGGAGGACCTGGCCTCGCTCGCGCACGCTATAGGGGTCGATCTGAGCGCCTTAGAGGCGACATTCGCGACTGTCGACGATGCGATTGAAACCGGAACACCAGACCCATTCGGGCGGACTTTTGAACCGCGGCACAAATTGGCGCCTCCCTATCTCGCCGTCAAAGTGACGGGGGCAATCTTTCATACCCAAGGAGGTCTCTGTATTGACGTGGACGCACGTGTTTTGCGTCAAGACGGCTCGGCCTTTTCGAACCTATTCGCGGGTGGAGGCGCGGCGCGCGGAATATCTGGGTCGGGTGCCGCAGGCTATTTGGCTGGCAATGGGTTACTCACTGCTACGTCTCTGGGACGCATCGCTGGCGAACAAGCTGCACGCCTTTCGCAGAACGTCTAAGCTGCATTTGGCGCGGAGGAAAAAATGGTCGACACTCTTGGATGGCGGATGAAATTTGGAGTCATCGCGCCCTCAACCAATACCAGCGTCGAACCTGAATATGCCCAGCTTCAACCCCGCGGCGTCACCAATCATTTTTCACGCGTGACCATCCCAGACAGTCCCGTCACCGACAATGAGAGCTTTGTCGCTCTCGTTGAGAATATTCGCGCTGCCACAATCCCGGCGATCGACTCCGTGATGAGCTGCGCTCCTGGTCACATCATTATGGGGATGAGCGCGGAAACTTTTTGGGATGGTGCAGGCCGAGCCGATCGATTGCAAGAAGAGTTTCAAGACGCGGCGGGCGTCGGCGTCACCATTGGCAGTCACGCTTGCCAAGCGGCGATCGATGCATACCGCAAAGAAACGCCCATCAAAAAGGTCGCCGTGCTCACACCTTATATGCCGGTTGGTGATGAAATGGTGGAACGTTTCTTCGATGATATTGGTCTCGAAGTACTCCAAGTTTGCGGATTGAAGTCACCCAGCCCCATGCTGATCGCTCATGAAACCGAAGCACGTCTGCGCGAAGTGACAGTGGAACTCAACGCCCTCGATCCCGATGCGATCATACAAGCTGGCACCAATCTCATTTACGGGCATATCGCTCCCGAGGCAGAGCGCTGGCTCGGTAAACCTGTAATCGCGATCAATACAGCAACGTATTGGCATGCCTTGCGCAGCGTCGGCATAACGGATCAAGTGCAAGGTTTCGGGCGGCTGATGAGCCACCACTAAGTCTATTCGCCGGTTAGCCCCCACTTCTTGTCGAACGCCCAAACCTCTGGAAACCCGATCAGATGGTTGAACTCTTGGAAGTCGAAGCTTTCAACGCCGTTGTTTTCGGAGTCACCGCTTTGTTTGAGCGCGAGAAACGCTCTCTCCGCGGCTGCGGCAGCCGCAAGCGGCGCTAATGCTGGGAATAGAGCGACAGAATATCCTACCGCTTTGAGCTGATCGACAGGCAGAATGGGTGTGATACCGCCTGTGGCCATATTGGCGAGCATCGGTTTGTCGATCGCGGCGCACGCGCGGCGCATCTCGTCTTCACTTTCAGGCGCCTCAAAAAAGATAATGTCGGCCCCAGCTTCAGCATAAGCCTGACACCGCTCCAACGCCGCATCAAAGCCATAGGCCTGTTTCGCGTCCGTACGGGCGATGATGAGCGTCTCGTCGGAGCGGCGCGCATCGCTCGCGACTTGAATCTTTTGGACCATGTCTTCGGTTGCGACCACGCGCTTATAAGGTGTGTGACCACACTTTTTTGGAAATTCTTGATCTTCGAGCTGGATCGCACTGACGCCAACCTCTTCATAGCCGCGGACGGTGTGATGTACGTTGAGCAAGCCGCCATAGCCTGTATCCGCATCAGCAATCACCCCAGAATCGCACGCCTCACACAATGTCGCGACGCGATCTAGCATTTGTGTGTAGGTGGCGATTCCTGCATCTGGTAATCCATAAGCCGAAGCGGTCATCCAATAGCCTGAGGCAAAGACAAAATCGAAACCGACCTTGTTTGCGATTTTGGCGGTGATCATATCATGTACCCCGGGCGCGGCGACAAACTGTCCGGATTCGAGAGCGGCTTTCAAACTTGACTTGGTCATGGATCAATGTCCTTTTTGGGGTGAATCAGCCTGAAAGCTGGAGAGTTGCTCGGGCGATAAATACAGCCACGGCATGTGTCGTTTTTGTTGCGCTTCAAACGCCACGATCGTATCCGCATCCTCGTCGAGAATAGCCCCAATTTCATCTTGTCCGACCATCAGAGCTCGTCTTTGTTGATCCGGAACTTCGAACGCGATGTCCGCGCCATCACGCAGACTGAGATGCTTTGTTTTAAGATCTATCGTCAAACCTTCTGCGCGCTCGGCCGCGGCAAGTACACGCGCATGGTCATCTGCGTCCAGGGCAATCGGCAGCACGCCATTCTTGTAACAATTGGCGCGGAAAATGTCGCCGAAGCTGCGGGCTATCACGCACCGAATGCCAACATCACTAATCGCCCAAACCGCATGCTCTCGGCTAGATCCAATCCCGAACCGCTCACCGGCGACTAAAATCTGAGTATCTTTGAATTCCGGGCGATCCAAAATGAATGGATTTTCGGCCGAGGCCGACGTTCGCAAATCGTTGAACAAGTGTTTGCCTAGACCAGCCCGGTTGAGCAGCAACAAGAATCGCGCGGGAAAAATCGCATCCGTATCGACGTCGGATTCATTATAAGGCGCTGCGACGCTGATCAGTTTCTCGAACTTACGCATAAGTCCGCTCCATCAGTTTTCGGACATCGCCTAAGTGACCAAAGATCGCCGCGGCGGCGGCCATTTGTGGGCTGACCAAATGGGTGAGGCCACCAGGCCCCTGGCGCCCTTCGAAATTTCGGTTGGACGTGGACGCGCAACGCTCCCCCGTCTCTAACCGGTCAGGGTTCATCGCCACGCACATGGAGCAACCGGCGTCCCGCCATTCGAAACCCGCGTCTTTGAAGACCTTATCCAGCCCTTCGGCTTCAGCGCGCAAGCGGACCGACGCGGATCCTGGCACCACAATCGCTGAGACGCCCTTGGCGACTTTTCGGCCTTTCACAATCGCCGCCGCAGCGCGCAGGTCTTCGCCCCGGCTATTCGTACACGAGCCAATGAAGACCCTGTCTATCTGAATGCGGTCGATCCGCTCGCCAGGCTTCAACCTCATATACTCCAGGCACTTCAGCAGGCGCGCCCGCTTGCCAGCGTCTTGTTCAGAGGCTGGATCCGGTATGGTGCTGGTGATTGGAAGCGAGTCGGCTGGCGTCGTGCCCCAAGAGACGAATGGAACGATTTGAGAGACATCGATCTCTACCGATTTATCAAACACAGCATCCTCATCCGTACGAAGCGTTCGCCAATATTGGAATGCGTCGTCCCAGAAGGCGCCTTTTGGTGCGAGTGCCTTGTCCGAAAGATACTCAAACGTGGTCTCATCCGGCGCGATCATTCCGACGCGGGCGCCCGCTTCGATCGACATATTGCAAAGCGTCATACGCGCTTCCATGGACAGCGCCGAGACGACGGGGCCGCAATATTCTATGGCATAACCCTGCCCTCCTGCTGTTCCGATCTCTGCGATCAAAGCGAGCACGACATCTTTGATCTCCACGCCGGCGCTGAGGGTTCCGGTGAGATGAACCCGCATGGTCTTTTGCTTGGCCTGACCCAAGCATTGCGTGGCAAACACGGTCTCGCATTCGCTGGAGCCAATGCCAAAAGCCAGCGCGCCAAAGGCGCCATGCGTTGAGGTGTGACTATCACCACAAACCAAGGTCGCGCCTGGAAGCGTGAAGCCGAGCTCAGGACCAATAATGTGGACGATACCATGTCTGTCATCTTCTAAAGGGACGTAAGGCAACCCAAAGGCTTCAACGTTTTTGACCAAGCGACGAACCTGAGCGTCGGCCAATTGATCTTTAAACGGGAGCGTTCGGTCCTTGGTAGGAACGGCATGGTCCGCCACGGCAATGTGAGCATCGGGACGTCTAACTAAGCGCCCGTGTTTTTGGAGGCTTTCAAAGGCTTGCGGGCTCGAAACTTCCTGCACGAGGTGACGATCAATGTAAATTAGTGCATTGCGCTCATCATAAGCGCGAACAACGTGCGCATTCCATACTTTTTCGTATAATGTCAGGGGCTTATCTGGTTGCATCAAGTTCAAAGACAAAGCCAAACTCCGAGTGTCTACGTGAGCGGATTTTATGCTCCCCACCGACGCGGACGCAATCAAAGCCTCAGCTTTCTTCGCCTGTCGAAGACAGCTTATGGGACCCGCGGACGTAGAGCTTGAGGCCGCAAGCGCCTCGGCTCAGCCAGTTCCGTTCAAAGCGGATAGGATGCGCTCAACCAAAGCCCGCCCATCCCGGTTCAGCCTGTCTTGCAATGCTGCATCGGGTTGGAAGGCGTCGATGGCTGTCTCAGCATCGATGCCATTGTCCGCAAGCACGGCTTCAAGCACCGCCATGCGATCTTTAACGACCCATAGCTCATGGCACAGGGTCATTACGGCCCGGCCGACACCATCAATATCTGTGTCGGACAACATCTTCTGACTTGGCCGATTAAACTCGGTCGGATCTTTCGGCAAACTCATCAAGCTGGCTTTCGGCCTTGGACCACGTGCGGGTAATTGAACGGCGCATCTCCGGCAGCATTGACGTCGACAAAGCCGACCTCTTTCGCGATTTCGGCAAGATCGAGCGACGCCGATGCGCGCCAATGCGGTTCACCGCCAAACCGGGCGCCAACATCAGCTTTCCAGACATCAAACTTATCCATGTCAGCGTAGCGCGTCACATCGCTCATAATCATATCACCGCCCGGTCTCAGCACACGGAACGCCTCGGCAAATACCGCTTTGACAATCTTCTTCGGGATCTCGTGCAGCAGAATATAAGAAGCCACGAGATCGAACCTGTCACTCTCAAAATTCGTCGCTTCCGCGCGGCCTTGATAAAGCTTCCAAGCATAGCCTTTTTCGTTCGCTACACGCTGCGCATGCTCCAAGACGCGCGGCGATAAGTCGATACCGGTAATCTCGGCGTCCGGGTAAGTCTCCGCAAGCGCTTGGGTGAAGTGACCCGTTGAGCACCCCATGTCTAAGATCTTGTCATAATGATCTTCCGGTGGGCGCTCCGCCACAGCTTTGCGCTGTCTGAAAATACCGCCTGGAAAAATCGCATCAACCATTTTTCGGTGTACGATCTCACCATGAATAAAGCCGGCATATGCGTGGCCATCCCATCCGCCTTCAGTGCGGTGAAAGTCAACATTCGCCCAATAGGCCGGCGCTTTCATTTCGGGATCAAGATGCAGCTCGGTGTCACCCTGCTCAAGACTGTCGAGGCTTGGCTGCACATCATCTTGGATCTCTTCGAAAGCCATCGTGGCAATCGCACCGTGATTTCGAGCGTGCCAGTCGCCCATAAGGCGTTTGACACGGTTGGCGCGAGACCCTTCGATCCGTTCATTCATCACGGCAAGGCGTTGATCAAGATTATCTGGCAAAGCGTTGATATCGCCCGCTAACTCTTTTGCTTCAGCCTCTGCTTGCTGGCGCACGGCTGTGCCGCCGTGAAAGAGGTTGGTCAGAAAATCAACCGACGCACGACCGCGTTGCTTTAAGACTGGGGTCAGGGTTTTGCTACTCACTTCGACTCTCCATTTTACTCTCTGCCGCAACCTTCATACTGGAGATTTCAGACCAGTCTGACAGCTGCAATTCATCCTCGTCTTCCACCGAACCAAGAAACTGGTCCATGGTATCGACCAAATGTTGGACTGCGTAAGTACGCGCCGACAATGGATCGCCTTCCAGGTCGGTCTCCCGGCCATAAGCACCGTTAAGGTAGTGATCCATGTCCGTGTATACCAGCGAATAGGTTTGATCATGCGTTGCTGCTTCATAACTCACCAAGTGAGCGCGCCAATCGTCAACGAAACCCGGTAAAATGTCAGTGGTCCCGGTCACAACAAGTTGCGGGCGCTCGACCCTTGCCCAACCTTCAGCCTCCATGATGCCTGGCATCGGCCCGGGCGGTGAAATCGCCACCACGGCGTCGGGGCGATAATCGGGCGAAACTTTCAAAGCCGCCGCTGGACCGGAAAGGCTCGCCCCGCCCGCAAGCTGCGCGATTAGGCCGCCAAAGGAATGGCCAACCGCGAAAACGGTTTCCGCCTCCAATTCACTGGCGATCACGGCATAATCTTCAACTCGCTTGCTCATCGCATCTGGCTGGCCATAGGCTTCTCTGTTCGGGTGGGCTTCTGAGTCAACATGATTGGGCGCCGCAATCCGGTACCCAACGCGTGCAAGCGGTAAGAGGAGCGCATCGTAGCGGTCATAAGTCGAAAATGCACCGTGCGAGAAAATCACTAACGGACAATCAGGACATTCGACTGGCTCAATCAAGCGTAGCGGAATGGCTCTGCCATCAGGCGCGTTGAGTTCGGTCAACGTATTGCTCAGTTTATAAGGTTGCGGATCCCCTTCGAAATTCATTCCAGCTAGAATGGTATTCGGCAATTTCGAATTGTCCCACTCTAACCCTTCGTCTGGACGAACACCCGTTCGCAAAATCACTAGCTCTGCGGATGGAATAATATAGCCGACCTGGTGACCATTGCCGTCAAACAAAAAGACATCGTCAGCCAGATAAGGTTCGCTGTGTGAATTATGACCGAACGGACGATCCAAATTCATCGCGCCGCGGCGCTCTATAAAGTCACCTCCGACATAAACTCCCATGCCAGCATGCGGATGTTGCGGCGTTGGCGTCCGCATTTCCTCGACAAAACCGTCCGGCAGCAATGTCTCTCCCTGCCAGTCCCCCTCCTCCAGGAGAAGAACGGCAAGCCGCAAAAACGCTTCCGGCGGGAGCAAAACGCAGCATCCGGAATGCGCAGTGCCGCCCGGACGGTTAACCCATATCTCACCGCCAGGCGCGCCAATCGGCTTGAGTATCTCTTGCGAAACCCAGTCCTCATAAGACTGCCCCGTCGCGCGCTTGATCAGCGGCGCAACAAGCTCCGAATTGGCATTCGCATACTCGTAACGGGTCCCCGGCTCATCAACGAGTGGATAGTCATTGATGATGATCTCATCATGTTTGGGATGGAGATAGGCGCGGTTGAGGATGCTTTCAGAGGTGTCAGCGAACCCTTGCGGAAGCAGTCCTGTGCGCATGTCGAGCAAATGGCGAACTAGAATTTTCGAGCGCTCATCATTCTCCCATTCCGGGAAAAAGTCGGCAACCGGTTGGTCCAGAGACGTGATGTGGCCGATTGCCAAAGCGCGCCCGATCGCAACTGTGGCCAGCGGTTTCGCCAGCGATCTTGAAATGATTGGCGTGGTGTGGTCATTGCCGCCAAAATATGTTTCGGAGACCACGGCGCCTTTGTGCCAAATAATCAAAGACGATGAATTCATCTCTCCGGCATAGGCGACTGACGCTTCAATGGCCTCTCTGGAAATCGAATTTGACTCGGTCTCAGGCAGGGGGACGATAAGGTCTGCGCCTTTAACTGGCACCAAAGGATCATAGGCATTCAATCCAGTCGCGCCTCCGCCAAAGAAGGCATCGAATCGTTCCTGATAAAGCGCCTCAGAGTCTGCACCATATCGGCTTTGATCAGTGGCGCAGGCGGAGATCAGCGTCGCGCTCAATCCCACCACCCAGAACATGAAGTCTCGAGTTTTCATGCTATCCGTGTAGCATCGCATCTCGCGCTGCGAAGCGTTTCCATCCAAATATTCTCAGAGCGGATAAAACCGCACTCTGGTTGAACAAAAGTCGCGAGTGGCTCTAACTCGCAGAGTGAAAAGGAGCATATTATGAATCCCATCGCGTCTGTTTTAGCGGCATCTGGTTTTCTTGTCGGGCTCGCCGCCTGCACCTCGATAGAGACAAAAGAGGCCATCGCGGAGATTGAGACCGCTGCAGTGGTTGAGACCATCGATGCTCCCGAAGAAGAAGCGACTGCGCCGGCGCCCAGGCCGCCAAGCTTCTCGACCGCGATTGAACGAAACCTGCCAAGTGGCGTGGTTTCCGGCGCTGAAACGCCTCGCACCTTCACTTTGACCAAGACCATGACCGACTTTTCGGCGGCGTCTGATTACGCAGAGGCGATGCAGAGTTTCGCCTTCTTAGTGTGGCATGACGGAGCCCTAAAGCATGCCGAGTATTTCGCTCCGCATGACGCGACGCTGCGCCCGGAGAGCGCCTCGATGCACAAATCCGTTGCGGCGTTGGTCACGGGTGCGGCGATAGATGCGGGACATATCTCCGACACGGACGCGGCGATCGGTACGTACATCACCGAATGGGCAGACGATCCGCGCGGCGACATTACAATCGGACAGCTCCTCAATATGACCAGCGGCTTGAAGCCTCTGTCCACCGATGGTGGGATGCAGTCCGAAAGCATGCGCTTCATGGGCGGCGACAATGTGCGCGAAACTTTGCTCAACCTTGAGCTGTCGAACGAGCCGGGGACCGTTTTTCACTATGCTGGCACCGTCAATCAGCTCCTCGCGCTCATCATAGAACGGACTTCTGGTCAGGCATATGAGCAGTTTCTTTCCGAAACCATATGGGCTCCGATCGGCGCGGAAGATGCTTTGGTCTGGCACAATGAACCTGACGGATTTGCACGTACGCATACCGGTCTTCTTGCGATCGCAGAAGACTGGCTCAAAGTTGGATTGCTGGTCAAAGATCTTGGCGCATACGGTGA
>Ga0316204_10003553_pt1 | contig 30709 bp, 20 predicted proteins | sample 6monrhotite_MG_2_FD_205661 | JGI IMG/M metagenome (GOLD analysis project Ga0316204, IMG submission 205661) | Microbial mat bacterial communities from mineral coupon in-situ incubated in ocean water Damariscotta River, Maine, United States -... | ecosystem: Environmental > Aquatic > Marine >...
CGTTCTTCAATCACAAAAGCTCAAAATAGAACAACTATTCCTCCGCTTTTGTTCAATCAGAACGAACAAATACAGACTAAATATGAGCGCCAAATGGGGAAGTTATTGCGTGCCCATTCCTAACGTTCGAGATAAACATCAACGCAGTTATGTCATTCAGGGTGGAGGGATATTACTTAAACTCGCTACCGGAGATGAATGCCAGGCGAATTCAGCCCGGATAAGGAATCGCCCATGCCATGCTTACCTTATCCGGGCAGTTTAACAACAACGTCATTATCAAATAATTATTCAGCAATAATCGTATTATATTGCCTGCTGGAGATGGTCGCGCTTACTTGCCGCAAGTACCATTATAATTAGTCCAAGGGAAAACAATAACAGCATCATTGGCTCAGACACCTGGGCAACCGTCGTTTCAAGCCTTCCATTGGAAATGCTAAGCGTCGATGTCAATGCTGCGTCATCAATAGAGTTTGGCCCCAGTTCAAACTGAAGGCCTAATAACTCACCGACTAAACTGCTTAAATCAAATGATAGGGAGCCCGACCCAGATATACTGGTCAGGAATTCAAACCCCGCACCGAAACTCAGCCCGCTATTTCCGTCGAACACAAATGCCGTAAAATAATTATCATCATCGACCAATTCCGTAAAGGTATAATCAAATATCAGACTCGTACCGACACCGGCAATGATCACCTCTGGATCACCGGCATCCGGGTCATTAATCAATGAAACGGTGGCGGCCGATGCGCTTTCAGTTAATAATGCGGATGTGCCATCCACAGCGATGCTGATCGCGGCAGAAGGGCTGGGGAAAAAATCATTAAGATCAATCGGGATCACCGCAGAGTGACCCGACTGGGAAAAGAAAAGCAAACAAACGGCGAATGCATGATAAAATGTAATCCGCTTTATACCAAAACTCAATCGCATGATGGTCCCTCGATTCACTACCTTTCGTTATTGCTTCGCAAATTTCAGCTATGTTCTCCATAAGCAATTACCGCGAAACAGCCACGATAGCCTAACAATGCTAACCACACTGCTCCAGCACCCTTAATGCTATCCTAATCTATGAGCATTTGTTGATGACGGTCTAAAAGCAACAAGGATGCCAGTGTAAAATTTCAGTCTATATTCAACAGTTAAACAATCCACCCCCTTATACCAATAAAAGATTGTAAAGTTATTCGACATCTTTATTTGATATATAGAAAGTTATCATCGGGCGCTGGTGGAAACCATCGGTATACCAGTAGTGGGTGCTCAATTTTCAAGCAGCGTCCTGCTACGTAAGGTCAAGGACAGTGGCGCTATACCTCTAGAGTGTAAAATTTATCGACACTTTGTGCGATATTTGGACAATTCAACCCGATTGAGACTTACGCATTAGACAGACACCAAGCCAAACCACCAGTTTCCCTATTCACGGCCCAAGGACGCACAACGGACAAAATTCATCATTGTAGGAAATAATATAGAAATTAAGGTAAGCCCCTATTTAGATATTGGCACAACACCTCACACTCACGTTATCATCAGGTCCAGGTTATAAATCGTAATCCATAACATGCAAATGGTATCCACTATGAAACTCCTGCTACAAAAATCATTTATTTTATTTGTCATCATAGTGCTCGGTATCCTGGCCGCCATCATACTGGTAAAAAACAAAGCACCCTTAGAACACACCGGGGCCGTGATGCCCAGTAAAAAAGTGGAGGTAATAACGGCAAAAAAAATCCCCTTTCGCGCCGGAGTAACCGCCTATGGTAATGTGGAACCATCCATATTATTAACGGGTATGGCAGAAGTCAGTGGTAGAGTCAGTTACATTCACCCGCAGCTTAAACAAGGTAACAGTATTCTCGCGGGCACATCGGTTGTGCGAATTGACCCGGAAGACTATCAGGTTACGTTGACACAAACCCAGGCCGATCTTGCCGCCAACCAGCAATCACTCGAACAACTGATCGAGGAGGAAAAAACAGCAAAACACTCGCTGACGCTGGCAAAACGCAATTTAAAGGTAGGCAAACAGGAATTGGCGCGCATACAGGGTGTCTATGAAAAAAAACTGGTGGCGCGTTCAGCGTTGGACACTGAAGAACAAAAAGTCCTTCAACTGCAACAACAGGTCGAGGAAATACAAGGACAGTTAAATACCTTTAAGAGCCGCAAAGCCTCAGTCGACGCCAAAATAGTTCGTGCGGAACAACAAGTCAAAGGCCAGCTGACAACACTCGGGCGAACTGACATTAAAATGCCGTTTGATGCCCGCATTGGAAAAGTGTCCATTGAAACGGGCGAATTTGTCGGTATCGGCACCGCCTTGTTTGAAGCCTTGGACGTAAATGGTGTTGAAATAAATGCCCAGTTACCCATATTACACATGCGTGAGTTAGTTAGTCACCTGGATGGCGCGATGCTAAATGGCGACTCAAGCCGCAATATGCAGGAGGCACTGCAATTACTTGAACTCAGCGCAAACGTTCGTCTGGTAGGCGGCATGCCGGAAGCACATTGGCAAGCACGCGTACTTCGAATCAGTGAATCCATCGACCCCACTCGCCGCACGTTGGGTATCGTCGTTGGCATCGACCGGCCTTATGAGAAAATAATCCCTGGAAAACGCCCCCCCTTGTTAAAAGGCATGTACACAGCGGTAGAAATATATGGCCCGGCACGAAACGCGCTGGTGATTCCCCGTAAGGCAGTTCATCAGGGCCGTGTCTATATTGCCAACAAGGACAAGCGACTGACAATCAAAGCCGTTAAGCTGCAGTTTCAACAAGGAGAACTTGCGGTTATTGATAGCGGAATCGACGAGGGTGAGCATATTATTATTAATGACTTAATCCCGGTGATTGAAGGAATGCCACTTGACCTCATATTTGCGACTGAATACGAAAACAATCTGCTCAACCTTGCTTCCGGCGTCACAAAACTCAACCCTGCAGCGAGCGATAAAGAATGATTCGCTATTTTGCAGCTCACCCGACTGCCGCCAATATATTAATGACGGTAATTATCGTGCTCGGTCTTGTTGCACTCCCGACGCTGAATAAGGAAACTTTTCCTGAAATAAAATTAAACAAAGTAAAAGTCAGCATTACCTACCCAGGCGCCAGCCCCACCGACGTTGAGGAGAGCATATGTAACCGCCTTGAAGACGCAACGGATGGTATCAGTTTTCTGAAAGAGCAAATGTGCGAAGCTCGCGACAATATCGGCATGTTAACACTGGACATGCAGGAAAGCGGCAATATAAAACAATTTGTCGACGATATTCATACAGCAATTGATAGCATTGCTGATTTCCCCAGTGATGCGGAAGAGCCAATTGTAGAAGAACTGGGCCGCACCGAAGCCGTGGTGAGTGTTGCCATCAATGCCAATCTCACACAGCCGGAATTAAAGTCCCTCGCTGAATACTACCGCAATCAACTCCTGGCGCTACCGGACGTGCCCATTGTCTCGGTAACCGGTTTTTCAACACACCAGTTAAGCATATTAATAGCGCCAGAATCCCTGCGCCAATATCAACTTAGCATTCAAGACATAGCTAATCTTGTTAAGGACCAGGCAATTGACCTCCCCGCCGGCACGCTTAAATCCTCGGAGCAGACCTATCAACTACGGTTTAAAAACGAGCGCACGACCGTGCATGAACTTGCCGATCTTGTCATTCTTGATACCGAGAAAGGTGGCCGAATTCGGTTAAGTGATATCGCCACAATTCAGGATGATTTTTCCGACGAAGAAGTCCGCACTGATCTTAACGGTAAATCCGCTGCAATATTAAAAATCAGCAAAAACAAATCCGACGACACATTAACCGTGTTTAATGCGGTAAAGCGTTTCGTTGAAGAAGAAAATAATCGCCTGCCGGATACTACACGGCTGGTCATTACCCAAGACTCTGCATCCATTGTACAGGACCGCTTAAGCCTGTTAGTTAAAAATGGCTGGCAGGGATTATTATTAGCAACCCTGGCATTGTTTTTATTTTTCAACTGGCGTTACACATTCTGGGTTGCATTGGGTTTACCAATCTCTTTTATCGGTGGCCTGGTTGTCATGAGTGTATTTGGCGTCAGCATTAATATGATCTCCATGGTAGCGCTCTTGATGGCCATCGGCATATTAATGGATGATGCGATTGTCATCTCCGAAAGTATAGAAACCGAATATCGCAATGGCAAATCACCACTCCAGGCATCCATTGATGGCATTAAAAAAGTTGCCCGTGGCGTGTTATCGTCATTTTCAACCTCGGTAATCCTATTTGGCAGTCTGCTCTTCCTTAAGGGCGATATGGGCCAGATAATGGGTGTACTACCTGTCGTCCTTTTGTCAGTGTTGACAATAAGCCTAATTGAAGCGTTTTTAATTTTACCCCATCATCTAAAGCATTCTTTGGAAAAACATCATCACGTAAAAAAACCAGGCTGGCGAAAGGCATTTGACCATTTGTTCGAAAAACTCAAAGCCAACGTCGGAAAATTAAGTGACCTCGCCATACGCTATCGCTATTTGGTTCTGGGTAGCGCACTCGCGCTGTTATTTATCTCCATCAGCCTGATACCCGCGGGAATTGTTAAATTCAAGGCATTTCCAAACATTGAAGGCAATATTCTCGAAGCAAAAATACTGATGCCCCAGGGCACGCCTTTCTCTCGTACTGAAAGTGTCGTTAATAAAATGCTAAATAGCCTAACCCAGGCCCGCCAACAGTTACCGCCTGAAGACAAGGGCGAATTAATTAAAAATATACAAGTCGCCTACAGCACCAATACCGACGCCGGCGAACAAGGCGCCCACCTGGCTACCATTAGCCTGGACCTGCTCGATGCCGAAAAACGAAACACATCCTTAAATGAACTACGACGGCGTTGGTCTGAATTAAGCCCCGCCATACCGGATGCCATATCCATACAATTTAAAGAACCGGTGCTGGGTCCGGCCGGTCAGGCCATATCCATTCGCCTGCAGGGTAACGATTTAACACAGCTTTCCAAAGCCTCCTGGGAGCTGCAAAACTGGCTGAATGGTTATCCGGGCGTATCCAATGTCATGGATGATTTAAGACCGGGGAAACCGCAGTTTAGTATTAGCCTTTATCCCGGCACCCTGGCCTCCGGACTTGATGCGCAAAAAATATCATCCCAACTGCGGGCTGCCTACCAGGGAGTAAAGGTCAGTGATATATACAAAGGCCGCGAAGCCTATGAGATTAATGTGAAACTGGATAGCGCACCCAACGAGGCATTAGAGGACTTCGGAAAACTAGCCATATTCTCCAGGAATGGTATCGATATACCCTTAACTGCGATTGCCCAAATACAGGAAGAGCGGGACTTTTCACGCATCATTCGCATCAACCATCGTCGCACAGTAACGATTTCGGGCGACATTGACGCCGAAATTGGAAATACCAACGAGATAATTGGTGATACGAAACAACGTTTCCTGCCTGAATTAGCCAGTAAGTACCCTGCTCTTTTCATTAGCCTGGAGGGGGAAGTTAAAAACAGTCGTGAAACCAACACATCCGTTCTTACTGGCTTTCTCCTCGGCATTGCCGGTGTCTATTTATTATTGTGTCTGCAATTTGGTAATTATCGCGAACCAATTATCGTAATGATCAATATACCCCTGGCACTCATTGGGGTTATCTGGGGTCATTTATTCATGGGCCTCGACCTGACCATGCCCAGTATGATCGGCTTTGTATCACTGGCGGGTATTGTCGTTAATGATTCGATACTCCTCGTTGAGTTTGTTAAATTACGCTGCCGGGAAGGCATGGTATTACATGAAGCGGCAGGCCAGGCGGTACGCGATCGATTCCGCGCAATCTTCCTTACCTCTATAACCACTGTTGCCGGTATGTTACCGTTGTTGTCAGAAACCAGCCTGCAAGCCCAGGTATTAGTGCCACTGGTTGCCAGCGTTGTGTTTGGCATGCTCTCCTCGACCATACTGATATTACTCGTGCTGCCAGCAGGTTACACAATACTGGAAGACCTTGGTTTTGCTGAATACGACACCCCCATTAACCAACCGGCATTCGATGTTAAATAAAATCGCCTATGCCATTTTCACGAATAACCACCTGTTGCTATAATGCCGTGTTAATTCCAGCCGGCACCATATTTAACGGTTAAGTCCAATGCAGAAAACATCATGAACGCACTGGTATCGAAAACAGCAACTACACCTGACTACTTGTTAATATCAATTGCCGGCCCTAGAATTACCTTGTGCCCGATTGATAACAAATACGGCAAAGATATACTCGCTGAGTTTACCGCCGATATTACCCGTTTCATGCTTCCGGCACCCGTCGATAACATTGAACAGGCAGACGATTTTATTCAACGAAGTCGTCGCAACATGGCCCGTCACAAGGAACTCGTGTTCGTCATCGCAACAAACGATGGCAATGAATTTTTGGGCGTGTGCGGCCTACATGGCCATCAAAACCCAAAGATACCCGAATTGGGTATCTGGATAAAAAAAAGTGCCCACGGTCAGAAGCTTGGCCGTGAAGCAATACATACACTGGTTAATTGGGCAAAAGACAACCTCAGTATCGATGGGTTTTATTATCCATGTGATCGAGATAACATCGCCAGCCGGAAAATTGCGCAATCACTGGGTGGCAGTATAATATCGGAAACCACGCGCCAAAACATGTCCGGCGCAACGCTAAATGAAGTGGTTTACAAAATAGCACTTTAAAGCAGAACCTTAATGTTTCTGTACTAAATACTAAATTAAAGCATTAATGAAAAGTACTAACATTAAGCACTAACATTAAGTACCAATGCATTATATATAACTGCCAATCTTCCCTCGAAAATTTGTTTCTTTACCTGAAAGATGACTAATTTGCACGATCCTGCGGCGTTATCTCGGTAAGATCAAAATAACCATTAAAACCCTTCATATAAACAGCAGCCCTTCTGCCAAACAACACGGTCGCTTCAGTCCTTGTCTCCAACAATTCAGCATGATTTTTAGCGGACACTTTACTACCGACTGGGTAGGTATTATTCCAGTCAGCAACCATTCTCTGAATATCGTCGGCATCGAACACATTGCTATCTTTTTTTGCTTTGTTATCCACCACGGCACCATATTCCAACGACGCTTCCTGCACTGTGTTTACGGTATCGGGGGCGGCGTCAACACTCTCTAACGCTGCTTGGTCACGAATTTTATCAATTAATGTGGTTAACACAACACTAGCACCTATTTCATCAAACGCCCTGGCCCCCTTTTCCAACAAATAACGAATGCTTTCCGACCATTTAACTGAACACGATATTTGTGCGGACAAATTCTCTATGATATCCCCCTGCTCGTACGGTTTTGCATGGACATTGGATATCACGGGAATTGTTAGTTCGGCGAATGTAAACGTTTTCAAGTATTTTTTAAATTCTATTCCCGATGGTTTCATATAGCGGGAATGAAATGCGCCACTGGTATTCAGGGGAATAAATTTAATATCAGCCTTGCTAAAATACCCCTCGGCGTTACGAATATCAGCGTCCAAACCAGACACAACGGTTTGATCAGGTGAATTATAATTCGCAATATCGATTGTGGATAACCCATTACGATCCAGTATCTGTCTGATGTTATCTTCAGTGGAACCCAGAATTGCCGCCATAGCGCCTTTCGGGGCCTGACTCATTAGCTCACCCCGGCGTTTAACCATTTTAAGCCCGTCTGCAAAACTTATTGCACCTGATGCCTGAAGTGCATTGTGTTCACCTAAACTGTGGCCTGCCAGATAATCCGGTATTGTGCCGGTTTCCGCTATTTTATCTTTGTAATGCAAGGCATTTACCACATACAACGCCGGTTGCGTATACAAAGTATTATGCAATTGACGATCAGGATCGCGAAGACAAAGGTCTGCGATAGAATATCCTAATATTTCGTCCGCCATTGCTGTATCTTGCGGGTACTTATCAAAAAGACCATCACCCATCCCTTTAAACTGGGCACCTTGCCCAGGAAATACAAAAACGTTCATATTTTATCTCCTTTCGATTGCCTCAAGACAACCTATTACATTACGCGGCCAATAGTTCCTGAAAATATTATCCTTTACACCTGCATTCAGTGAATTCTGTCAGACAACGCCTGCTCAAGCGTATTTAAATTTTTAACTTCCTGCCCAAATGGGGTAATAATGGAAAGATTCATGGCATCGGTATTTCCCGGCAATACATATTTTACGAATGTGGATAACGTGCCGGATGGCCCCAGGTCCAGGTAAATTGCAGTGTGTTTTTTTTCTATTTCCAATATGGTTTGTTGAAATAAGATAGGGTTGCGAACGGCATTCCAATAATTATCGGGGCCGATTACCTCCAGGGTAGTTGCAGATGCACAGGAAATGATGGGTATAGCCGGTGTTCTGGTTGGTATGTCGTTCAGTACAGTTAAAAATGCTGGCTTGACAGCATCAAACATCGAGGAATGAAACGCATGCGCTACCGGTAAGCCTTGAAAGCTGATTTTATTTTTGTCGAGATATTCACTAACAACCCGTAGCCGGTCGATATGACCGGAAACGACAAAGTGAGAGTCGAAATTAATTGACGCTATTTCGCAATTTTCATAAAGCTCAGCGCAGGCATGATATTTTTCAGGCCGGTCTAAAATAGCGATCATACCACCATCCTTACAATACCGCTCACATAGCTCTGCCTGATTAACCAACAATGACAGCATGTCATCAAGCTCAATAACACCGGACACGGCAGCAGCGGTGTATTCCCCCAAACTCGAACCCAACAGAAAGTCCGGAACGATTCCTCGTTCTTTTAGCAGCTGTGCCAATGCATATTCGACCATAAAGATGGCGGGATGCGTATATAGCATACGGTCAAATACATCGTCTCTTTTATTGCTTTGGTTATACAACATATCCACAATTGAGCAACCAACCATCCTGGCTACAATGGTATCCATTTTTATCATCCAATCGCGAAAGACGATATTATTATCGAAAAGCCCTTTCCCCATCTGAAAATAATGGGAACCTTGACCTGAAAACATAAACACAATAGGTCTGTACACTTTTCGCTCCAGCATTGTTCATATACCCGTAGCGTTAGAATAAGTGACTTAGCGGAAATCACTTCGCGTTAAGTTACGGCATATGTAATATAGAATTAGAAATAGCCATTAAACAACAGAACCTTACCTATTTCAAATGTTTGAACACAGTTAATCAGCTACATTAACGTTCAACTAACGTATTGCCACTTAGTGGCCTGCCATGCGGCCAAGGGGCATGTCCTTTTCATAAGGACTATTGGAATGAAAAAACTGTTTTTGAAGCGGGTATTGTGGCGTGAGATCGGGGTAACGTGTCCACGATGATCAGGCAATAAACGGTTGATACCGCCATCAATGACTCAAATAAACACAGGCATGCAAATTCACCGACGCTTGAAGTTGGATAGCCTGTTTAGCGGACACTAGACGCGAAACAATAATGCTATTGAATTGTATTTCTGACGATGACTACATGACGCCTGGAAACGCCTCGTCGAAAATCCTTAAACTGTTCAGTACTTGACTTACAGGATCACCAAATAATCATGCATTAATACGGCACGTAGTGCATGCTGACAATTGGGCGGTGTCAATGTAGCTGGATCACCATATTGTTAATTTGATTTATCCCGGATTTTTATTCTGCAAAAATCATAAAAAAACCCCTTTATTCTGTACAAATAAAGGGGCCATGGTTTTTTGCAGACCTTTACGGTTCGATCTGTGGTCTTCTTTAAAAAGGAATATCATCATCAAAATCAGCATAACCACCAGAAGGAGCTGAAGCTGCCTCGGATGCCATTGCGGGTTGTTGTTGCTGTGGCTTCGCGCTGCTTGACGGTGCATTCATTGGTGCGGAACCACCGCGGCCATCCAGCATCTGCATTTCATTGGCGACAATTTCAGTCGTATACCGGTCTTGTCCATCCTGCCCTTGCCATTTGCGGGTTTGCAATTTACCTTCAATATAGACCTTCGATCCTTTCTTTAAATATTCGCCTGCAATTTCCGCCAGGCGCCTAAAAAACACGACACGGTGCCATTCCGTTTTTTCCACTTGCTCACCAGTACTTTTGTCTTTCCATCCTTCACTGGTAGCAACGGTTATATTGGTAACGGCTTCACCGCTTGTCATGTACTTCACCTCTGGATCCTTGCCAAGGTTGCCAATTAAAATCACTTTATTAATACCGCGCGCCATAAAAACCTCCCATCTTGCTCAATGACATAACTAATTAATTGTCTGCCAATTAAATCAATCACTGACAAAGCAAATAGTTTCAATAAGTTACAAAGTGTGGTGGCGTATTTTCGCTATAACACTTTGCCCTGAATTTAATTTATTCTGAAGGGTTAATTTTAAACCTAAATTCCATCGTTGGCTGCCATAACGTTAGCTAACATCATCATTACGATCAATGCCATGTAAGGCTATTCCCAGCGCTCAGGATCAATTCACGGGGCGCTGCGTTCAGTACTAGACTGGCGCCACACTTCTGTAAAATTTAAATTGATGAGAAACGACTAAAACCCCACCAAAATCACCCCCTCAACGAGTTGCTGCATTAAAACATGTTTGTCCGACGAGGCGCCACAAAATATTGGTCACTGCCTTTTATTTCAACCTGTTTTTAATTCAAATACAAATTTTTAACCCTTTGTTTTTCGGTAAAAACAGTTTGTCGCCTTTAAATCAAAATCAGCCATAAGCCCTTGTTTTTTATTATTACTGCTGCATTAAAAGCGCTGGCGCACTCAAAATACCCATCCCGGTGCATTAATTTCACGCCTGCCTATCATTGTAAATTCGCGTCAAAAGCCATACCCGTATTCATCAATAGAGCCATCGCCTTTTAGTCGATTATATCGATAACACTAATGCCAGCCAAACGGCGATGCAGGGCAAAAACCGGTCGCCAGCAGTGGTCATCGATAACCCTATTCTCCCACCCGAGGGAGTAATGTGAATTTAAGAGAAATTCATCGGGAACCGTTACCTCATGCTTGCACTACCTGATTTTGTACGGAAATACAGTTCGACTGAGTAATAGCCAGATAGGAAAATAGGAAAAGCATTAAGGTAAGCGATGTAAAAACCGTGGACTTTAATGACAAAGACTTCTATGCTTTGCCCACATAATCCTGTTCCCAACATAGCATTCAAAGGCCGTACCTCCCGAGTTTCCATGCAACCCATCGTCGCCATCAAAAACTTATCGAAAACCTACGCTAGCGGGCATCAAGCCCTGATAGACGTGAGTCTTGACATCGCCCCCGGTGAAATCCTGGCACTGTTAGGACCTAACGGCGCAGGCAAAACCACGTTAATCTCGATTATTTGCGGCATTGTCAAGCCAAGCACGGGCTCAGTAACCGTGGGGGGGCACGATATTGTTTCAGGCTATCGCGCCACACGTGGCATGATCGGACTGGTACCACAAGAACTGTCCCTGGGCGCCTTTGATACGGTGTGGAACACCCTGTGCTTTAGCCGTGGTCTGTTCGGTAAAAAACCCGACCCGGCCTACCTTGAGCATCTGCTTAAAGAATTGTCGCTGTGGGATAAGAAAGACAGTGAAATTTTAGCGCTGTCGGGTGGTATGAAACGGCGGGTACTTATCGGTAAGGCGCTATCGCATCAACCCTCGGTGCTGTTTCTGGACGAACCAACGGCAGGCGTAGACGTAGAGTTGCGCAAAGACATGTGGGCACTGGTGCATCGCCTGCGAAAATCTGGCGTTACCATCATTTTAACCACCCACTATATTGAAGAAGCTGAAGAAATCGCTGATCGTGTGGGCATTATTGACCAGGGCAAGTTATTATTGATTGATGACAAGCAGGCATTAATGCAAACCCTGGGGAAACGGCAAATGATCATGGAACTCAATGAAGCCGTAGACCGTATCCCCGACTCACTGGACGAGTGGGGACTGGAACGCTCAGCGGATGGAAGCCGACTCATCTATACTTATGACCCCCACAAGGAACACACGGGCATCGCCGGTTTGTTACAGGCCATGACTAACGCTGGTTTATTATTGAAAGATGTTAATACCACGCAAAGCTCGTTAGAAGACATTTTTGTTAACCTGTTAAACACAAAACCATGAACATCTACGCTGTAAGAGTTATTTACAAATACGAAATGCTGCGTGCATGGGAAACGCTGCTGCAGAGCTTTGCCTCACCGGTGCTGTCCACAGTGCTTTATTTTGTGGTATTTGGTTCAGCAATTGGCACCCGCATCGAAGAAATCGAGGGCGTTGCTTACGGCTCGTTTATTGTGCCAGGCTTGATAATGCTGGCGTTATTAACCCAAAGTATCACCAACGCATCGTTCGGTATATTCTTCCCCAAGTTTACCGGCGCCATCTACGAAGTCATGTCGGCACCCATATCATTTATCGAAATTCTGTTAGGCTATGTCGGAGCCGCCGCCACCAAATCGCTGATTATTGGCCTGATCATCCTGGCCACAGCGGGTTTATTCGTGCCACTGGATATTGCCCACCCCGTGTGGATGATGACCTTTCTCATTCTCACCTGTATTTCCTTCAGCCTGTTTGGTTTTATTATTGGGCTATGGGCTAATAACTTTGAGAAACTGCAACTTATCCCTCTGTTGGTCGTTACACCACTCGTTTTTTTAGGCGGCAGTTTTTATTCGATTAACATGCTGCCCCCTGCCTGGCAAACTGTTACGTTATTCAATCCGGTAGTGTATTTAATCAGCGGCTTTCGCTGGAGCTTTTTTGAAATATCCGATGTGAGTGTAGAACTAAGCCTGTTGATGGTATCGTTGTTCCTTGCGATATGCCTGTTAGTGGTGTGGTGGATGTTTAAAACAGGGTATCGGCTAAAACAGTAGGGTATTTACCGTTTGATAACGGTAATTAAGTGTTGAATACTTGCCGTCGCAAATACAATCACCGCCCCATATCACTCAGTGTATTCATTTCAGAAAAAACGTCCCACCCCGCGACCAACAACGAGAAACCTTAATCGCTACGGGCATATCCATCAGTTATCAAATGCCTGACCGGAATTAAGTATACGGAAACAATCATTGAAACCTGCGAAGCATTCTGAGGTAACCTCAAAACAACAATTTTGGAGGTTAGGGTAACGCTGAATTAACCCCACATATCGATCCAGTTGCGTCCCGGTACTGCTAAGTTATAACGTTATACCGGTTCAACCACCGAATAGCGCTGTAATGCGTCCCGGTCCAGTGCATTTAAATCCACCTTCAAATAGGCAATTTGATCTTCAATGATCACAACGGCTTCGGCGACACCGGTGATCCCCGTTAGCTCAGTCACTAAACGCCGGGCGCGGTGTTCGTCCACTTCGCCCACTTTGATCATATGACTGCTGAGATAGCGCGGGCTCTGCATGGTTGCCGCAAATAAAAACCAGGCCACAGCCAAAATCGCGCACATACCAAAAACCGCTCCCATGCCGAAAGCACCGTGCAACCAACCGCCCATGACGCCGCCAAAAAACGCACCGATAAATTGTGAACTGGAATACACCCCCATGGCCGTACCCTTGCGATCTGGCGATACCATTTTGGCGACTAATGATGGCAACGTCGCTTCCAGAATATTAAACGCGACAAAAAACAAAAAGAGCGAAAACACGAGGCCGGCAAGTGAATCGTACATCATCATTAATACGGTTTCCGCCACCGCCAGAGTAATTATTGCGGCGGTAAAGACTTCTTTCAGATGCCGCTTTTTCTCTGCCAATATTACAAATGGCACCATCATCAGCATGGATACCACCATAACGGGTAAATAAACATACCAGTGATGCTCCGATGCCAGGCCGACCACATCACGTAATGCCAGCGGTAAAACCACAAATGTGGAGGTCAGCATCATGTGCAGTACCATTACGCCGAAATCCAATCGCAATAGCTGACCGTCTTTAATCACGGTTTTCAGTTGCTGCGGCGCTGTCTGAGTATCGCGATGAAAACTACTGATCACAGGATTGGGGACAATAAAGTGCAACACCACAACCGCCGCTAATGCCAATACTGCCGTTAACCAGAATATGCCCTGCACGCCAATCCACTGATCCAGGATGGGTCCGGCGACCAGCGACACCATAAACGCGAACCCAATACTCATACCTATTATTGCCATCGCGGACAATCGATTCTCTTCGCGGGTTAAATCAGCCGTCAGTGCCATCACTGCCGCGGCGATCGCGCCAGCCCCCTGTAGAGCACGACCAAATATAACGCCGCTCATGGTATCGGACATCGCCGCCACCACACTGCCGATAGCAAAAACGAACAAGCCAAACGTGATAACCTTCTTACGGCCAATTCGGTCGGATAACATGCCAAACGGAATCTGCAACATGGCCTGGGTTAAGCCATAAATGCCAATGGCGATCCCGACGAGCATTGGCGTCATTCCCTCTAATTCTTCAGCGTAAAGCGCAAATACCGGCAAAATCATAAACAACCCCATCATTCGCAAGGCATATATGCTTGCCAATGAAAATACTGCTTTTCGCTCCGTGGGGGTCATCCCGTCATTGTTACTTTTGTTGTGTGGCGGGTTTTTATCTGTCACTCCTGTTACTTCCTTTTGCGTCAACGGTGGGAAACGACGTATATTAGCAGGTTAAGCTATTACCGGAAATGGACATGGACTATATTCAGCTACGCGGCGCCAGAACACACAACCTAAAAAATATCGATTTAACGCTACCAAGGGACAAACTCATTGTTTTTACAGGCCTTTCTGGCTCTGGAAAATCATCCCTGGCGTTTGACACCATTTATGCCGAGGGTCAACGACGCTATGTGGAGTCGCTCTCAAGCTATGCACGGCAATTCCTGTCAATTATGGAGAAACCGGATGTGGACCATATTGAGGGACTTTCGCCTGCCATCTCAATTGAACAAAAATCAACCTCTCACAATCCTCGCTCTACGGTGGGCACCATTACCGAGATATACGATTACCTGCGCCTGCTGTTTGCACGCGCCGGATTACCCAAATGTCCCGATCACGATATCCAGCTGGAAGCGCAAACCGTCAGCCAGATGGTCGACCAGGTACTGACAATGCCAGAGGGTTGTAAGTTAATGTTGCTCGCCCCCGTGATTCGTAATCGCAAGGGAGAGCACATCAACTTAATCAGTGATTTGCGGGCACAAGGTTATATTCGTGCCCGCATTGATGGTGAGATACATGAACTGGATGCCGTGCCCGAGCTTGAGCTGCATAAAAAGCACACCATTGAAGTTGTTGTAGACCGATTCAAGGTCCGCTCCGATATCCAGCAACGCCTTGCCGACTCTTTTGAGACGGCACTGGCACTAACCGGCGGGGTCGCTTCAATTGCCTTCATGGACGAAACACATCAGGCCGATATTATTTTTTCGTCGCAGTTTGCCTGCGCCCAGTGCGGTTACTCTATCACCGAACTTGAACCCAGAATGTTTTCATTTAACAATCCAAGTGGCGCCTGCACCACCTGCGATGGCCTGGGGACAAAACAGTTTTTTGATCCATCACGTGTGGTGCTACACCCCCAACTCAGTTTACCTGCTGGCGCCATACGCGGCTGGGACCGCCGTAATGCCTATTATTTCCAGATAATTCAATCGCTGGCGAAGCATTATCAGTTTGATATTGAGCGTAACTTTAATAAGTTACCGAAGAAAATTCAGGCAATTATTCTTTATGGCAGCAAAGATGAAAAGATCGCGTTTCAGTATCACAGCGACCGAACCGGTGCCAGAAAAAACAAACAGCCTTTTGAAGGGATTATTCCAAACATGGAGCGGCGCTATCGTGAAACAGACTCCAACGTAGTACGGGAAGAACTGGCCAAATATTTAAGCAACCAACCCTGCCCCGACTGCGCCGGCACCCGTTTGGCAAAATCATCTCGGTATGTGTTTATCGATGATCAGACCTTGCCGGACATCACTGCATTATCGGTGGAAAAAGCCCATCATTTTTTTAATCACCTTAAGCTGCCGGGCCGTCGGGGTAAAATCGCCGACAAAATTGTTGGTGAAATTGGACAACGACTGAATTTCTTAATCAACGTTGGACTCAATTATTTAACCCTGGAACGAAGTGCCGATACACTTTCTGGAGGAGAAGCACAACGCATTCGACTTGCCAGTCAAATTGGTGCCGGGCTTGTGGGTGTTATGTATATACTGGATGAACCCTCGATTGGACTACATCAGCGCGACAATCAGCGTCTGTTAAACACCCTGACTTATTTGCGCGATATGGGGAACACCGTTATTGTCGTGGAGCATGATGAAGATGCCATTTTAGCGGCCGATTATGTGGTGGATATCGGCCCGGGTGCCGGTATCCATGGCGGGCAAATTATTGCACAGGGTACACCACAACAAATTTTGGCGGAACCCGCTTCACTAACCGGCCAGTACTTATCCGGTAAAAAATCCATCAAAATCCCGGAACAGCGCACCCCCGTTGACAACACCAGGCTCATTAGAATAAAAGGCGCGGTTGGTAACAATTTAAAAAACGTCGATGTGGATATTCCCATCAGTTTAATGACCACAATTACCGGTGTATCCGGGTCAGGAAAATCCACCCTGATTAACGACACGTTATTTCGGTATGCCGCCAAACATATTAATGGCAACCCAAATGAACCGGCGAAACATAACGTCATAGAAGGACTGGATGAATTTGATAAAGTGGTTGACATTGACCAAAGCCCCATAGGCCGTACCCCCCGTTCGAACCCGGCAACCTACGCCGGATTATTCACGCCGATCCGGGATCTGTTTGCAGGCACGCAGGAAGCCAGGTCGCGTGGCTACACACCCGGCCGTTTCAGCTTTAACGTTAAAGGCGGCCGTTGTGAAGCATGCAAAGGCGACGGTGTGATCAAAGTTGAAATGCACTTTCTACCCGATGTATATGTGCCCTGCGACGTCTGCAAAGGCAAACGCTATAATCGCGAAACATTGGAGATAAAGTATAAGGGACAAAACATTTACCAGGTGCTGGATATGACCGTGGAAGATGCCCGTGATTTTTTTGATGCCGTTCCAGTGCTGACGAGAAAACTGCAAACATTAATTGATGTTGGTCTAAGTTACATCCGCCTGGGACAAAGCGCAACAACCTTGTCCGGCGGTGAAGCGCAACGCGTCAAACTTTCACGGGAACTGTCAAAACGCGATACCGGCAATACACTCTATATTCTTGATGAACCCACAACAGGGTTACATTTTCATGATATTGAACTATTGCTTGAGGTATTGCACCGCTTGCGTGACCACGGTAATACCATTGTTGTTATTGAGCATAACCTGGATGTCATCAAAACCGCTGACTGGGTTATTGATCTGGGCCCGGAAGGCGGTGATAAAGGCGGCACAATTGTTGCGGCGGGTACACCGGAAGATGTGGCGGCCTGTCAGCAATCCTATACAGGCCATTTTCTGGCAGAAATTCTAAAAAAAGCCACGTTTGGTGCCACTAGAACCGCATAATACATAGTTCCTGCAACATACTTTGGTTAGTGCCACCCACCCTCAGTCACGGCTGGGTGGCACACCTACACCGCTTTTTTTTGATCCGCGATCCATTCGTAAAGTTCATCGATTGGCATTGGTTTGGCATAAAAATACCCCTGCACCTGATCGCAGTTCATCTCTTTTAATAACGCCACCGTCTCGGCATCTTCAACACCCTCAGCAATCACCCGCAAGCCAAACTTATGTCCCATATCAATCGTCGTGCTCACGATAAGCTTATCATCTTCATCGTGGGCCATGTCCTTAATAAACGCACGATCAATCTTCATTTCATTAACCGGCAACCGCTTCAGGTAAGCCAATGACGAGTACCCGGTGCCATAGTCATCGATGGAAATCTGAATACCCATTTCATTTAACTGTTTAAGCAGGTTCAACCCCAGTGTTGGGTCCTGCATCATCGCACTCTCAGTAATTTCCATAATCATTCGATCCGGGGAAATATTATTTTTTTCCAGCAACATCTTGGTATACCCCACGAGCGAATCATCACGCAGGCAGGTTGCTGAAATATTTACCGCAATGGGAATATCAATTGACGAACGACAAAACTTCACCGATTGCCGCATGGCTTCGTTCATCACCCACACAGTTAATGGCTTGATAACACTATTTTGTTCTGCCAGGGGAATAAAATCGTTGGGTGGAATAAAACCATGTTCCGGGTGAATCCATCTTATCAACGCTTCAACACCGGAAACACAACCGGTTTTAATATTAATTTTAGGCTGATAAACCAGAAAGAGTTCATTAGTATTAATGGCTTTTCGTAGATCAGGAATTAAGGCCAGCCGTAAGGGATCATAGCAATCAATATCGGAGGAATACACGACCACAGGCCGACCGGATTGCTTTGCCTTGTACAACGCCACTTCAGACTGGCGAAACAAACTATCAACCGCCAGACTATGACGTGGTGCTAATGCAATGCCTATCTGGGCTGCAATCTCCAACACCAGTCCCGGCAGCTCATAAGGCAGGGCAAGCGTGGACAAAATTCTGTGTGCGATAAGTACCGCTTTCTCTTCCGTACTCAACCCCCGTAATACAACAATAAACTTTCCGCCATAATAACGCGCCACCAAGTGGCTTTGCTCCCCATCGCGATGACTTTCCCGGGATACTTTTTCAACGGTATTGCGAAGGCGTTGCAAGGTCATGCTTAATATCGTATCTGCACTTTCAGAACCCAGCGTTTTACATATTTCGCCAAAATTATCAAACGAAAACAGCAATACAGCCAATGAAAGCTTGCTGTTATTAAGCTGCAGGAGGGATTCAGATAATAAATTATACAGTTGTAACGGCTCGGTATTATTGGCTATTCCCCCATTTTTTTTCAGCGCCCCATTTTCATGTACTTCCGGGCGGGATAATTCACCCAAGGTAATAGCGCCGGCTGTGGTTTTGCGCACTTCCCTTGCTGGCTCTGCTGCGGGCGCTATTGCATCATGGTGACTGGCATTTTTTGTTAAAAAATAATGCTCCAATAGTGTCCGGATGCGACAAATTGACTCCATCGCATGAGCGGATACTGTCAGGCAATCTTTGGCACCCAACGTAAGTGCCTGCTCGATTTGTTCACAATCACTTTGGCCCGCCAACGCCAAAATGGGGACCCCCTCAAGACTACCCTCAGTACGTGAATACGACACAATGTCTTTTAGCACGTCCATGGCACTAACGCTCTGCATTGCCAGATTCAGCATTATCAAATTTGGGGCAGTATCCTGCAAACACTGTCCAATTGCTTTGCTGGGCGTTATACAGAATATTTCACTAAAGCCATGCGTATTTAGTATTTTTTTTAAACCATACAAATTAACGACGTCATCGTCGAACAACAAAATACGTGCAGATTGTAATTGCTCCCGTTGAATCAACGTGCTTTCCTAATAATTATTCCTGGCAAAAACAAATACCTACCATCAAACCGATACGCCTCAACACAACCCAATTTGGTCGCTTGTCTAACGACCTTAAGGTATATATCGCATCCATAACCACTTTTCTTTAAGGTACTTACAAAACGATTATTCCAATACTTTTCGTAACGCTTTGAAATACTTAGCTATATTAAATTATCCACAGGTTTTACCAGCAAACCGTATTGAATTTTTTCAGCACTTAAATGACTTGAAAACCATGGCATTAATGGTCGTTCTACTAACAACCGTTGTGGTACTTCAATATTACCCCCCCCCCCTATCAACAATATCCCGATTACGTTACCGGGAAACGGATCAGGGCACGCTTGTGAACCATCCAAGGGTATAAAATCAAATTTATCCGGAAAATGCACCTCCCCTATCTTTCGCCATAACAGCTTCCATGGCTGCGTTGTCTACTTGGATGGGTATAATTGAAAGTGTAATAGCGCGTACGATAAGTGCTATAGTAAGTGCTGCAGCAACAAGCACGACAGCAGACTCCACGGCGATTGTCACAATTATTGGGACAATCCATGTTACAACCAGTGTAGCGACGACGGTGACAGCTGACATTAACCAACCACACCTTTTTTATCGTATTAGCATTAATGAGCGACCGAATAAAAAAACAGACCTTTTATGGACACTTAATTAATGCGACATCACTACTCAGTCATCGTGGTATTGTCATTTCCACCATTGGTGCCTTCACTGCAATTCTATTCGTCAGTATTGTAAGCTCGTTATTTTTAAACGGCACTGAACTTCCGCTCATCATCGCCTCAATGGGGGCATCGGCAGTTATACTGTTTGCAGTTTCCTCCAGCCCCATGGCGCAACCCTGGCCACTGGTCGGCGGTCATTTGGTGTCAGCCATCATCGGCGTCAGCTGTTACAAGTTTGTACCGAATATACTACTGGCCGCACCATTGGCCGTCGCACTGGCGATCACTGCCATGCTATACCTGCGTTGCCTTCATCCACCCGGCGGTGCCACTGCGCTTATCGCCGTTATAGGCGGTGAAAGCATTCATACCCTGGGTTTTCAGTTTATAATAATTCCTGTGGCACTCAATACCGTGATAATGCTGTCCGTGTCGCTGTTATTTGGGTTATTGGAAACAAAGATTCAGACACCCCATGGGCGAAAGCTTAAACACGACCGCTGGTGGGATGTGGTACCGGCCAATGACCTGGATAACCGCCTTCCATTTGAAGAAACCGACTTATCCAGTGCATTGCAGGAACTGGATACCTACATAGACGTGACGCATGGCGATTTAAATAAGATTTATTCCCTGGCCCTGTTACACGCCCATACACGCCATTTCGGCGACTCCGTCTGTAGTGATCTAATGTATCGTCCCAATATTAGCGTCGAATTTGGAACGGCGCTTGGAGAGGTATGGAAACTAATGAAACACCATAACGTTCGCGGTCTACCGGTGGTAAGCCCGGCAAACCACGTCATTGGCATCATCACTACGTCAGATTTTATAAAACAAGCGAACCAGCTGGATGATGCAACCGAAAAACAACGATTGCAACACCTGATCACACCAACCCCAGGATTAACCGCCAACAAACCAGAGGTCGCCGGCCAAATAATGAATAGCAGCGTCATTACAATGTACGCCACCGACAAACTGGCCAGCCTCGTACACCAATTGCACCAGCATAATATCCACCATATGCCCATCGTGGATAAAAACAAAAAATTATTGGGAATGATTACCAGTGCGGACTTACCGTTATCACACGCTTAATGCTCGAATGCTTAACGCTAGAACATTTAGAGTCACGACGGTTTAACTCGTGTCTATTAAATTAACAACCGCTTAACCGTTAACGCTTTCCATCAATTAAGCGTCAATCAAGAAATCTACCTTACCCTATCATTGCAGCCAAAATGATAATGGCCCCAACAATGGCCAGACTACCGAAAAGCACCTGCTTTTCCCGAAACAACACAAAAGCCGCCCCAAGAATACCCGGGATAACTGAAAAAATACTCAATGCAATGCCTCCCGCCGTCAAGCCATTTCCAGTGCCAAGCTGTGACAAGTACCAATGCCCGTCAGGTTGGGCGCCAACCGCACCCGTCCAGATTTCTTCAACCGTTCGCCCCTCCCAAATGGATGATAATAAGTAGTTAGGATCGATGTAGTTATTTTTAGTCACGAACGTCATGATGGACCCTGCGATGACAATAAATGTCCCCGCAATCGTTCCCCAATAAATAATATCGCCATAAACCACTCCGGCGATTGGCGCTACTGGGCAATCGTCCTCAGAATTCGTCTGCTGGTTTTCTTTTTTCATGTGACACTCCTCCTATAAGAGCGGTATATCAATACCCAATAACCCCTCTACACCCCGCGCAACAAGCTTGATACTGGTGAGAAGTAATAAAACAATTAAAATATTCCGCACAAAAGACGCCTTAACTTTCGCCAAAATATGTGCCCCAAGAATACCGCCGATAACCTGCCCGATCATCCAGGGCGCCGCAAACACCGCAATTAACGCACCCTTTACAAAGTAGGGCCAAATCGCTGCTGCGTTACCAATTGCCAGCAATACACCACTGGATGCTGCTGACACTTTCAGTGGCACCGCCATTACCAGATTCAATACCGGTACAACAGCCCAACCACCCCCCAGGCCGAAAAACCCGCCAGTAAAACCAACGAGTAAAAACAGAATACTGCCCGATATGGCGCGCGTTGCGTGATAATGAACGGTTTTTCCTAACGACTCTTCCCAATACCGGGACTTCAGGTTCATTTTTTTGCTGAATTTATCAATCTTTTTAGGTTGGGGATACTCAGTATTCGAGCCGCCTAAAATAAACATCAGCGCAATAAATATCAATATGCCACCTAACAACAAGCGAACTATGGCATCGCCCGTCTCACCCATATTTTCAGAAAGCTCAATAGCCACTTGCGACCCGGCCATTGCGCCAATAATGATGGGAATCGCGCAATAAAAAACAATACGTATATCCGCCAGGCCCTTGCGCATAAACGGGCCGGAGGACACCAAACCACTGAACATGGCGACCACTAACCCCGTAGAGCGCACCAGCAGCGTATCAACTGATGTAAACCCAAGCATTACCGGCGTAAAAATTACCCCGCCACCAACACCGCCCACGACAGCAACGATGGCAATTATGGTACTGAGAACCAAAGAACCAGCAACAATAGCCCATGCCGCAAATGGTGTTAATGCTTCCGTGCCAGATACTTGCGAATATGTGCCCATGATGACATAAGCTAAAATGGTAACAAGAACCAGCAAGGTCAGTTCGGGGACCCGCTTAAGCAGCGCTGCCATGTTATCGCCTCTATATTAATATTGAGTTATTTTTTAAAATACTAATGGATCACCCTGCATTCTACACAAACCAACCACCGTATTTCACTTCGTTCGTTATTATCGCTGTATTAATGGGGTTAATCACATGGCAACTCGGGTGGTTTAAATTTAGATTTCGCCGTTGACGGCTACAAAAGCGCATTAACCGTAGCGTCTGGACTGCGGAATCTAGGTTAAACTATGGATTTCGACAAGATTACCCAATGCTTTAGATAGGGCCTACGTGTATTTACGGATTGTTGTAACCCGCCGTCGTCGAGAATGTACCGTAGAAACTTCCGGTACTAATTGATAGACACTGCAGCTTTAACCGTTTTGGTATCCAGGTGTGGCGCAAACAATTGTATAAATTGATAAACGTAAGAACGCAAAAAGCTGCTTTTACGCAAACCTAGCCAGGTCGTACTGGGTTTAAATAAATGGCCCAAATCCACCATTCTTAATGCACGATCCTTTTTTGGATCAAACGCCATTCTGGCCACCAGCCCAATACCCAGCCCCAGCTCAACATAGGTTTTAATAACATCAGAATCGAGCGCGGTAAACACTATATTGGGTTCAATGCCGGCATCCGCAAACGTTTCACTCACCAGTGTTCTACCCGCAAAAGCAAAATCATAGGTAATAAGTGGAAACTCCGCCAGTTGTGGTAACGTTATTTTTTTCTTCTGCAGCAATGGATGTTTGGGCAACATCAATGCACAGCGATTCCATTTATAACAGGGTAATGAAACGAGCTCTTTAGCATACGACACTGCTTCTGTTGCAATCACAATATCAGCCTCGCCTTCAACAACCATGTCCACTATTTCCTCGGGATAACCCTGCTTTAAAAATAATTTGACGTCAGGAAACTCTTTTAAAAAGGTCTTAATCACCTCTGGTAAAGCATATCGGGCCTGTGTATGCGTAGTGGCAATTATCAGGGTACCTGATTGCTTGTTTTTATACTCATTCCCAATTTGTTTAATGCTATCCACTTCCCTCAGGATACTACCGGCGCGGGACAATATTTCCTTACCTGCGGGTGTAATTTGCGTTAACCTTTTACCCTCACGCACAAAAATGGGCACACCAACTTCGTCTTCCAACAAACGAATTTGCTTACTTACTCCCGGCTGCGACGTATACAGCGCATCGGCAGCATCAGACACATTTAAATCATGATTAGCCACTTCATAGATATAACGTAGTTGGTGAAGTTTCATGCCGCCTCCATATAGTGATTAGTTCTAATTATTTATTGGTTCTATTCTGTTTAATTCTAAGGTGATTCTAGCAGAGTATGCCACGAAATTCAGCAACAGATCACGGCAAGCCCTTGATAATCATCCGATTACATGACGAACGAGCATCGTGAACAGGCGTTTGACGAGGAGTCCATTACCAAAAAGTACCACTGGAATAGTGTATCAGCGATAGACCCATCGCCTTCGATGATGAAAATATCACCATATAACAACAAGTTATATTTTTTTTACCCTCACTATTCAAATCTTCGATTTAGCGTCCGATAAGAACCTAAAGTAATAGACTATTTTTGGGAAAGGATTTTGATGCAAATAATGGAAACCACACCCGACAAAATTAGCCCATCAGCATCATCAGATTCGAAAGCTGATACCAAGCCGCGCGTGCTTATAATTGACGACTCACGCCTGGTACGCGTTTCAATTAAAAAAGTATTGATGCAAGAATTCGATATTTTAGAAGCGGTGGATGGAGAAGATGGCTGGGATAAGCTCGTTGGGGACCCACAAGTACAGGTTGTCATTACCGACCAGGGCATGCCTAAATTGGATGGTTTCGACCTTATTAAACGCATACGTGCTGATAACACGGCTCGCATCAACGAGATACCCATAATGATGGTGACGGGGGCAGAAAAAGAGCATACCCACCTGCGCGAAAAAGCGCTAAATCTTGGTGCAACGGATTTCATCACCAAACCTTTTGATAAAACTCAATTGCTGGCCCGTGCACGTAGTCACGTAAAACTGGATCAAACAAAACGCAGCCTTGGCCAAACTGAAGTAGCGCTAAATAAGCAATCCGCGACTGATTCATTAACGGGTGCACATAACGAACGTTATTTCAAACAACGGGGTGAACAGGCGATTTCGTTTGCCAACCGACATAGCCAGGAGCTGTCGTTATTCAATATTGAAATTGATAAATTTGAAGAAATTAAATCCACCTATGGCCAGGATACTGCCAACCAAATTCTCATCTGGGTTGCCGATATTATTAAAGACACCCTAAGAAAGGAAGACACGCTGGCACGTTCGGAGCGAGCGCGATTTGCTGTCCTTATCCCGACTGCGGGGCGTATGGAGGCAGCCGTATTGTGTGAACGAATTCGCAAGCGCATCGCCGAAACCGAATATAACAAAACCGTCATTTCCCTAAAATTAACCGTGAGTATCGGGCTGTCTACACTGGGGCGAGACCGCACCAGTAACATAAATGAATTCTACGGTTTTGCCAACAACCGCCTGAACTACGCTTTACAATCCGGTGGAAACCGCGTAGTAGCCACTGATCAAAAAGCGGCACCACAACAACCCAAGCCAAAAAAGAAGCTGCTTAGCCTTGACTCCGTAATGAAAGTATTAAGAGGTGGTAAATCGGAATTGTTATTTCCCCATCTAAATGATATCGCCAGCAACATCATGCCATTGATTGAATTATGCAACAAAAAATTAAACTGGGAACTGGATGCTGAAATCGAACGCATCAAAAATAAAATTAAGGACTAAATGACAATCACCACCACCCACTCCCACTATACCCAACCAATGTCATTGGTTGCCATGCCATCAAAATAACTCTACTTTAAGTCACATCATCAATCACAACAATAAATCAAAATCACGCACTTTAGGGTACATACGATTGTTTCAGTAACGTAGTTTAAATAACAATAACTAAAGAATTAACCACTAACGACGATAGCACTATCAACTAACATTTTTAATGATTTTCCGCATCAACAAAAGCAAGTTAAATGTAATACGAAATTTAGCCGCAATGGTGCCCCTCAAAGCCGCCATCTAACAATGAAAATAATGCTTCACTCTGTTTGCCAATGTTTCGAAAAAACGTTATTGAAGCCTTTCTAAATTCGGCTAGATTCTCGTAGTACTGATTATATACCCAAAGCGATTGGGATTTAGGCTTAATCTATTTATTATAAAACACTGCTGTCCCGTTAAGGAGAAACAAAGAAGGTCTGATTTCGCAATAATTGATACAATGAGATTATCTAGAAAACAGAGTATCAATAGAGGAAATCAGACCATGGCGCATTGTAATACGATTCTGTCACAAATACTAAAACTTGTTCCGAGACATGAGTTTGAGACCCTTGCCAAACAACATCATTCAGGCCGTGCCTTTCGTAAAGCCTCCCGCTGGTCTCAGTTTGTGTCACTGACGATGGCTCAATTGTCTGGCCGGAACAGCTTGCGCGACATCGTGGATAATATGTCGGCGCAAATACATCGGCTGTACCATCTGGGCAGTGCCAAGTTGTCGCGATCTAACCTGTCGCGCATAAATGAAGACAAGCCCTATGCTCTGTACGAAGCACTGTTTGGAACACTATTAACTCGCTGCCAAAGCGTGGTACCCGATCATAATTTCAGGTTTAAAAACCCACTATATTCGCTGGATGCTTCGACTATCGACTTGTGTTTGTCTGCGTTTCCCTGGGCTGATTTTCGCACTACCAAAGGAGCAGTCAAACTGCATGTTGGATTGAATCACGCAGGTTATTTGCCTGAGTTTGTGACCATCACGGAAGGGAAGAAACACGATGTAACCGTGGGCCGCATGCTTCATTTTCCTAAGGGGAGTATTGTTGCGATTGATAAAGCATACAATGGTTACGCTTGGTATAAGCAATTGACAGATAAGGATATTTTCTTCGTCACCCGACTTAAGAGCAATGCAAAATACCGCATTATTAAACGCCGGTCCGTGCTGAAAAACAAAGGTTTAACGTGCGATCAAACGATAGAATTCACCGGCCCCCAGGTCTCCAAAAAATGTCCAGTTCAATTACGACGCATAGGCTACAAAGATGCGGAGACGGGTAAGCACTATGTGTTTTTAACGAACAATTTTAAACTGGCCGCCAAGACGATTGCCGATATTTACAAGGCTCGGTGGCAAGTAGAGTTATTCTTTAAGTGGATAAAACAAAACCTGAAAATCAAATCATTTGTTGGCACGAGCAAGAATGCCGTGATGACTCAAATATGGATAGCGATGTGCGTATACCTGATCATTGCATTTCTGAAGTTTCAGTCAGCACTCACCAAAAGTATGCAGCAGTTATTGCGGTTACTACAACTTAATTTGTTTGATAAACGTGACCTGATGGCGCTGTTAAGGGGGGATCCGCCTAATGACGGATTGCCTGATGCTAATCAAATGAAGCTCATATGAAAGTTAACGGGACAGCAGTGATATGTTTTATATACCCAAAGCGTTTGAGATTTAGGTATTTAGTGCGCGTCATATTTTTGTTCTGGCAAGGCGAAATGACGAGTAATAGCCGGTTCTATTGCGAGGAATTTCAACGCCGCCAGGACAGAAATAGGACGGCAGTAAAGCCTAAATCCCAAACGCTTTGGGAATATTATTCATTGCCTCAGCCTGATATTAACATTGGCAATCAAGCAAGGAGACACTTAATCATTAGAGCGTTCGCTTCCGCTCAATGATCAACCAGTGAATGTCAAATTGTCCCATTCACCAACTCACCCCCGCCAATTGTCAGAATGAATACCAATCCACTATACGTAAGGTTAATTAACCGGCCACTTTGTTCGCCGAATCACCCTGATCCAGCATTGTTGCACTTGGCCGGGCAATATAATATCCCTGCACATAATCCACCCCCACTTGCTTAAGCAATTTAAGGATCTCTGCGTTTTCCACAAACTCCGCCACGGTTCGTTTCCCCACGGTATGGGCTATTTGCACAATTGAGCTGATAATGGCCTTATCCACCGTGTCATGCAACATACCCTGAATAAAAATACCATCGATTTTAATTTCATCTACCGCTAAAAATTTAAGGTGTGAAAAGGAACAGAATCCACTGCCAAAATCATCTAACGCAAATTGATATCCCAGGCTCCTCAATTTTGATATAAAGGCATTGGCCGCTTCAAGGTTGGCTATCGCTGATGTTTCAGTGATCTCAAACAACAATGACCTCGGGCTAACTGAATATTGTTGTGAGGTATTATGAATATACGCGGCCAAGTTCTCGTCTTCGAGGGTTTGCCCCGATAAGTTAATGGACAGGCACATATGTGCGCCGTTATTTTCCTGTGTTGCCAGCGCCTGTATGGACTGTTTAATAACCCACCGGTCAATGGCAGCCATCATATTAAACCGCTCGGCAGTGGGCAAAAAGGCATCGGGACAAATAATCTGGCCACGAGAGTCATGCAACCGCAATAACACCTCATAGTGATAAATGCCATCGACGGTTGGCCGGCTGGAGACCTGTTCCCAAATTTTGCCATCCTGCTGGGGTAGATCATCAACATTCAAATCCGCCAGGGCCACAATCGGCTGGAAATTGAGCACAAACTGGTCTTGCTCCAGTGCATCATGCAACCGTGCTGACCAACCCAACTCAATATCCATCGCGGCTTTTTCATCACTTTCCGCACTGAAAATATGCGTTTGATTGCGCCCCTTTCCTTTGGCAATAAAACAGGCAATATCCGCATTTGCCAGTACTTCACCGGATGATTTTACCGCCGCATCAATAAATGCCACGCCAATGCTGACATTTATTTTATACGTCTTGCCGGAATAATTGAACCGATAGATATCCAGCACTTCACGAAACTTATCTGCTGCTGCGAATGCTGAATCTGAATCAATATTTCGCATAATGATGGCAAACTCATCACCACCAATTCGCGCCAGGCTATCTGCCGCCCTCAGCTTACTAAGCAACTGTTTACCAACAGCCACTAACAATTTATCACCGGCATTGTGTCCGGCGGTATCATTAAGGTATTTAAACCTATCCAGGTCGATATAAAGCAGGCAACTTGATTCCTTGCTGCGCTTAAGTCGTTTAACTTCCTGCAATAACTGAATTTCGAAATAACTGCGATTAGGCAATTTGGTTAGCGGGTCATGAGTGGCCTGCCACTTTAATTCTTCCAATAATAAGCGGCGTTCAGTGACATCGCGAAACGCAACAACAGAGCCATGTAGATTATTATCAAGATACAACGGATAAACAGTGCATTCCACGGGGATAAAGTTTTTATCTGCATGAATGAACATGGTTGCCCAGGCCCGAAACTGCTTGCCGTTTTGGTAGGCATGCTGCAGCTGACAGCTCTCGATATCGATGGGCGTACCATCCTCCATGGAATGGTGGAACAACTGATGCGCTGACTGGCCGATTAGTTTGTCGGAGTCCGAATACCCGAGAATTTCTTTGGCCGCCGGGTTAATAAAGGTAATCATACCCTGGCAGTTCACACCATACACACCATCACCCACGGATGTTAGAATACCTTCCAGGCGTTTATGGTCGTTTTGCACATTGCGCATGGCATTGATGGAACGACTCATGGCATCGATGCGAGAAAGAAACAATTCCTTGGCTTCGTTTTTAAACATGCACTCAACCGCACCGGCGCCTAACGAACCAATAATGGCTTTATCAGAATAGGTTCCAGTAATAATTGCGGTGGTGATATGGCTGGTATCGGGATTATCCCTGATTAAACGACACAATGTATCACCCGTGCCATCCGGCATATAATAATCAATAATGCCAATGTCGTAATAATTGGCAATAGCCTTTTCCATGCCTTCTTCAACACAGGATGCCGTATCAGTTATATAGCCAGCCTGGGTCAATAAACGACGATAGGTAACGCGAACGGTCGGGGAATCATCCACGAATAAAACCCGCATCGGTGAGGTTTCGCCGTGAGCAATACTTTCCCAATTGGATGCGGGCTGCTTATCAATCGTTAACGAGCTAATCGCATCAATGATTTCAGAATAGTTTTCCCACAATACCAGGGCTGTTTTGCTGCGTTTTGTCACCCACGCCAGTTTTGCGGTATCAGCCTCATGGGATAAAACGATGACGCTTAAATTCTGATATTGGGGTTCCTCAAGCGTGGCAAACAACTCATCTGCTATATCATCGGTTTTGGCAGGCCATCCTAATAGTACGATGCTGCAATCAAAGTCTTGTTCAATCCGCGAAATTTTCGCAAAACCGTTGGAAAAACTGGATACCTCGGTAACATCATAACCGCTGTTTTCCATTAGTTTTTTGGCGGCATGGCGAAGCGTTGCCGACAACTCTATGAGCAAGACCTTTTTCAACATGCTCTCCAGATTTAATTATCCATATATTTCAATTAGTTAATGACGTGCAACTATGTTAATCACCTAACTACGATATCTAACCAGGATTTGAACCTATTGTCCATTTCTCTTGATATCGGCCAACTATCCAGGAAATTAAGCAGCCATCTGGAATTTGTGCTGCAGGCTGATTATTCAATTAAGAACGATCATTTGAATAATATACACACGCATAAAATACAGCAAAAACCTTACCCTCCGCCCTTTCAACTCACCCCCAGGATTAACTGTTAGCATCAAACGATATAAATATCACTCATAATAGCAGGAGACATGACATTCGCTGTTAAACGTGGATTCCAGG
>Ga0316204_10003556_pt1 | contig 30661 bp, 25 predicted proteins | sample 6monrhotite_MG_2_FD_205661 | JGI IMG/M metagenome (GOLD analysis project Ga0316204, IMG submission 205661) | Microbial mat bacterial communities from mineral coupon in-situ incubated in ocean water Damariscotta River, Maine, United States -... | ecosystem: Environmental > Aquatic > Marine >...
ACTATGAAATGTTTTGTAGCGCGTTGCAGCCATTACTGCAGACTGACCCTAATGCTATGCAACAACTCATGGATATTAAAAGTGGCTTTGCGCAAGCGATGCAAGCAGAAATACAAAAGATGTTAGCCGCCAAACTTGGGCTCGAGACGTTTAACGCGGCATTATTTAATGAACTTGCCACGCTTATGATGCAAACGTCTGTTGATTACACAATTTTCTTTCGCGAGCTCTCTTCGATACCAGATGACATTGGCGCACTTAAAATAAGCTTCTACAAAAAATTGAATGAAGAGATGGAACAGCGTTGGACTGCGTGGCTCACAAAATGGAAATTACTCACAACCAGCACAAGTGAGCAGATGAAACTCGTTAATCCCAAATACACCTTGCGAGAGTGGTTGCTTGTGCCTGCGTATCAGCAAGCGGTTACCGGGAATTACACGCTACTGCGAGAGTTGCAGGAAGTGATGACGCAGCCTTACGCCGAACAATCGAGAGACGTGGAAGCGAAATACTACAGGCAAAAGCCGACTGAATTTTTTGATGTCGCTGGTGTGTCGCATTTAAGTTGCTCTTCATGATTTTATATAAAATCATAGATGAGGGAAGAACGCTTAAACAATATTAATAGCAAGCTATTAATGTGTTTTAGTACATTTATAACCCTAACTCGGTTGTTACCAAAACATGGTCTGATCCATCAATTCTCAGATACTGTTTGTTAATAATATTAAACGCATCACTGACAAGACAGTGATCTATATATGCACTGCTAACAATTCTGCTTATTATATTGAAGTCGCTATAAGACCAGCTCGGTATATAGCCAAAACCATTGGCACTATTTTTTAAAATGGATGTTTTTATTAATTGTTTAAAAATGGGTGACCAGGGAGAAATGTTTACGTCACCTAAAATTATTTTATAAGGTAGCAATGACGAAGAAACCTGTTTCGATAAATAATTGAGTGTGTCGTTTCTTAATTTCCATAATTCATTATTTCTTGGCGATCCTGGGTGCAGGGTAAATAAATGCACAGGCAGAGCCATCTTCGGTGACTGTATAATTGCTTCAATAATGTGTGTTTCTGTATTATCTAGATAATGTATTTTTTTATTTATAATGGGCCAACGAGAAAATATAGCCATACCTGATGGGAAACCTTCTAAGGGTCCCGTTCCTGCAGAGTAGGGGAAAATCTTTTTAAGCTGTAAAACGCTATAGCCCACATCATCACCCACTTCCTGTAGAACAATGGCATCATAATCTGATTGTCCAATTTCATAAATTAGCTTCTCCAGGTTTGGGTTTCCATATTGAATATTTAACTGGGCAATTTTTAGTGTTTCATTATTTGTTAATTGATTGTTATTACTGATATATAGAAAATTGAAATTAAAAAGTATGATTGATACATATATAACAGAAAGTGGAATAGTTACTTTTCTTAAGTGCTTTATACCTACTGTTATTAATAAAATAGCAAATATTGACCACTGTAACTGTAAATTTATTAGATTATCAAGCCACCATACTGTTAAGTCTTTTGCTACTAATGGTAATAGCATTAAGGTGATAAGGCATAAGTGAATGCTATAAATAATGGGTTTTGATACCGGGAGATTCTTTGACACCATTTATTTACTGACCTCGGCCAGTAATCATAACGGCAAATGTTTTCATTATTATTGAGATGTCCATTTTTATCCATGATGAGAAGCCGCTTAAAGCGAGCCCATAACTGTGATCAAACCCCACTTTAGTGCGAACATCTTCTATGCAGGTATCATAACCCTGGCTTACCTGTGCCAGGCCAGTTATGCCTGGCGTAACACCATAAGTTCTTTCCACGAAAAATGGAATGTCATCTTCCAGTTTCTGGTAAAAGCCTGGACGTTCTGGTCTTGGGCCTATAAGCGACATTTCACCTTTTAATACATTAATAAACTGGGGCAGCTCATCAAGCCTGGTTTTACGCAGAAAAAGACCAATCGGTGTAATTCTAGGATCCTCTTTTTTTGCCCAGGTTGCACCAGATTTTGATTCTGCATCATTCCTCATGGTGCGAAATTTAATCATATTAAATAACACTACATGATGGTGTGTTGCTTTACCTATTCTAAGCTGCCTGTAGAAAACAGGGCCGGGTGAATCAAGCTTAATTGCAAGTGCAATTAATGGAAATAATGGCAGTGTAACTAATAAACCAGTTGTCGCAATTAGTATATCTGACAGTCTTTTACTGTGAGCCGTAATGGGGTTTATATAGTAATTATTTTTCATAGTGGAATTCCTGTTAGTTATTTTAATCAGCAATTTTTGGTGTGGATTTTGTACCTAACGTGATATGCGTGGGTAACCTATATGGTGATAGATAACTAGAAAACCACTTACGAGTGTAATTATTAAAATTAGTATATTGAACATTGTGTATACCTCATATCTTGAGCATGGGTCTTAGCATTGCATAAGCATGTGCCATATGGCGTACATCACCTTTTTGCTGTACAAAAAGTCTTGGTGTAGGTGTTTTAGTTTGTTTGATTTTTAATTTCTTATTTAGAATATGTGCCATTTTATCTGGCTCATTTGCTGGAATTAATTCACCGCTGTAAGGGCAGAGTGTTTCAGCAGATGCACCAACATCCGTTACAATTGCAGGTACATTACACGATTGTGCTTCAAGGGGTGACAGGGGATAGCCTTCATTCATTGACGGCAGGCAAAAAATATCCAGTGCTCTGTAAAAGTCAGGCATTTCATCTATACGGCCAAGTATATGAACGCGTTTGTTTAGATTATACGCATTAATAATTCGGCGTAGTTCACTCTCATAGGAACCGGCACCTGCCATTGCGAGGTGAACTGAATCAGGTAATTTAGACAGTGCATAAATTAATGTCTTTTGTCCTTTTACTTTTTCAAGGCGTCCACTGCAACCAATTATTTTTACATTTTGAGGTAATCCCAGTTTGCTTCTTGCTGTTGACTTGTCACCTGGTGTGAAGCGTTCTGTATCGATGCCGTTATTGATAATATGTATATTATCTAGATTTAGAAACTCACTCATTTTATCTGCAACAGCTTTTGCATCAGCAACGAGTGTGGGGCGAATTATACTGATCAGTCTTTTTTGTAATTTACGGCGACGTAGATTGTTTAAATGCCATGCATCATGCTCTGTGTGTATAAGGTGCTTAATTCTCGCTATGCGTGCTGCTAAACCAGCATAGAGTAGGGGGCCGATATGATGAGTGTGAATTGCATGTGCTTTATGTTTTATAAATATACCGACAAGTCGGAATATCAGCAGAGGCTGTAGTCCTGGCTTTTTGTTTAGAAAAAATATTTTATCTTCAACGTCTTTTAAGCGTGGCCAGTTCTGCATAGCGCTTTCACGGTCACCTTCAAGGCTCACAATAATGCTTTTTTCATGGGGCTGACTAAATGCAGATAAATCCAGTGCCATAGTCTCTATACCACCGGGTCTCATGTGCTGTACAACCTGGACCACTGTGCTCATATTGTTACTCCACCTTGTTTTAATTAAGCTTTTTGAATTACCTAATCAGGATGTTGCAGGGAGCGTGCCACTATTTGTTTTTCTGAATAAATGTCTTTAAAACAATAGCTTAAATAATTTAAAAGCCCGAGACATGATCAGTGGTGTAACTGCTTTGCAGAATGCGAATGATTGTGAAAAATTCACTAGTCATGTTGCTAAGTCAGCTTGCCTGATCACCACTTCCAGTGATCAGGTGTAATTGCTTTTACTCGTGCCCTGTTTGGGTTATTAAACCATTTGATATTTCGCGTATTACCCGATGTGATAAATTCGATAAATTCAGGATATGCCTCACCCAGGTCTACACGCTCTATGGGTACTTGCCATGTTTCGGGAAAAACCTGAGCATAGGGGTAATTTCTGTTATCTGTAAAGGTGGTGTGACCTTGCTCTATGTTACGAGAGTTAGGGTGAGCTGCTTGCTTGCCTTTAAGATGAATTTCGTAACGTGTATCTTGCACATACAGATATGGATCGAATGGTGCAGTATCCAGGTCTGTTAATGAAATTGGTGCATCAAGTGTGACAGTAAATGTAAAACGATGACCTTGTCTGAAGGATTGTTCATCTAGTGTATTCACACCTTCATACGCTGTATCAATCCACAGCTGGCGTGTATCAGGAAATAATTTTAGATCTATATCACCACTCACATTCGATGTGGCTGGATATCCAGTCGCAGCTTCAATCATACCGGGCATAAATAGATTAGTCACAGCTTCGCCAGACGACGATGCTGGCATGGCAATACGTAAATGCCAGTCATGGTTGTATCCTGCACCTCTGGCTACCAGATAACCTTCACCTGAAATGGATTCAACATTGCCATCAATATCCAGGCCTGTTGCTACACGATAGGCAACGACCAGATCATTAAAATCATAATCTCCAGCGTACGGGAAATAATCTTCATAAGCGGCAATGTAATAACCTGTTCGTGAAGGGTAATACACTGTGCCACCATTACTGGTAGCCACTGTATCTTCAGGTAAGACAAATGGCGCATCTTGCACACCTGCAGCTAGCTCATTAAGAAAATTCGCATCTTCATTTGTTATGATAGCAACATCTTCATAGCCATTTGAGAAGTCATAGAATGCTTCGGGATCACCCAGGCTTACATTGGTTTCAAGGAAGTGAATAATTAAAGTGGCTGATGTCGCCTGGCTTATGTCCTGTGGCAATGTAAAGTTTAGTGTTGAATCAAAAGATGTGCCATATAATTCAGAATCTGAATTTGGCGTTATACGACTAGAACCAGTATTACCCAGTAATGTGGAGTATAAATTACGCTGTGTTTCTCCACTTGTTGCCAGCATTGTGTGTGTACGGGTTGTATATTGATCATAACGATATTCAACGCTATCAATTATAAATACAAGCACTGCAGATTCGATAGCTACTCCTTGAGTAGATGCTTTTTCAGTGCCGTTAGCTGCCTCATTTACATCAATAGCAAACACCAGCTCACCATTGTTGTCTAAACGAAACTGTTCTAATGTGGCAGCATCAAGGGTAGTGTTATTATTAAATGGGGTAAAAAGATCGATAGTACCAACGCCATTCGACTTGATAACATCTTTTAACTTAGTTGACTGAAAAGCCATAACTGTAGATGAGAACAGAAAAATTAATATGCACGCTATTGCCTGTATAGTTTTTTTTATGTCTAAATACTTGTGTGGTGTGTTGTACAATCTAGTGTTCATAGTTCAATCACTCCAAATTGTGTTATATCATTAATGTCGTTAGTAAATACTTCGTAATATAATTGCGCATCATCAAGGGGTATTTGAATATTTATCCTGAATAGTTGATAGCGATTTATTTCACCAATATAAAGCACTTCCTTATTATCACGATTTATTTTTAAAAATAACCTGTCACCATTAAAGGCTAGTGGTGAAGGATCAAAATGTATTGTTGTGTCTTTAAAATTATTAAAACTTGTATTTTCAGATATTGAATTGTCACTTAAACGTGAACTCATTAAATGAGTGTCTTTATTGATCTCCTGATCTGATTCGGCGCTGTCACCTTGCTGGCAGCCTTGCATAAATACAAAGAATGCAATAAGGGAAAGCTTTGTTATGTTTATAAATAACTTGTCAATATAAGATTTCATAATAAACTCCATTGTCAGACCTATGATTGCCCGATGGGGGGAATGCGACTAAGTACGGGTGCAGACGTCAATATCTCTAGACGATCACGTCGTCTCAATGATGTATCACTTAATTCGAGTATTAAGGCAATACCGCAGCCTATAAATATTCCGCCAATTAGACCTGCAATTGCGAAGAAATTTAGAGGTAAATTGTCGGGTGTAGTAGGCGTAAATGGACGATCAATTATTTTGATTCGTTTGTCTCTTTCGAAAATTCCCAGTGAACTTGTGATGCGTGCATTTTCATGACGTAGTAATAAGTCATCATAAAGTTCACGTTTGACTCTTAGGTCGCGTTCTAATCGTGAAAATTCATTTTCATTTTCGCCATAATTCCTTGTTTGTATCTCAAGCTTACTGATGATGTCTTTAAGGCTTTTGGTTTCCTCCTTTAAGCCATCAACGACACCACGTGCGAGTTGAAAGTTTTCAAGTTGAGAGACCAGTAATGTTTGTTCATTCTTTTCAGTATTTATTTGAGTGTTGCTTGCAATTGCCCAGAGTTGTTCAATGTCAATGCCATTCTCTGTTTGCTTAAGTATGTTTTGTCTTTCTTCCTCGAGGCGACGTAGATTTCGCAGTGCTCCCTGGATGCTACTGTGTTTATCTGTATATCTCGCCCTGAGTAGTGCCATTTGGCCGCGGATATTAACAATCTGTTCTTCTATGCGTCCTAGAACAGGATTGGTTTTTGATAACTGTTGATCCAGACCACCTAAGCGTCTTTCTGCACCAGCCATTACGGATTGTCGTTCAGATAAGCGCTGTTTTAGTTTTGTTAACTGTGTAATATTCGTAAGGTGCATTTCAGGCAAGGACGAAGAATGAAGGTTTTTAAATTTAGCTAGTGCCTCTTCTGCTTTATCAAGTTCTATCTTTCTCTCTTCGAGGTGTTCGGTAAGAAATCGGCTTGAGTCCTTCATTGATGATCTTTCTGGCGCAAGTAACTGTTCAACAAACTGGTTACTTACCACCTCAAGAGTTTCTTTCATGTTATCTGGGCTGCCTGATTTGTAATCAATGCGAATTAAATCTTTACCCATCATTTTTACACTGAGTGCGGTGGATAATTCAGCGATTATTTCATCATGTCTCTGCGCGGATGTTTCTTCATCTATCAGGTTACGTTCTTCAGCTACAGCGCTCAAAATATGTCGACTGTGTAATAATGTTTTTAAAGCATCCATACGCTCTTTAAGCATGGATGATACCGCCAGATCTTCCAGGAAGGGATTCATTTTTGCTGTTTCCTGAATCAACATACTGGTATGTGACGAATAATGCTTAGGGCTTAGCGTACCTATTATTAAGCCCATAAAGGGTAATATGATGACTGGAATCACAATTGCGTAGCGATGACGCCAGCCAGCTACGAGGATATACAGAATTCGAAAGCTTAAGGTAATCATAATGCAGCCATACACTTACTGGCATAGTAAGCTCTTGATGACCAGCTATTTTCACTCATAGTGTTTTGCAGTGCTTTGCTAAAGTGCGGCAGACTTTCTACATATACGCTCGCTCTAAGTGCTTCTATCATCGCTTTACTATTATCGGCCTGTTGTACGAGTCCACGAAACTGCTGCATAGCTGGAAATGATGTACTTACGATAGGGCGACCTGCGGCTAAGTATTCAGCTAACTTGAGTGGGTTACATGCGCGTATCTGCGCATTGTCCATAAATGGTAGAAGAGATGCTGTCCAGTGTTGACAGTAGGAAGGAAGTTGATGGTGTGGCCGTTCTCCCAGTAGCTTTACATTGCTAAATGATTTTAATGCGCTTACATCAATAATTGTTTTACCGATAAATACAAAATCCCAGTCAGGCATTTCACTGATGGTCTGTTTCAACATATCAATATCTAACCACTCGGAAATACTGCCGTAGAAACCTGCTATTGGTCTGCCTTCATCTGGCATATCTTTCGCTCTAGCTGCTGATTCTGAAAACAGACTGAAATCAACACCATGTGGTAATAGTACTGTTTTTTTGGATGAAAACTTTTTAGTTAGCTTTTCACTAGCACAGAAGATTAAATCTGCCTTTTCTGATAATTCTTTTTCTCGTAGAGAAACCGTTTTGTGATCTACACCTGCGAGTGCTGAAAAATCATCACCACAATAATAAATTAATCCTGATTCACCGAGTTTACCTGCAAGATCAACTGCTGTAGGTAAGGATGTCCACATTACAGGTGAGTTTAGTTTTGCTCTTTGTACTACAGGTTTAAGTTGTGATACTAATAGACGAGACGCCAGCCACCGTGCAAGTTGGCTTCTGGGGGCGGGTAGCGTTCTTGGATATACAATATGAAAGTTTTCACCTGGTATGTTTCCATTTTCAGCTTCTAGATTTACATTCGAGCTATCTTCAGTTTTTTTTATCTTTTGAATAAATATACTGCCAAGTAATTTATTTATGACTCGTTTTATATCACTGATTGTGAATGATGGCTGGCGTAAGCCTATTGAATTAACCCAGACTATTTTACGATCTTCTGCCAACTGACTAATCAGGTGTTGTGTACTACTGGGAAGGCCACCCCAGTCTTCACCGAATACGATAAGGTCATGTTTACTCATGTTAACCACCATTTTTGCTTCTATTAGAATTGAGATGAGAAATAACTCTAGCTGGTATACCGCCTGCTAATACCATTGGTGGTAGATCACTTGTAACGACACTTCCCGCGGCGACAATTGTCCCATGTCCAATACGCACATTAGCGGTTACCGTAACACCAGTTGCTAGCCAGACATCATCCTCTAAAATAATATCTCCAACCTGTTGATCTGTTTCAGGTAGTCCAGCTGCACGTGCTTCAGGATCAATAGGGTGTCCAGGATATCCAGCGAGTAATGAACGACCAGCTATTCGAACATTATCACCGAGTAGAACTTTGCTTCCGACAGCAATTGTTGTCATCCATCCAATATCGATATTGCTTCCTACACGTAATTCAGGTGTTTGTCTGGCACAACTTCTGCCACTAAATGTAGTCTGTCCTGAAACACGGCAGTTATCTCCCAGATGGATATTTAATGGCCCGGTGATATAGGGTAGTCCACCATACAAATACAGTTTTTTACCGACTGAATTTAAACGGCCTTTTAATAGCGGTGTCCACCAGAAAAGACGGGTCGCAGTTGTCACTACCATCTGTAAGGAGCGGAATAGGCTATACAAAGGTTTAAACAAAAACCTGGGTGCGGGAAGCTCTAGTTGGCTTAATGTTTTAAGGTGTTTAAATAGAAATGATGCCAGAGGATGATCACTGGTTTTTATCCATTGTTTAGTTTGTTGCAGACTTAGTGTGCTCATTATTATTTACTCCTCAGCTACTGATTTGGCCAGGTTTCGAGTTTCAGCAAGATCAGTGCCGTTCAATGTCGCTATGTAATAGTCTGGTTGCTTGTCGTGTGAGTGCGCGATACCTGTTAACCCCTTCGGCAGGCTATGAGTGACAGACTGTCTGTTTATTACTTGAAAGATTCTGCGCATGGTTAACATCCCACTAGTTCTCTATGTCTATAACTAATGCAGGGTATAGGCCAAAATTATAATACTATTATTAATCAATACTTTATAATGTATATTTAAAGTTGATTATAATGTTATTACAGTCGTGGTTCGCAAACAGCTGTGCGATATGCAAATAAAAAAGCCGTTATGCAAATCTGTATACGGGGGATGGAATATGCAGTGATATTTTGAATGAGAAATAGTGATTCAATGTATGTTGTCGTTGACGAACTAACCGTACAAGACAGATAAAGACTTAAACATCTTGGGTAAAGAATGGAGAGATTTTTAATGTCTTTCATTATCTATCCTATGGAAAAATAACTACGGTACGATTGCGGCCACTTTCCTTGGCACGATAAAGTGCCTTATCTGATCTCATCATAAAACTGCTAATATCATCTTCACCATGAATAAAACTGGTCAAGCCAAAGCTGGCTGTAATATGTAAAGTTTCTGTTTCAGTAGGTATATCGAGACTTTCAATTAACAGGCGGTAACGTTCACTGGTTACAAGGGCATTGTTCGCATCTGTTCCAGGTAAGCAGATGCAAAATTCTTCGCCACCTATACGACCAATATTATCTGCGTCTCGTAAATTAGAAGAAATTATATGGGTGACACTTTGTAACACGGCATCGCCAGATTTATGGCCGTGCGTATCGTTAATCTGTTTGAAATGATCTAAATCCATATAGATTAGTGAAAGTGGCGTATTGAAACGCGTAGCATGGGTTATTTCATATTCGAGTATATTGTGAAAATGACGCCGATTAGGTACCTGGGTTAGTTCATCCGTATTAGCCAGTACTTCGAGTTTCTGGTTTGCAACAAGTAATTCATTTCTGGTTTCTGCAATTCGCTGCATGGCGGCTATTTTCGCCTGTAATAATGAACTATTGATCGGTTTTACCAGGTAATCATCACCCCCTGAATTTATACCATTCGTAATACTACTGGTATCTGATCGCCCACTTAGAAAAATAATAGGATGCCAGTTTGTTGTTCGTTTTTTTTCAAATTCACGAATAAGTTGGCTAGTTACAAAGCCGTCGATTTCTGGCATAAGTACATCAAGTAAAATTAGATCTATGTGAATGAGACGATCAGATAATAATTCTAATCCCTGATAACCGTTACTAGCTTCAATAACCTGATGTCCCATAAAGTGAAGTTTTGTTCTGAGTAGAAAACGATCGCTAGGGGAGTCATCAATAATTAGAATTGATAATGTATCGTTAGTTAAGTGACTTTCAATATATGCATTGTTCATGTTTCACCTTATTTTTAAATAAACAGTGGTTAGATGAAGTTATTTATTTAGTCATTTTGGTGATAAGCATCTAGATATTCTAATTGCCGATATTGCTTTTCAAATTTGTTTCAATCCAGTGTGCTACTGAGATAACTAAAGCCAATAATATATAAATTGGCCATGTAAAACCCTGTGTGAGAAATGTGGCAGATACGATGGTTCCTATTAATCCTGCTAGTACTGCTTGTGATGTGGCATGAATCGCGGGGTCTACTTTTTGTATTGAAGACTCTATCGTTATCAATGAGTGATAAGCCGTTTTTACAAGTAAATAAATAATCCACAAGAAAATAAACAGGCCAAGAAATCCTGTTTCTGCTAGTACACCAAACCATGTGCTGTGTACAGCGTGATTAAGACCATCCCAGTGTGGGCTATAGAAATAGTAATTTGAATAGAAATTATTTATTCCGACGCCTGTAATCGGATTATGTACTGCCATGCCAAATCCTGCTTCCCATGCATAGATTCGTCCCATGGCAGAAGCATCTATACCTTCTTCAGCGGCACCTCCAGATGCACGATCAGATATACCAGCCATAATGAATAAAGCGAGAGTTGCAATTAATCCAAGAATAATGAAAAGTGCTTTAGACTTTATATGTCGATAACCATAGACCGCAAAAATAGCCAGGATACCAAGTAAACCACCTCGGCTTTGTGTAGCAATTACGGCAAAAAATAATACTGGAGTACTGATTAGTCCTAGCATTCTCGTATAGCGACCAATATCTTTGGTGAGTACTAGACTAATAGCAAAAGCAACAGGGAACATGAGAACTAAAGCGAGATCGTTAGGGTCTCCAAGAACGGAACCGATTGCACGACCAATTGTTACACGTGAACCTTCAACAAGCCCTATACCATTAAACTGATTAAATAATGCAGTTAGGCCGACAAGAAGGCCTGAAAATGTAATTACCCGACAAGCAAGAGAAAAATCTTTTGCAGTTCGTGAAAGCCATGCGATTGCAAAAGTCATGACAATAATTTTCCAGTACACGGCTTTGAAATATTCAATTGCAATAGGGCGATTACTTGCCATAACTATGCCGATGATTACAAGAGCAAAGAAAATGGATACGGCAGTAAATTCTGGTCGCCAGTAAGTTTTAATACTACTTGTTAAACCGACATGCCAGATTAATGCAGCTAATGATGCCATGGAAAGTAGTAGTGGAATTTTGAAGTTATAAATTTGAGGGAATACTTCATGAATTCTAAAAAATGAAAATATGACAAATAAAAGAACCATTAAAAATGGTTGTTTAAGCGTGAATAGTATTGCAAAAGGCAAAAGACCAATAGCCATAACTAGTACTGGGTGTGGTAAGAAATGCCAGACAATACCAATCAGCATGCTTACAGAAATTGCAAGTACTATATGGTGTGATGGTTGTCTGGTAGATTCGAGCATAAGCACTACCTGTTTGATACTCTGTAATCATAAGCTAGAGGTAAAGGTATAAGTCGTAGCAATAATGCAATCATTAAAAGGCTTATTCCTATTGTGACAATGCTTATTATTTGATATTCGATGACTGTTGTTTTTATGCCTATTATGATCCAGCTAAACGAGATGCTGCAGAAAAATGCCAGTGATTTAGTGGGATATGGAAGCTTGAGAAAATACTGACTAATTAAGAAAAATAATATTAAACGTAATGATTGTGCAATAAGTAGGGCAAGAATTATTCCCCAGACACCGTTTGTGGGCGCCAATATGAACATTGCAGTGATACCTGCAGAAGCAGTAACCAGATTAATTGAAAACTGAGTTAATGTTGTATTACCAGTAAAACAACCAATGTTAACCAGTTCTGTTACTTCTCTAAGTAACATCACCAGTACCAGTGCGATGACATATTCGCTGGAAATGGCAAATGAAGCGGGCATTAGCCATTCAATTATTAGTGGGGCAGATAGCCCAACCAATACCGCTATAATGAGTGATAGACTTATGCCTACTGCAATATAATTTGCGACTCGCTGATGACCATTAGTTCCATTTAGAATTTCAAAACGTTTAGGGCTCCACCACATACTAAAAGGTTGCATGAGTAAAACCATAGCGAGTGCAAACTTCGCGGCTACACTAAACTGTGCTACATCAGTAAGTGAGGTATATTCTGCCAGAACCCAGCGATCCAGTCCGTTAAGTGCAAATGCGACCAGTCCACTGCCAACAAGAGGCAGGCTATATATAAATGTTTTCTTACTGGTAGTAATATTAAACCTGATACCAGTATCACGAATATGTAGGTAGCTAAGCGTTATTGCGAGTGCAATTGTTGATATTAATCCAGCCTCCAGTACGCCTTCTACCCCTCGATTGTAATTAAGGAAAATTACTACGAGTAATGCCTGAGTAAATGCTCTACCCGTAGTTGCTATGAAGAAAGTGATAGCTTTATTGCGCATACGTAGCCAACCAAGTGGTATCGCTATACAGCCTTCTAAAGCCAGCATGGATATGATCAGTCGTAATTCGTATGTTGTAGGGTTGCCCGGGATTATATTAGATATAAATTCAGCGGACAGCCAGCATACAACCCAGACGAGTATGCCGATGAATATCGACAGGGTAAAAATTTCGGCAGATAAATTTTTTCTTTGATCTTCGTTCTTTGCAGTTCCGGCAAAACGAAACAGCGTATGATCCAGTCCCATTCCTACTAATACACTGCCAATAACAGCTAAGGTACTAATAACTTCTAGGCGTCCAAATTCATCTGGTGATAGATGGTGCGCAATAAATGGCAACATTAATAACGAAACACCTTTCATCAATGCAATGCTACTGCCATACAGCAGAGTATGCTTGAGCCCATCAGGTATTCGAATCATTATGATGATACCTTTGTGTGTGCAGATTGATTATTCGGAGTTATAGTTGAGCGATTTTCAAGTGTATCCTTTATTTTCGCATACTGAGTTTCTGATCGATAGCTGGATGCAATTTTCCTCGCTGCAAGCCCGAGTGATTTGATGCGATCAATATCGTTACTGAGAGTTGTTAGCTTATAAGCAAGGTCAGTCGCATCGCCAGGTAAATATTTAATACAGCTAATATTATCTTCAAGTATATTGTCCCAATAGGAACCATCCTCTGGTATTAGAACACAGTGACCGGCAGCCATAGACTCAAGAATGGATAATCCAAACGGCTCATTCTGGCTTGTGGATACAAAAATGTTTGCACAACTTCTAAGCTCGTCCAGGTTACCTGGTGTTTCATACCAATATACATTTTCAATTTCTATAGGTGCATTACTGACAGGTAACGATGTTGCTTTAGGCTTTATATAACAAATATGTGTTTCCGGGCGCAATTGTGGCGTTATGCTTTGAATTGCATTTATGAGAGTGTCGATTCCTTTCCATTTTAATAAAGATGCAGCCCAGAATAAAACGGGCTTTTTATAATTACATTCGCTTGGCCATAAATGCTCTGGTAGGCCATTATTCATTACATAGAAATTATCGGGAATAATATTATGTTTGGTTTCTGTTACTCTTGAAAGTGAACTTAATAAAGTGTTCTCACTACTTTTAAGATAATGTACTTCATCAGCAATTTTAAGGCATCTACCAATCGTGCGAGAACATGCTACCGGTCCATGAATTAGCTGAATAGTTTTATAATTAAATAGTCGCTTTGTAAGGTATATTGCTAGATCTACCCCAGGTCCAGATGCTCCTAAAGCGATATCAATTTTACCTGTTCGAAATCTAATCAGTAAAATATTAATAACAATAACAATATGGCGCAGGAAAAATGCTATTCCCTGATCTTTTTTAGCGAGCCAATTAAACTGGAATAAGTTGATATAATTGAACTCAGGTGAGTCCCATGAATGCTTTTCAGATGCAAGTATTGTAATACGTATATCATCCTTGTTAAGAAGGTTTAGTATATTTCTTGTGGCAATTTTAGATCCTCCAGCATATGCAGTAGGATCAATGACCAGTAAGTGTCGTTTAGCATTCATATTGCTTTACTCCATATCTGTTTAATGCCAGCTCTACTAATCGTCTTCCGGTATTAAAAAATGGTTTTAGTATTTCCCAATGACTATGCCATCTCATGCGCATGGATGGGTTTTGTAATAATTTCGTATACAGACTTTCAAATGTATTAACATTATTTTCAATAGTTAAATTTTCAAGTATATGTTGCCGACCTGAATACCCCATCTCGTTACGACGTGTGTTATTTTTGTAAAGATAGTGAATACAGCTGGTTAAATTTGTACTGTCCCCAGTATCAATTAATACGCCTGTTTTATTATTTATTACAACATCAGGAATGCCACCTACATTACTCGCTACAATGGCTAACCTGGCTAAACTTGCTTCAGCAAGTACCAGTCCAAATGCTTCTTCTTGTGCTGCTGATACAAAAAGATCAACACCACCACGAAGTATGCCTGCAACATTTGATTGTTCTCCTAGTAAGTGAATTTGTTTATTAAGTCCCAGTTCATTTATCTGGTTTTGCAGATTATTACGTTCGGGGCCTTCACCAATAATAACGAGATGAGCATAAACACTTGATTCTTCAAGATGTTTAACAGAATTGATAATACGATCTATTCCTTTACGTGGAATTAGTGATCCTGTCGTTGCGATAAGGAAGTCATCTTTACTAAGATTAAGTTGATCACGTAGATCAATAACGGGTTCTTGATCTAGCCTGCTAGTATCGATTCCATTTGGGATAACACATGTTTTTTCTGATGGCATACCATCTTTTAAAAGTGCGTCAATAACTGAATTACTTACACCAACTACCATAGCGACATGATGCAATCCAAATGTCACACGATCACGTAATGAGTATGAAGAGTGTAGGTGTGCCAACAATGGAATATTTCGTGATCGTGCAACAAAATTTAACCATTGATTAGGAGCACCGCTATTTGCATGTATTAGTTTAACCTGATGTTTGTCAATAATCTTTATTGCTTGCTTATACAAACGATATAGACCTCTAAGTGCAAATCTTTGAAATGCTTTACCAGGTAACGGAAACTCTGCTTGATATACTGTTATGTTCAAAGCTTGTATTTCATCTGAAAATATCGAGCTATTACAGAAAACAATCGGCTTAAATCGTTCACGATTAAGGTGTTTTAATAAATCAATCAGACAACGTTCACTACCGCGTATCCAGTTATCACCGTAGTGTGTGAAAAGAATAGTTTGTGGAATGTTCGTGTTAATATTATTTGCTTTCATTACAACTGGCTTTTCTTAGTTAAGTGTTAATTGTAATAAATGCAAAGACAGTGCCAGTTATCGATATCCTCCTATGTTATTGAAATATATGATAATAATATGAAATGATTTGAGCGGTAACTCAACTTAATGTGTTTATTAGTTTATTGCTTCGCATAATGCATATACACAAGATATAGCGTTTTGAGGAAGCAGAATGCAATTATCAATTTGCCATTGAGATATGATCAGGCCTTAGGGCTTTGTTGATGTGTGAGAGTGCAAACCCCTATAAAGGATAGATCTTAATCTTTTTCTTGCGAGATGAATGTCTACTACCTGTTACACATACCTTTAATAATTCTTAAAGGTATCATGCTAATTAGTTATCAACTTGTAATTTCTGATTAAACCAGGAATTTCACTATCTGTAGAAAAACGTTGATGAACTGTTGCTTTAGCTGCTTTTTTAATTTGATCTTTCTTTTGATTACTCATATTTTTCCAGTTTTGAATGTATGTGACCATACTTTTAATATCACCCGGATGGGATAACCATCCGTTTACTCCCGAATCAATAAGGTGATCTAATGCGCCAACACGTGTTGCGATTACCGGTATTCCATGTGCCATAGCTTCAAGTGCTGCCATAGGTAATCCTTCATGTCTCGATGGCATAACTAGTAATTCTATTTTTGGCCATATAGATTGCATGCTGTTTTGTTGGCCATGGAAGTGAATGTTCTCTGGTGTGGAGAGACGTAATTCATTCTCCATTGGTCCTTCACCATATATATGGAAGTCGAGTTCAGATAGCTCTTGCGCAAGTGAGATAAAATAATCAGGTCCTTTCTCAGGGCTAAGTCTTCCGACAAATGCAATTTGACTTGCTTTTATGTTGTCTAATTTTGCGGGAATTTTAGAAGTATCCACAAAGTTATTAACGACTCGTGTACGTTCAGGTAGTCTAGATGCAATCTGTGGGCTTACAGCATAAATAGTATCCGCTAGAAAGGCGCTGACCCGATCAAGCCAGCAATAGAAACCAAGTTTACCCATTGTAATTTCACCTGCATGAAAGGTCGATGCCAGAGTTGTCTTACACAATGTACCCGCAATACGTCCGTAAATACCTGCTTTGTATCCATGTGTATGAATCGCGCACGGTTTTAATTCGCTAATACTTTTGTATAAAGAAATTAATTTTCCATCAAGTGTAATAGTATCGATATCATTTTTAACTAATGCGTCACGTAGTGGATGATTACCATAATCCGTTAAAAAAACGACAGTTACGCACTGATTATAATTTTTAAGTCCCTGTGCTAGCTGAAGGACATGTGATTCGATGCCACCCGTATTTTTGCTATCCAGTAATAGCCATATATTCTGTAAATGTTTCATGCTACTTCTCTTGTTTAAAAAAGTGTTAAAAAAGACAATGCAATATCAATGCCTATAGATAGAGGCCTATTTATTGAGGGTTATGTAGTGCAAACCGCAAAAAACATCGAGATAATACGCATAATGCGTTGCAGACTGACACGAATATGATTTTGCTACAGGTAGGTGGTGTTAAAACATCGATATAGGTAAGTCTCTAATAATATATAAGTATCTGGCATCTAAATTGCTGTAGGTAAATCAACATGCATATATTAGAGGGTAAATAAATGAAGAGTTATCTTGTGACAGGTGGTTGTGGCTTTATTGGTTCACATTTGGTTGATAGTTTATTAATGAGTGGTCATAAAGTTCGTGTACTTGATGATCTTTCAACAGGAAAACTTGAAAATGTGCCTGATGAATGTGATGTTGTTATAGGAGATATTGTTAATAGTGAACTTGTGCACGAAAGTATGAATGGTATGGATGGTTGTTTTCACCTTGCAGCAGTTGCATCTGTACAGCAATCAAATGATAACTGGTTCAGGACGCATCAGGTTAATCAGACTGGTACGATTAATGTATTAGATGCAAGTAGAAAAAATAAAACGCCAGTTATATATGCTTCTTCTGCGGCGGTATACGGTGATAGTGCCGAAATACCCTTAAAAGAGAGCTCAAGACTAAGGCCCTTAACCGCATATGGTGCAGATAAACTAGGTTCTGAGCATCAGGCTTTAGTTGCATCACTAGTTCATGGTGTACCAACAATCGGTTTACGTTTCTTCAATGTATATGGGCCACGTCAAAATCCTGATTCTCCATATACTGGGGTTATATCAATTTTTGTTGATCGTATTTTGAGGGAAGAGCCGATCGTAATATATGGTGATGGAGAACAAACACGTGATTTTATATTTGTGGAAGATGTAGTTAGAGTTTTACGAAGCTCTATGAATAATATCAGCCGCAATTCTAATGTATTTAATGTATGCACTGGTACGTCAATAACTATAAACCAGCTAGCTAAAACAATTATGTCTATAACGGGTATTAGTGTTCCGCTAAGCTACAAAACCTCTCGTAAAGGAGATATACGTATTTCTGTAGGTGATACTACATATACAAAACAGAAATTAGCTATAAAAAATAACCAGTCACTTGTTTATGGGTTGAGAGAGTTAATTGAAACTTATAATCATGAGCTATTAATGAGTTGATTTTTCTGATTTGTCTATGCCAGAAAAAATCCTAGTTAACAGATATCTGGCTCCCACCCCTGTTTTTTTCTATAAATAGTGGATGGACTGACATCTAGCAGTGCAGCTGCTTTAGGAATGTTTCCATCGCATAGTTCGATCGCTCTTTCAATTGTCTCACGCTCTACATCTGCTAAAGGACGTATCTCATTATTTTCTTCAGATGGTGCAAGATTATCAGTTGTTGATGTATTTCTTACTAAGCTTGCTATCTCAGAATCATTAAGTGCTGAATTGAGAGGAGGAGGAAGCAGATCTACTGTTACAGACTTATCATCGTGTAGTACAACGATGTTTCTTATAACATTCTGTAACTGGCGAACATTGCCTGGCCAGTTGTAACTTCGGAAGATAACATCTACCTCTGGCGAAAAATTAGAAAACGATTTTTGTTCTTCTTTGGCATAAGTAATTAGAAAATTGTTAGCAATCTCGATAATATCTTCGCCACGTTCACGTAAAGGTGGAAGGTGAATTGGAACTACATGTAAACGATAATAAAGATCTTCTCTGAATTTTCCATTATTGACAGCTTCTAAAGGATCTTTATTAGTCGCACATATAAAACGGACATCTACAGTTTCCTGTTTGCTAGCTCCAACTTTCTGGAATGTACTAGTTTGTATAAAACGTAACAATTTGGTTTGCAAATCCATATCCATTTCACCAATTTCATCCAGAAATAGTGTTCCACCATTCGCTAATGATGCAGCGCCTTGTCGCTCGTTAGCGGCACCTGTAAATGCGCCTTTAACATGACCAAATATTTCACTTTCCATTAAGTCATGAGGAATCGCTCCACAATTAAGTGCAATAAATGGTTGGTCAGCGCGTGGACCTTGTTTATGAATAGCTTCAGCACATACTTCTTTTCCTGTGCCGCTTTCACCGGTAATAAATACAGTCGCCTTACTAGGAGCTGATGCATCGATAATACGGTAAACGGCTTGCATAGGCAGGCTAGAGCCAATAAAGTCATGGTAGTTTTTACGCTCAAATGTAGATTGGTAGTTTTCAACCAGGTTTTTGAGTCTGGTATTATCTAGAAGGTTCTTTATGGTCGTCTTTAAACGATTGGCACTCAAAGGTTTCTCAAGAAAGTCTTCAGCGCCTATTTGCATTATTTCAACGGCAACATCCACTGAACTGTGTGCAGTAATAATAACAACGGAGCAGGGAAAACCCTGCTCTCGAATCCAAAGAAGAATATCTTTACCTTCCATATCTGGGAGGTGAAGATCCAGAAGGATCAGTTCTGGTGTGTTAGCCGATATAAACTCTTTAGCATCAGTACCTGTAGCGACATGATTAAGATTAATTATTTCATTCTTGAGGTACTCTTGATATAGACGTGCTTGAGGTAAGTCGTCTTCAATTAAAAGTACACTAGGTTTATCATTCATTGTTCTCAATCCTGGGTTTATTTCCCGTATGTCTTATCAAGGTATTCAGTTAATAGATTATATGACGTATTTGCTACACTAATTAATGTAGTCGAAAGTGATAAAGCCTGCTCATAATTTCCATCTCGACAGTGTTGTTCAATTGATCTTGCTAGAAGGTGAAGTTTCATATTGCCATGAGCGGCTGCGCTACTACCTATAGTGTGGGTTTCAAATTCAATTTTTTTATAGTCTTCATCAGATATGGCTTGTTCAATTATATCTATGCGTTTTTGTGAATCTTCTATGTAAAGTTGCAGTAATTCCGGGATAATGCCAGGATCAGTATCGTCTGCGAGTTGCTGTAAAACTCTTTCATCTACATATTTATCTTCATCGTCGGTGTTTTGTAATGAAGCTATATTAGACATTTCTGCGGCATCATCTGATGATTCTATTATGTTTTCGCTAGTCCATTGTGCAATGCAGTTTAGTGTTGCATTACGATCTATTGGTTTGCTTAAATAATCATTCATACCAGCATTAATAAATCTATCCTTGTCATCGCTCAGTGCATGGGCGGTGAGAGCGATAATAGGTATTTTAGATGCTTTTCCAGACAGTTTACGTATTTCTCTTGTTGCAGTCATACCATCCATTTTTGGCATAGATATATCCATTAGAACTATATCGTAGGGAAGGGTGTTTACAGCTTCTACTGCTTCATATCCATTTCCAACGATATCGACTTTTAAACCTGCAAATTCTAATATTTTTCTAATTACCATCTGGTTGGCTGGATTATCTTCGGCCAGTAATATACGGGTACCGCTAGCAATTTTAATATTCTGATTATAAGTAGCTGGTTTATTAACATATTCATTTTCATCTGCTTGCTCAAGCATAATACTAAAAGTAAACTTACTGCCTTTATCGAGATCGCTATCACATTCGATATAGCCTTGCATCAGAGAAACGAGACGTTTACAAATGGCCAAACCTAAACCTGTGCCCTCGTATTGACGTGTATGACTGGGGTCAGCCATTGTGAACTCTTCGAATAATGAGTATTGAATCTCTTTTGCGATTCCGATACCTGTATCAATGACAGAGCAGCTAAAAATGAAACTATCACTTTGTGTAAGTGAGAAATCGGTTTTTACAGTTATACTTCCGCTTGGTGTAAATTTGATAGCATTATTAATAAGGTTGATTAGTATTTGACGTAAACGGTCTGGATCACCTTTTACATATCGAGGTAGATGCGGCAAAAGAATGAGTATAAATGCCAGATTCTTACGTTCTGCCTGATGTTTTAGTAGTTCTATACTTTCCGTAAGTAGCTGATGTAAGTCAAAACAGGTGTTTTCTAATTCTAGCTTATCTGCCTCCATTTTAGAGAAATCTAAAATGTCATTTATGATCGTTAAAAGAAGGTTACCTGACTCACGACCTGTTATTACGAGTTTGAGCTGATTATTATCTAACGGTGTATCTTCAAGTAATCCCAGTATGCCTAATATAGCATTCATTGGTGTTCTAATTTCATGGCTCATAGCTGCAAGAAAACTACTTTTTGCTTTATTTGCTATTTCCGCAGTTTCCTGTGCTGTAATAAGTTTTTGCTGGGCTTCACGTTGTTCCGAAATATCTCGGATAAAAGCAGTAAATAATTGACCACTGACCGTATTAACCTCAGAGACCGTAAATTCTATGGGGAAAGTGTGTCCTTGTTTGTTTAACGCCATTAACTCTAATCTTTTTCCTTGTATTTTTGAAACCCCAGTCTCATTGTAGCGATTCATTCCCTGTGTATGCCCATCACGCATATCATGTGGAATGATGTAGTCAGACATCTTTTTTCCTAAAATATCTTCTTTACTCCAGCCAAATATATTTTCAGCTACATCATTATAATCAACGACATCACCTTTTGTATTGATAGTTATTATTGCATCTAGTGAAGTTGCCAATATGGCTTCTTTTTCAGCTGCGTTCCTGTTTGAAACTATCGTTAATTCTTTTTGTTTATTAAAACTATTTTTGAGTTCCTCAATAGTAGTCTTAAGGCTTGATGACATGGCATTAAATGCTTGTGAGACTTCTGCTATTTCATCATTACCATTGACTTTAATTTGATGTCCTGGCCCGGATATTTCAATTTCTCTGGATGCATTTTTTAATTTGAATAGCCTCTGTGTAAGTAAAGTTCCAAGGATATACGAAAAAATAGCTACTAGTATCACTGAAAGACCTGCGATGCTAATTGTCCAGGTTTTTGCTTTTGATAATGTCCTTTCTATAGCACTTGTGGAAAGACCAATTTCTATTTTTCCATAAGTGGTATTTCCTTCATTTATATTTTTATGTATATCAAATATTTCATCTGTTACTTCGCTGAGACTAGTGTCTGGTAAATGAGGTAATTTTAGATTTTCTGTATTACCGCTTTCTGCAAGTATAACGCCATTACTAAGGATACGTGCATAAACGATATCAGGGGTCTTTTGTAATTCATCTGTTAAGCTTTTAAGAGTTGCTATATCTGTTGATAGTACAGCGTCTTTTACTGAGTTTGAAAAAAGCAGAGATGTGGAGCTTGCGCGCTGATGGAGTTGCTCTTCATTTGACTCTTTTAAAAAATTTAATCCACTAATAACAAGTATTAAAAGTAGGATAGATTCAATAAGTGCAATGCCGAGTATTGTTTTTAAACGAAAACTCAATGTTGATTCCTATATGTCAGAAAGCTCATTAAGCTTCAGTTCTCGTATATCATTCCAGTTATCATCCGATGCATTTTCAAATCCTTTTATTTTAATTGAATTTAATAGTTTAATTCCTTCATTGTCATTTTCCATATTCGTCAGCGTCGATTGTATTTTTTGTAATATAGTTTGATTAATTCCAGGGTGTATAGCTATAGCATGCGGTGTGTAGCCTTTTGTTGTCCATAAAACTTTCAGGTTTTTTTTGACCTCGGGTGACATGTTATTAAATGTACGAATTACTCCGCCTCCTGCTGGATATAGACCTTTCGATACGGCATGATAAACGGAATCGTGTGAAGAAACGTATTTAGGAATAAATTCAACATTATGATTTTCGAGATCGGAACGGGTTAATATGCTGGCGGCGAATGCTGCGGGTGATGGAAAGGCTAGTGTGCTCTTATCAAGATCTTCAATAGAGTTAATATTATTATCCTTACGTGTAACAATAATGCCTTTAATTTTTTTATCACGCGCCTTATTTATCGCTCGATAACCAGGTGATTTGCTGAATACCACGTAATGATATGGATTCATGTAGGCTAGATCATATTCTCCACTCGCTAATCGTTTTTCAAACGTAGGGATATCTTTGGCTGTTGAAAAACGTAGTTCTAATCCACTTTGCTGGTTAATATATTCTATTATAGGCGTCCATATACGTGCTAATTTACTGGCTGATTGTTGTGGTACTATCCCAAATGTGAGAATTTCTCTGGCTAGTAGGCTTGAGCTCGCGAATAATAATGTAAGACTAATAAATATGTTTGTAAATAGTTTCATTATAGATTTACCTTTAGCAGATTCATCCGGTTTTATTGGCCTTTAACAAATCAGATACCTTATCTCCGAGTTTCTGAAGCGAAAATGGTTTTGTTAAATAAGCTTCAGCACCTAATTTAAATGCATCCTCTATGTTGCCTATTTTGTTTTTACCAGTCAGCATTAATATCGGTATGCTTTTTGTAGAGTTAATTAATTTAAGTTCGTCAAGGACCTGCGGACCTTGTATGTCCGGTAGCATCCAGTCTAGAATTATCAAATCTGGTAACATGAGTGTTGCTTGTTCAAGGCCACTTTTACCATTCTCAGCTTCAATAACATCGATATTTTCTCTGTTTTTTAGCCGAAAACTCAATTGCCTCCTGAGGCTTGAGTCATCATCAATAATTAACACTGTTGGTTTGTTACTGCCAAATAACATTATCTTCTCTTAGGAATAATTTAGACTTAGTTATATAAAAGCAATAAATAAGCCATCTTCTAAAATTATATCCTTAAGTATAAATTAACAGTATTTATAGTGATTCTAGCAGTTGTAAGCACCTTTACTATCTCATTTTAGCTATTGTTTTGAATGTGACCTCATACTGCATCGCAAATTGCAAATATCAGGTATTTAAAAGTGCTTGTTAGACTTTATATATTTGCTAATAATCACTTAATCTTATAATTAATAGGGTAATATAAAAGGGCTTTATATGAATGGAAATGATTAATACGTAGCTTCATAGTGTTTAATAGTGATATAAATGATGCATTTTTCTTTAATCTTTTGGTTCAACCAGGATTAATAAAGCATCATCGATCGGTGGATTTCCAGCATACTGATCAAACACATTCATCACATGCTTTAATGATTCATCGATAGGGTCTTTGAGTGTATTTAAAAGAGCAGAGCATATCTTTTTTTCCAGCTGTTCTCTTAGAATGTTATTTTCAGCTGATTCAATTAAGCCATCAGTGTAAAAAGCAATACGTTCACCTTGCTCTAATTTCAATTGTTTTGATTGATACCTGGTTTCAGGCACTAGCCCTGGAAGAATTCCTCCAACAGGTATGCTGTTGACGCCTTTTGTTGTTATATGAATAGGAGGTGGATGACCAGCACATGCCAGGCTGATATATCCATCAGGCGATAATGTTGTTGCACAACAGGTTAAGGTAATTTTTGACATTACATTATCCTGTATGGCAAATTCAGATAGTTGTTCCAGCATGTAAGATGTTTCTACATTATCTTTTGTTGAATTCATTAAACCATGTAGGTATCCGCCACATACATGCGCGAAAAACTTTGCACTATCGTCATGCCCCATTATATCAGTGATAATAAATTTAAATTGATTATGACCTGATTGGTGCAGAAGGATGTCTCCGCCGCCGCGACCAGTGTTACGGCTAGCGACTGATAGTCGCCAATTATGTGTTTCACTGGGTAGTTTGGGCGTTAATGAGGAGGTAATATCTTTATCAAGTCGTTCATTCAATTGTTCATTAATTTGTTTAGATCGCCTTAATACCCGCTGAATAGTATGTATTAATTGAGGTTTTTCTACAGGTTTAACCATGTAATCATCAATACCAAGATTATTAGCCTTCTCCATTAATTTTGTATTACTTGCAGATGTAAGAAAGACAAATGGTATTAAACGTGAATCAGGATCGTTTATTAGATGTTCACGTAATGAAACACCATCCATTTGCGGCATATAAATATCGGATAACACAAGATCAATTTTCTTGATTTTTAATTTTTCAAGCGCTTCCTTTCCACTAACTGCAGTGACTACTTCGAAATCGTGTTTTAGATATTGTTTGTAGATTCGACGTAAGCTGTTATCATCATCAACGATAAGAATGGTTGGTCTTTGATTTTTTTCTGCCTTTAACCAGCTAAGTTTTAAGCAGTTTAATTGAGATGTATCTTCTGTCTGATATTCGATACGATCACATTGCTCGTGCAATAATGATATTCCACGCCCGCTTTCAGTTTCCAGAAATACATCCAGAATGCCGGCTTCCAGGTTTGCCGTTGGATCCCAGTACTCACCATTATCCAGTATCTCCATCCACCATTCATTATGATTACATCCTAATCGCATGATCATTTGACTTACTTTTGGTGATGCGTGATGAACAATATTTGTTGTAGCCTCTGTTAGGCAGAGTAGCATACGATTTTTTATATATGATAGCGATGAGAAGGATTCACAAAGCTGTTCCACAAGCATACGAAGTTCTCGTGTTGCTTCTAGAGTTACAGGCTGTTTAGATTCTAATAATATGCGATCCATATTTATCTCATATCTCTAGAGTTAAAAGTCGGCTATTGTTTATGAGATTCCTAATAGTTCGAGTTAACCAGTTGTGTTTAGGCTCCAGTCGAGATACTTCACGTAATAACTCTTTCTGTAACGTTGGGTTATCACGATCATTATAGATGCAGCCTTGAAGTTGTGCTCCAGCTGTATTTAATTTGTCCACGGCTGAAGTGACCATTGCTTCTGTCGTGTGGCCAGCTAGTACGACCAATAAGCATGCATCACAAGCCGCTGCAACTCGCTCAGCTGGAATATTGTTGGCATTAACCCGGTTAATAGGGGAGGTGTCAAAAATTATTGTGTCGTATGAAGTTTTCCACTCTTCAATACATTGTTCAAGTATGCCTGGGTGGCGTAGCTTCAGAACCAGATCACGACGTTTAGGCGAAGTTACACCAATTAAAGCGACAGAATCCTGTTCATTTGTGGTTACTAATTGTGGGGATTCAAGTGATTCATCACTGGTTAATTTATTTGTATCTGTTGGTAACAGTTTATTGAATGAAGGACGGTAAAGATTAAAATCTACTACTAATGTTGATTTGCCAGCTAACAAATTTCGTTGCGCGAGTGCTAACGCAATTGAAGTCACACCTTCACCCTGGTTTGCAGAACAGATAGCAATAGAATTGTTATGTCCCATTAGTAAATTACAATATATTTTTTCTATTTCCATATTTTGTGGTGGTATATACATTATATAAACCCTAGTACTGAAGCAAGCACAGAAATTTGAAAAATATCATTCAGGCCGGTACGTAGTTTTTCTGCTGTACTGTCTTCTTTATTTGGTATATAAACCGTATCGCCTGCTCTTAATACTGGAAGATCTTTTATTGATGCTGTTTTGCTGAATTTAAGTAAATCGAATGAGCGTGCCTGATCACGACAACAGGAAAGATTTACAACCGTTATTTTTTCTACATAGGCATCATCTTTAGGGCCACCAGCTTCTGCTAATAAATCTAGAATGGTCATGGTGTCATTGAATCTATAACGACCAGGTTTACTAATTGCACCTAGTACACGTATGGTGCTTTCTTTAGATTGATCTAACCAGATACGATTTTTCTCCGGTACAAAAATAGTATCACCGGTTTGAACGTCGGGTAGCAGATTCTCATCGCCTGTTTCGAAATACATTGCCAGGTTTAATTTAGTAACACGCGAGTGTTTTCCATTTCTGTGACTTATGCGAATATTGTGAATATCTGCTTCTCCAGTAGGGCCATCAGCAGCAGATAAAATATCCAGAAAGTTTAACGCATTGGAAAACATATAACGACCAGGCGCACCAACCTGTCCAAAAATATAGATCGATTTTTCTGAAGATTGACGTACCCATTGTGATTTATTATCACTTGGATCTTGTGGTAAATCGTGTACACGAACTATTGTACCAGCACGGATAATAGGTAATTCACTGTCCTTACCACCTCGCTTAATAAATTCATCCAGATTGAATACAGTGGCTTTTGTATTGCCATTATCATCCGGTGTAACAATCTCAATATTATTTGTATCTGCTCGAGCTTCAGGGCCACCTACATGAGCTAATAAGTCCATCAGGGTCATTTCGTTTGACCATTCTATACGACCCGGGCGAACGACTTCACCTATAACTCGAACAGCTCTATTAGGTGAAATCTTTAACCATGACTTTTCATTCATGTCTGTTTTTTCTGGAACAAAGATTGCGTCGCCGGCGACTATTTCTGGAGGCTTTGCAGGTGTCGTACCTTCTGTATAACCTGCAAGATCAAAAGGTATAACACTACCGTCTGGTTTTATAATTCTTATTTGTCTAGATTCAGCAAAACGAGTTGGACCACCGGCATTAGCCAAAATATCCATAAAGGTTGCGCTTTCTTTACCTTCATATGCACCAGGTTTTGCTACTTCACCCATTACATAAACCATATTACCACCTGTTTTAATTTCCTCTTCCTGTCTTGGAACAAATACAGTGGCACCTTTTACGATCTTCGGTAACAGTTCTTCTTCACCTGTATCAAGATAACTTTTTAAATTAAATGATAGAGGCTTTCCTTTGGTTATAACGCGAATCTGTTCTACACCTGCATATCGTGTTACACCACCTGCACGCATCAATAAATCAACGATATTCATAGACTCACGATATGAAAAACTGCCTGGACTGTTAACCTCTCCAAACACCTTAATTGCCATACGATCTTCAGCTGCATCACCTGAATCTGCTATTTTCGAGGGATCAAATTCAACTTCAACATTACCTGTCATTGGCGAAGCTGGTATAAATAACACATCAAGTGATTTTAGTTCTGGCATGTATTTACTATCGCCACTATCAAGATACTGTTTATAGTTAAATGTTTCTGTAACACCATTACGTACTAATTGAATTCGATCAAGCTGAGCACCTGTACGAAGACCTTTGGCGGCATGTAATGCCATTTGAACAGAACCATTAGAAGGAAGAGTATATTCTCCAGGTTCTTTTACATATCCAAGTACATTAATAATTATCTGCTTTTTGAAAACATATACTTGAAGATTGCTTAAGTCGCGATAAATAATATTTAACTCATCTTTTACTTTCGTCTGCATTTCTTCTTCAGTCAAATTGGTAACACTTATTACACCTACTTCTGGTAATAAAATACGGCCCTGGCGATCAACTTTAAAAGCTTCTTTCAGTCTTTCTTCTCCAGGCAGTGTAACTTTGATCAGGTCACCTATTTGCACACGATTGTCTGCATTAACTATAAAAGGCAGCATTGCTACAAGTAGTCCAATTAACCAATATGACTGTTTTACATAATCTTTTAACATCGTACTACTCCGTCATTATCTACTTTCGTAGGGGTGACTCAATTACTTCAATGCTCACTCGGCGATTGACTAATCTAATATGGGATTCTTCGCCTTCGAATAGTTGACTATTAGAACCAACAGCATCAAATTCCATACGCTCTGGCGCTAAGCCCATTATTTTTAAATACCTGCCTACCTGTTTTGCACGTGTTATTGATAGTGTTAAATTTTTCTGCTCATTACCTAATATATCGGCATGACCTGTAATTTTCAGGTGATAATCTGGATGGCTAGTTAAAAGCTGTGTCGCTTCTGACAGGTTCACCATATACTTTGGGTTGATTTCAGATGAGTTGAATGCAAATTGATTGTCAGTATTCAGAAGCTCATAGATTTTTTTACCAATATTTCCCGGCAATTTTGTGTGCTCATTCGCAGATACGTTTGATGATGCATCTTCGCTGGTCGAAACAGTCGCTTCGTTACTTGTTGGCAGAATGCATATATCTTGCTGTTTTACGTAATCAAGTTGACGTTCTAGTCTAATCAGAAGCTTACGCTGAATAATAAGATCATTGGCAGCATCAAAATCTAGTCCACCCAGTAGTTCACGAGTGATACGATGCTGTCGCTGTTTAGCCTGAATTACTGTTGCTGGAAAACATAGCTCAGCGCCTTCCAGTACCAGAATATCCAGATGTTGTCGCACCAGCTCCAGCTCAAATCGTAGCCCATGCTCAGGTCCTAATGGTTGGTCAGGCATAACAGGAGGTAGCGTCTCCATATGATGCTCAGCCATGCCACCTCGGCCTTCAGTGGGCCATCCGGCACAACCTGACAGTCCAGCTAATATAAAAATTATGCTTAACTTAAGCACAGGTTTCTTCCGACGTTGTATTTGAATCGGAGGACATCTGAACCGGTATAACAGTATCGATTCTTAGTAGTTCCATTAACTCCTTTGGCTGACCGCGAACATCAACAATTTCAAGTGTACGACCATTGGCTTTCAAGCGTTTATATAGGAATACAATTACGCCAACTCCAGATGAGTCGAGAAAGCTAACAAGATTCATGTTCAGGATGACTTTTTTATTGCTGTCAGAGTTAGTGACCTGTTCTAGTTCAGTGCGTATCTGAGTGCATCCAAGTGCATCCATCTCACCTTGTAAGTTCATAACAAGGTCATTATTGTTTGTTTGTAAGTATTCTAAATTCATCAACTGCTCCGCGTTTTTCTGGATTTATATAGAGCGTTGCAGTGTTTGTGCCATAGTACTTTATTTATTTATTTCCGTATTAAAAACAATAAGTTATGAGTTTGTTTAGGAGGTTTTCACGGTGAGATGATACTCGTTTTTCGCATTATGCAAAGTGATTTGCGAAGCGCTTGAACTTGTGATGGTAAATAATGTTTACATCTAAAGTAGATATTTGAGGATATAAAATTTAACAATAATACATCAGGAAATTCTTGATTATAAAGGGTCGAAATTAGGCTATTTTGTTACAGTAAAATGATAAGTGATCATAAGTGAGTGATTGTGTCAGGCCTTTAAACCCTTCGCCTTACTGTAGGTGTCGGTTCGATGTCATCCTGAAATACATGTAATTATGGTGTTCGTCGACAAACCATATAAGGCATAGTCCGGGAAAACCACTAAATACATGGTGTTCAGATTGCGTGTGGCCTTACTAACCATATCGACGTTTTTTGTATTTTTTTCGTAAGGTCGCTAGTTGTTTCTACAAGGTCTATCCTCACTAATACCTTATTAATGGGAAGCTGTTAATATATTGCAATGCGTTTATAAAATATGGGGAATATATATGAAAAAAGCCATTATGGGTTTACTGATGATTGTTGTTATCGCTATAGGTGGCAGTGTTTATTACCTGTTAACTAACCTCGACTCCCTGGTTGAAGCCGCCATAGAAAAATATGGCAGTGAAGCAACTCAGACTTCTGTGCTTGTTGATAGCGTGAAAATAAACCTGACTGACGGTGCTGCTGGAATTACTGGCCTAACAGTTGGTAACCCCACTGGCTATGGCTTTGCAAATGCGTTTTCTCTGGGAGAAATTCGTGCCGCTATCGATCTACAGTCTTTGCAGGAAGAACCTTACATTATCAATGAAATTACCGTACTAGCACCGCAGGTGTTTGTGGA
>Ga0316204_10003557_pt1 | contig 30660 bp, 31 predicted proteins | sample 6monrhotite_MG_2_FD_205661 | JGI IMG/M metagenome (GOLD analysis project Ga0316204, IMG submission 205661) | Microbial mat bacterial communities from mineral coupon in-situ incubated in ocean water Damariscotta River, Maine, United States -... | ecosystem: Environmental > Aquatic > Marine >...
GAGGTTGTAGACACAAGAACACAGCTTACTATGGATCTATCTAACTTAGAGAGTGCGATGTACTTTGTACAAGTAACCACAGAAGCAGGTACGATTACTAAACGTATCGCTAAGAGATAAACTAGCTTATTTTATTATAAATATGACCAGCACCTCGGTGCTGGTTTTTTTGTAGAACTGATAAAATTAACCCCTTATTTTTTCCATTTCGTCAATTTAAAGAGCTAAAAATGACGATACTATAAATGTTAAAAATCTTTGCGAAATTGTATAAAAAAATAGAAAACCATTTAATATTTTTAAGCATGTTAACGTAATTAAAAAGTATCAAATGGGAAGAAAACTTAACTTTATAGCACTACTTATTCTTGTTTTAATTGCCTTGGTTTTGGGTGGCGAATACACCTATTTTGAGAATAATAGTAATATAGACACCGGAGATGTTGCTTGGATGATAGTAGCAAGCGCTTTTGTGCTTTTAATGACTCCAGGTTTAGCATTTTTCTATGGAGGAATGGTCTCTAAGAAAAATGTAATTTCAACAATGTTGCAAAGCTTTGTAGCACTTGGTGTAATAAGTGTTTTGTGGATTGTTGTAGGGTTTAGTTTGGCATTTGGAGATAGTATTTATGGAATAATAGGCAACCCATTTACCTACGCAAACTTTAACAATGTATCACTCAACCCGAATCCTGATTTCGCCGAAACGATCCCATTTTTGCTGTTTGCGCTTTTTCAATTAAAGTTTGCGATAATAACTCCAGCACTCATTACAGGAAGTTTAACAGAGCGCATCCGTTTTCGAAGCTACATTTTATTTATGGTTTTGTTTTCATTAGTAATTTACGCTCCTCTTGCTCATATGACTTGGCACCCCGACGGACTATTACGAAACCTGGGTGTACTTGATTTTGCAGGTGGAACGGTGGTTCATATGTCTGCTGGAATTGCCGCTTTGGCTGGAGCCCTGTATTTAGGAAAGCGTAAAAATGTAGTTGAAAGACCAGCCAATATTCCATTCGTCATATTAGGTACTGGATTGCTTTGGTTTGGTTGGTTCGGTTTTAATGCAGGTTCTGCTTTTGGTGCGAACACCGATGCTGTAATCGCTTTTGCAAATACAAACCTTGCGTCTGCTACGGCTATGATTTCGTGGATCTTTTTGGACCGATTTCAAAACAGAAAGATGTCTGCCTTAGGGGCCTGTATAGGAGCTATAGTGGGATTGGTTGCTATAACTCCTGCGGCAGGATTTGTGACCATAGGACAGAGTATCTTTATTGGATTTGTAGCCGCAATTGTAAGTAATTTTGCGATTAGATGGCAAAAGAGATCAAATGTCGATGATGCTTTAGACGTGTTTCCAAGTCATGGAGTGGGAGGTATTGTTGGTATGTTACTCACAGGAATATTAGCTAAGGATGTTGGCCTTATTTATGGAGAAACAACCACTTTTATTTATCATTGTATTGCACTTGTATTGGTATCGATATTTGTGTTCTTTGGAAGTATGTTGCTTTATAAAATTACCGATGTTTTAATTCCGCTAAGAGTTAGAGATGATCAAGAAGAACGTGGTTTAGATGCCTCGCAGCATGGAGAATATATAGAAGATTAGCGATCTTTAGAAACCACCGATTTATTAAACGGAATTCTTAGTTGCGCCATAATTTGCTCATCATCTGTATGATCTGCAATATCTACTCCGTATTGGATTTTATGCACATCTCCATAAACAAATGTTCCAAACAGATGATCCCAAACGGAGAACATGTTTCCATAATTACTGTCTGTCCAAGGCAACTCAAAATGATGATGAAACTTATGCATATTTGGAGTGACGATTACCCAACTTAATGCCCGATCAACTCTTTTTGGTAAAGAGATATTTGCATGGGTGAAATAGGTAAATAAAACACTTAGAATACGGTAAAATAGATAAAATGAAATGGGCATTCCCATTATTACAACGGCGATTAAAGCAAACGATTCTCGGATTATAAAATCAAATGGATGATGACGAGTACCCGTGCTAGCATCTACATGTTTGTCGGTATGATGCACGAGGTGTAATCTCCACATCCATTTTACTTTGTGTAAAAAATAATGCACACCGTATTGCGCGATTAAATCCAACACTAAAATAGAGAGAAGTAGTTCTATCCAAACTGGTGCATCGAACAAATGAATTAATCCAAAACTAGAACTGTGCAACCAGAAGAAGATACCAGCAGTAACAACACCAAACAAAACATTGATCACCATTACGAAAACCAAAAGAATAAAATTTGTTTTAGCGTGCTTCCATTTCTTATAAGAAAACGAAAAAAGACGATAGTAGCCTTCGAGAGCCCAAAATACACCCAAGCAAAAGAAAACCCAACCTGCTTTCATCCACACGGGCATTTGTTCAAAAAACAGAAGGAACTGCTCCATTTAACTAGTTAAGAATTCGATTGTACTTTGATGGATTGTTGAGAATAGAAACGGCCTCCAAAATCTCAGGGTTGTTTACGACTTGATATTCATATAAGCCGGTTCGGTAAAAATATCGCTTTAAAATTTCGTCTGAAATAAGAGAAGATATCTCAGCTTTTTTTGAGATTAATTCTTTTTCTTTCGCCGTATCGATAGACGCCATAAGGGCATTGTAACTCGATTGAATATCATCCTTAAAATCATCGTCTTCGGCTCTTCTTAAGGCTTCAGCAAATTTCTTTTCAGCTTCGGTTTCATACTCAAAGTTATTTCGCTTTAAGAAAGATAGAAAGTCTTTAAAATTGGCTTCGGAGAACGAAAACTCATTCCAATTTACCATTTTGTTTTTATAGTAATATTCGGTTGCGTAATCGAAGATAGCATTGTCTTTGAGTAGGGCAGTAGTAATGGGGCTAAACTTAGCTGTCTCGACTTCAATATCTGGCAAGATGCCACCACCATCATAAACCGTTCGACCTCCTTTAGTGGTGAATTTATTGTACTCTTTTGGCTCCAATCTAATGGGGTCTCCGTTTTCGTCGCGATTCCAATAATCTAAGGCCTGAATACACCTTCCACTCGGAGTGTAATATCGCGAGATAGTCACTTTGAGCTGGGTGCCATAGGTTAGTTTTTTAGGACGTTGTACCAGCCCTTTACCGAAGCTGCGAGCACCCACAACTACTGCTCGATCTAGATCTTGTAGTCCGCCAGATACTATTTCACTAGCCGATGCGCTTCGACCATTGACCAAAACAACCAAAGGAATTTCTGTATCAATAGGCTCGTTGCGTGTTTTATAGACCTTATTGTATTTTTTAATAACCGATTTCGTCGTAGTTATCACTTCACCTTTAGGAACAAAAAGATTCACGACGTTTATAGCTTCGTTTAAAAGTCCGCCAGGATTACCACGTAAATCTAAAATGATTTTTTTTGCTCCCTCTTCTTTCAATTCCTCGAGTGCGGCTTTCGTTTCTATCGTTGTTTTTCTATTAAATTTTCGAAGCACAATATATCCTATGTCATCGTTGATCAATTTGTAAAATGGCACCGCATTAACATCAACAGATTCACGAGTTAACGAAGTGGATTGTTGTTTTCCTTGACGCAGATAAGTCAGTTCTACTGTAGATCCGGCGGCACCTTTTAAAAGTTCCCCAGCATCTTCGTCAAAACCCTGTAAGGAGATATTTCCGATTTTAATTATTTCGTCACCCGCCTTTAATCCCGCTTTATCTGCCGGGTAATCTTGGAAAGGTTCGGTAATAATGATTCTATCTTTTTGCGTACGAACAGTGGCTCCAATACCCGTATAAGTACCATTATTTTGAATTCGCGCATCTTCTACGGCTTGTTCGTTCCAATAGACAGTATACGGATCTAAATCTGCCAGCATACCCTTGATGGCTTTGTCCATTAATTCAGCAGGCGTATTCTCATCCACATAGTTCATATTTAACTCCTTGAACAAGGTGTTGAAAATCTCAATTTGTTTAGCGATTTCAAAAAAATCATTCTTAAAACTAGTGGTTGTAAGTAAGATACCTACAGCTATAATTGGAACAAGCAGCTTCTTTTTCATGGATACAAAATTTTAAGAATTTGTCATTTTATTCTTGCGCGATTTTATGAATCTTCGAATGACTAGAACAGCGATCAAGATCAGTAAAAATAAAGGCCAGAGGTAAAGCAGTCCTAAGAAAAAGACAGAGATACCATCCCAACCACCTTTCAGAGCGTTCTTCATTTTTTGCCAATACGAAACAGTTACCCCAGTTTCTGTAGTGGTCTTATAAAAATCGATATAAACAGTGCTTAAAGAAACTTTATTTTGAAGATAATTTAGTCGTCCTTGTTTGGCTTCAATCTCTTCTCGAATCGTGGAAAGTTCACGCTCAATTTCAAGCATTTCTTTTACATTTTTTGCCTGCTTAAGCAGTTCTAGATATCGGTTTTCTAATTCACGTTTGGCTTTAAGGCGAGCTGTTAAGTCAACGAACTCTTCAGATACATCCTGTCTAGAAATGTCTTTTTGATCGAAGTATTGAACTCCTTCCGAAATACCATCAATATAGGATTGAAAATTTTCAGTTGGAACCCGAACGACAATATTTCTAAAAATACGATTGTAACTTTTCCCAGAATTATCGCTTTGAACAAATCCCTTGTATTGCTTTGTGAGCTCGAGAATGCGTTGATGTGTAGCATCCGGCGTTTGTGTTTCGAAACTAAGTCGCCCTGTTTTAATAATTTTTTGTTCTTGGGCTTTAGGCTCACTTTCTTGGAGTACATTCCCCTCAACTACTTCGTCGAGTTCATAGTCCATGACCATTTCGGGTTCAGCCATTTTGGCCTCACTAAAAACTGCATCAGACGAACCAGAATTGGAACACGCTAATGCGAAACTAAAGAACAAAAGACTAAAGAATTTCATCTCCCACTTTTTTAAGCAGCGTAACCATTTGTCGTTCCAAATGCTCATACTGCGGTTTATCCTTACTAATATATAAAAATAAGAACGCAAATTGGGTGCCAGAAGTGTCCTTTAGCATATGTTTATGAAGCCGGTAAGCCTCTCTTATTTGACGTTTAATTCGGTTCCGTGAAACGGCTAATTTGAAATTGCGCTTAGGAACGGCAAAGGCAGCTTGATGCATTTGAGCATTTTCAAGACGCACGTAGAATACCTTCAATGGAAATTTATTAATCGATTTCCCTTCAGAAAATAGCTGCTCTATTACCTTACGAGATTTTAATTTTTCAGCTTTTGTAAAAGTGTGCTTCACCTTGTAAAAGTAGGTTATTTGGGCGTTCCCGCAAAGCGGTCGTGTCATTCGCTTTATCTTTTTTGATCGCTTGGTTTTTTGACCTGTCAAAAAAGGATGCCGCTACTACCACTAACGCATCTGCGAAAGAGAAACATCCTGAAAAGAAGTTGTTTTAAGAACTCATCTCATCAATTTTAGAGATAATCTCTTTTTTGAATGACTTGCCGATGGGTAATTTTACTCCGTTATTCAAAACAAGCTGGTTCCCATCTATCAATTTCATCTGATTAAAATTGACACAAAAGGATTTGTGAATTCGAACAAAACTATTGGGGCATTTTTCAAGGAAATCTGATAAGGTTTGTGGGGTTAGTATCATAGCATCCGAATGAATTTTGATATAATTCCCGTACGCCTCGATATAATTAATGTCTTCAAAAATCAATTTAATGATCTTTTTATCGCTTTTTACAAACACCGTTTCAGGCTCGTTGTTTTTTGATGGCGAGACAGTTTCAATTTGCCGTGTAGACAGTTGTTTTACTTTCAAAACTGCTTGCAAAAAACGCTCTAAAGAAAAAGGTTTTAATAGATAATCGGTTACCGAAAGCTCAAAACCTTCAATGGCATAATCGGGATAGGCCGTTGTAATTATTACAGCTGGTTTTTGTTGTAAACTTTTTAAGAGACTTAACCCCGAGAGTTTGGGCATATTAATATCTAAAAATAAAATATCGACAGCTTGCTTTTGAAGTACATCGAGAACTTCAAAGGCATTTTTACAGACAGCCACAATGGTCAAGTCGGGAATTTCATTGATATAATTCTCTAAGATATTACGAGCAATGGGCTCATCGTCTGCTATGATGCATTGTAAATTCATTAAAAGTCTAGCGTTAAGTTTACAATATAATTGTTGTTTTGAGGGGAAGCTATTAGCTTGTGTTTTTGAGGATATAAAAAGGCTAATCTCTTTTTGGCGTTTTCCAATCCAATGCCACTTTTTCCGGTTTCTAATTGCTCTTTTTCTTGAGTGTGGTCGATTGAATTAACACATTTAAAAATGAGTTGGTTGTCTTGTACAGCAATATCTACCAGCACACTACTTTGCGTGCCCGCTGTGCTTCCCAAATGTTTAAAGGCGTTTTCTACAAAAACAATAAGCAACATAGGCGCAATACTTTTTGAAGACAAATTGCCCGACTTATTAAAATCGATGGTAGTTTGATCTTCAAGCCGGATAGCCTCCAAAGAAATATAATTTTCTAAGTATTTAATTTCTTTTTCCAAAGGCACATAGGTTTCTCGAGTATCGTAAAGACTATATCGAAGCAAATCGGATAACTTTAACATGAGCTGAGGTAGTTTATCAGATTTAATTACGGACAATCCATATAAATTATTAAGTGTATTAAACAGAAAGTGCGGATTTAATTGTGCTTTTAGAAGCTTTAACTCAGCATTTTTCTCTTCTTGTCTTCTTAAAAAACTATTGCGAGCAATTTTAATAGTAGCGCCAAATACGATAGCCAAAAACAGTATGCCCATAAAGTTAGCGAACATTTTAGTGCTTATTGGTTCTTGGAGCGCTACCGAAATCAAAGTAACCGAAATACCAGTAAACACTAATAAATTAGCTAAGAAAAGTGCTATAAAGACAATTCTATTCTTATTAAAAAAAGGAAGAATGAGAAGGTTGTTGATGTAAACAGCAGGTGCCAGTAAAAGAACAATATAGATCGCAGTTAATACCCTTGCATCAGATTGAACGGTGCCTACTAATATGACCAATAGGCAACACCATATAAAGAGGTTTTGGATAATCTTATTATCTATAATTGTATCGAATTTTGACATATAATATGTTTTAATACAGCTCGAAAATAGCTATAAATGCCTATATCGTTCTTCTTTTAATGACAAACGGACTTATTTAAAGTCCGAAAGGTCTATTTTCTGGTTTCAAGGGATTATTTACCTGTTATCACTTTTTTAAGAACAGTTGTCATTCTTTTTTTAGTTGTCGATTTATTTATGAGAGTTTTGAGCTATCAAACTTTAAAATCACAACAATATGAAAGCGTTACAAAAAATTACATTATTAGTATTTGTACTTATTCAAACTATTGGATACAGTCAAACAGACAACAAAGAAACCTCAATTGACAAACAAACTCAGTCGCAAGTTCAAGCAGACTCGAGCACAGAAATTGATCAGAAACAACTCGAGAAATTCGTGGGCACTTATTTTTTATCAGAAGGCGACTTTGAATTGGAAATAGTTAAAGAAGATGACAAGATGTTTATCGTAAGTCCTTTCTCTAAAGATCCTTTAGTTTTAAAGAACAAAACGACCTTATATGAACCTACCCGAGGTGTTGATTTAGCCCTTATTGAAAACAATAAGAACGCATTAAAGTTCACACAAAATGGGTATGAAACAATCATAAAGCGAACGGCTGCGTCAACAAATTAATCACAATCAGAAGGCCGAACAAATCAATTTATATATGCAGAAAAGAAATGGATACTATGTTTCAAAATTGATTCCTGTTGAATGAAAAAGACCTAGCAATTAACTGCTAGGTCTTTTTATTTACAATGACTTAAAAAAAGGAAGTTATTGCTCTCCGTAAACGTTATTTTCTGGCTCAATGTCGGCCATTAGCTGTGTAGCGTCTATCATCATATTTTTTACTTTTTTCCCAGCAGGGATAGTAAAAGTATAGGTAGGATAAGCCCACGCCCAATCACTTAAAACAGTGCGTTCCATTTGCGGATAAGGATTTTGCTTTTCACCACGTGTCATTTGTAATGGTATGTAGAAAGATGCTTGTGTACCATCATCATAAGTCACATACAAATCGATAGGCATTGGCATTAAACCAATTCGTTCTAAAGTAACTTGTGTTCCATTAGGAGACGCTGTAACTTCTTTAATTCCATAATCTATCGTATTTGTAGTTTGCATAAAATCCATTAGATACCAATCCAATTCCATACCCGAAACTTTTTCTGCCACACGAATAAAATCATTTGGTGTTGGATGCTTAAAACTCCACTCGTCAAAGTAACGATTTAGGGTTTTTCTTAAATTTTCTTGCCCTATTACATAACCTAATTGCGCTAAGAAAACGGCTCCCTTGCTGTAAGCCGTAATTCCATACGATCTATTACTTGCGTAACGATCGGCATGCGTTGTTGCCGGTTGTTCTTTTCCACTTTTTGCTAAGAAATAATACCCGCGATACGAACCAGCGACTGGATTAGGTTTGTTTTCTTCCATCACTTCGTTTTCAGCAAGAGCCGAAATATAGGAAGTAAATCCTTCATCCATCCATTCATGCTTCCCTTCATTAGTAGCCATTAAAAACTGAAACCAAGTATGCGCTAATTCATGAGCCGTAACCCCTACAAGGCTACCAAATTTACGCTCTCCTGTAATAAGGGTACACATAGCGTATTCCATACCGCCATCTCCTCCTTGAATAACAGAATATTGCTTGTATGGATATGTTCCTATATATTTATTAAAGTACTCCATTAAAGCAGCTGTTTTAGGCTGCAAGTTTTTCCAATTTTCTATAATTTCCGGATTGTTCTTGTAATAAAAATTTAGAACAACGCCATTTGGTCCTGGGTAGGTATCATGAATATAATCTGGATCTGCCGCCCAAGTAAAATCATGAACATTGGGAGCATCAAATACCCACGTTTTTTTACCGCGTTTCTTTTTAGGATCTCCTTGCAGATACCCGGTTCCTCCAATGGTATATTCTTTATCAATCGAAATACTTACATTAAAATCACCCCAAACTCCGTGAAACTCTCGTCCTATATAAGGATCAGCATGCCAGCCTTGAAAATCGTATTCAGCCAACTTAGGATACCACTGTGTCATTGAAAGCGCAACTCCTTCTTTGTTGTTACGGCCACTTCGTCTTATTTGAACCGGGACTTGTGCATCCCACTCCATTTTAAAAACAGTGCTTTCCCCGGGCTGAATAGGTTTGTTTAACGTAACTTCTAGTACAGTTCCGGCAACTACATATTGCAGCGCTACCCCATCTTGTGTGAGCATGGTAGGCTTAATGTATCCAATTTCATTTGGAGCCAATTTTGAAATACGATCGCTAACTCGAGGATCTGCATCTGCTATTGTGCGTGATCTTACATCCATTTCACTTCCAGGTTGAAAGGCGTTAAAATGTAAATGATAGAAAACCCGATCTAATACGTCTGGAGAGTTATTGGTATAAGTTAAATCCTGTTTTCCTTTATAGGTCCAGGATTCAACATCCATATCAATCTCCATTTTGTAATCAACTTTCTGTTGCCAGTAAGAAGTACTATTTTGAGCTGTTGTTGTAAAAACAAAGCACAAAGCACAAAGGCTTTTTAAAAATAAATGTTTCATTATCTTGATAATTTATCGGCCAAAATTAAGGCGTTGTACAAATTGACCATTTTTCCAGACTTGGAAATGTCTTTAAAATTCTTCTGATTGGATTCATCTCCAGCTAAAATAACCTGTGTTGTAGAAGATAATCCACTATCCATTAAAATTTGCTTCACTTGCTTAGCAGAAAGCTTTGGATAATACGAACGAACTGTCGCAGCTACACCTGCTACAGCTGGAGCTGCCATGGAAGTTCCTTGTAAATATTCGTAGGTATTAAGTGGAGTAGTCGACCATATTTTGACACCTGGAGCAAAAGTATCTACATTAGAAATCCCATAATTTGAAAAATTAGCAACCATTAAACCACCATATTGATAGTTTAATGCTCCAATAGTAATAAAGGTATCGGAGATTTCGGCTCCTGTTCCTTTTTGATCGTTAGGATACACTTGGATACCATCTAAATCGAAACCTTCGTTTCCTGCAGCATTAACAATCAAAACATCATTATCACTTGCATATTTAATCGCGTCCCATACCCATTCTGGATGCGGCGAATAGTATTTTCCGAAGCTAGTGTTGATTACTTTTGCGCCATTATCTACAGCATAACGAATAGCCATAGCAATATCCTTATCGTATTCATCACCATCGGGTACAGCGCGAACAACCATGATTTCGGCATTGGCGGCAACTCCATCCATTCCAATTCCATTGTTACGTTGCGCAGCAATGATTCCCGCAACATGTGTCCCGTGTTTGGCATCTTCTTCTTTTGGATCAGGACCATCTACGTCGTTATTTCCGTAGTATTTAGTTCCAGCATCGTCTGGATTATCACCCAGATTTTCGGCTCGGTAATTTTTAGAAATATTGAAATGTGTGTCTAAACGGTTTTGGTAATAATCTACCCCTCCTTGAAGTTGATCGATCACATCTGGAACAGTATCTCCAAAGCTGAGCATCTGTGTTAACCCACCAATCATTTGCTGTTCGGAAGGTGTTGGGTTTTGAATTCCAGCCAAATCTTGTTTGGTGTAATCTTCTTTACCTAATTTTTTAGAGATGGCTTCATGAGCAGGTTTAACTTGAGCTAGAATACCACCGTACTGTTGTATCACACCATCGGCTTCTCCTTTATCTTTGGCGTATTCTGCTTTAGCCTTTTGATATAATGCAAAATCAGCTCTATCAGCAGCACTTATTGACGATTCATTTTTGTTGTCAAAACGAGCCCCCCAGTTCCTTAAATAACGAGTATACTCCATATTTTCGGCAACAATATCACCTAGAAAATTCCATCCGTGAATATCATCTATGTACCCATTATTATCGTCATCTTTATTATTCCCGTCGATTTCCCCTTTATTGGTCCAAATTTTATTTTTTAAATCTTCGTGTTCAATATCTACACCACTGTCGATGACAGCTACAATAACTTTTTCACCTTTACGCCCTTTTAAGAGTTGTGCGTATGCTTTGTCAACACTCATTCCTGGGATTGTATCGGTAAGTAGATCTTTAGCTCCCCAAGATTTGGTTTCCTCATCGGCCAAAGGTTTTACTTTTAAAGGAAGTGTATCTATATTTTCTATAGGTGTTGAAACAAGTGGAGCAACCCCACCACCACAACTAGTTAAAACAGCTGCTCCTGCAACTGCCCATAAAGAAGATTTTAAAATATTCATTTGTTCGTATTTAATTAAAAAGTTCATCAAAGGTAAATACGCGGTCTAAGCGAACTCCTTTTTCAGTATGTTTTACAGTAATTATTTGATTATGTGCATCGTGTTCCAAAAATAAATAATAGTTATGGTCTGCGGCTGCATTTAAGAATTTTTCTTTTTCTGGAAGTGTAAGCAAAGGACGTGTATCATATCCCATCACAAATGGTAGTGGCAAATGGCCTGCTGTTGGCAAGAGGTCTGCCATGAAAACTAAAGTTTTGTCTTTGTAGGTGATATGTGGAATCATTTGCTTTTCGGTATGTCCGTCTGCAAAGAAGATGCCGAAGTCTAACTCATTTGCTTCTGAAAAATCGTTTTCGGGGTCTTTCACAAACTTTAATTGTCCACTTTCTTCCATGGGAAGAATATTTTCAGACAAAAAAGAAGCCTTTTCTCTTCGATTAGGTTCAGTGGCCCATCGCCAATGCCGTTCGTTACTCCAGAATTGGGCATTTTTAAACGCAGGTTCATAACCTGTTCTATCTTTGTTCCACTGCACACTTCCTCCACAATGATCAAAATGCAAGTGGGTCATGAAAACGTCTGTAATGTCATCACGGTGAAACCCTAAATTTTTTAGTGAAAGATCCAAATTAAAATCTCCCCAAGGAAAATAGTAGCCAAAGAACTTTTCGCTTTGTTTATCTCCCATGCCTGTGTCGATAAGGGTAAGGCGATCGCCGTTTTCAATTAAAAGACAACGCGCAGCAATATCGATCATGTTGTTAGCATCTGCTGGGTTGGTTCTCGACCAAAGAGTTTTAGGAACAACTCCAAACATGGCACCACCATCTAGTTTAAAATTACCCGCTTCAATAGGATACAATTTCATAAGACGCACAAAATACGAAAAGGTACTAAAAGCGGGCATGTGCTTATCAAAAATTTATGACTATAAATGCATAATCACTTAGTCAAGACTATTTTTACTGCTCTTTAAGAGTACAAGAATTTCTTGTACATTTAGACTTTGATTTGACACACTATGGTAGAATTAGCAGGGATTATTATTTTAGGAATTTTAGCGCAGTGGGTGGCTTGGAAATTTAAAATTCCTGCCATTTTACCGCTAATCCTAATTGGTTTATTAGTTGGGCCTATTGCAGCCGAATTTTTAAGTGAAGATGGCAGTAAATGGATACAACCTATTTGGAATGGCGAACGCGGTTTGTTTGCTGGAGAAGGATTGTTCTATTTTGTCTCTTTGGCGATCAGTATTATTTTATTTGAAGGTGGACTTACTCTGAAACTATCCGAGATTAAAAATGTTGGCCCGGCGATTAGTAAGCTAATCACACTTGGATCTTTAGTTACCTTTTTTGGCGCTGGTGTAGCGGCACATTATATTCTTGGGCTAAGCTGGAAAATTTCATTTTTGTTTTCGGCTCTAATCATAGTAACAGGACCAACAGTAATCACACCTATATTACGTAATATCCCGCTCAAAAAAGATATTTCGGCGGTTCTAAAATGGGAAGGTATTTTAATAGACCCAATAGGAGCTTTGGTAGCGGTATTGGTTTTTGAGTTCATTAGTGTTGAGGGCGGTGGAGAGTTCACTAAAACTGCGCTTATTGAGTTTGGTAAAATTGTTCTCTTTGGAGCGACATTCGGTTTTACTTTTGCGCATGCTCTTAACTTCTTAATTACCAAAAAATGGATACCACACTATTTATTAAATGTTTTTGCTCTTGCTAGTGTACTGGGGGTTTTTGTATTAAGTGACTCTTTTGCTCACGAAAGTGGTTTACTTGCCGTAGTGGTTATGGGAATGGTGCTTGGTAATACAAATTCCAGATACTTAAAGGAGTTATTGTATTTTAAAGAATCGCTTAGTGTTCTTTTAATTTCGATTCTCTTTATAGTGTTGGCTGCAAACATTAATATGGCGGAGTTATACCCAATCTTTAATTGGAAAACAGCTGTGTTATTTGCAATTATAATATTTGCAATTCGCCCTTTAGGAGTCTTTTTGAGTACGTCTAATTCTACGCTTAAATTGAATGAAAAATTATTTATTAGTTGGGTTGGTCCAAGAGGAATTGTAGCAGCTGGTATTGCTTCACTTTTTGGAAGTAAACTCGTAAGTAAAGGAGTAGAAGGTGCTGAGTTCATAACTCCGTTGGTGTTTGCAGTGGTTTTGATCACCGTGTTATTGAACGCCACTACAGCTCGGTTTTTCGCCAAAATAGTGGGTGTATTTCTTAAAAATAGCGAAGGAATTTTAATTGTTGGAGCATCTAATTTCCCGAGATTGCTTGCATCTTATCTTCACAAAAATGACCGTCATGTGGTGTTGGTAGATAGCAATCAAAGTAATATTGAAAAAGCAAAAAAGTTAGGTGTCGAGGCGTTTGCTGTGAACGTTTATTCTGATAATTTGGGAGATAACGTTGAGCTGAGTGACATTGGATTCTTAATGGCCCTTACGGGAAATGCCGAAATCAACAAATTTGCGCTCGGAAAGTTTGAAAAACAATTTGGGGAAAATGGAGCTTATAGACTTATTACTTCAGAAGAAATGATGGATCCAAGTAACAATCCGGAGCAAGGATTGTTTTCTCACATTGATGATTTTGCATCGGTAACCAAAGTAGCCAATAAATTTCCAGAAATCACAGAAATCACATTGATAGATAAGCCGCACTACGACCAGCTGATAGATGTTCTTAATAAGACAAAAGAAAGCATCCCACTGTTTTTGAAAGATTCCAAAGGAGTTTTAAAAATCATTTCATCTTACAATAAAAATGTTGAGACCATTGGAGAGAATTGGAAATTGGTATATGTAGGTAAGCCCATAGAATTGGAAAAAGGCGAATAATGGAAAATCCCCTCTTCCAAAATAGAAGAGAGGATCCTTCACAAATTATGATTACTAATGAACTAATCATAATAATTAAAAATTGACCTCCTCAATTTTTACACCTTATCCATCTGTTTTGGGACATCCGCCATTTGATATAGGACCCGCAACATCTGGGCAGCTATCTTTGTGATCTGCTATACCATCACCATCTTTGTCTGGGCATCCATTTAAAAATTCAAAACCAGCCTCCTCTGGGCATTCATCGTCCTTGTCGTCGATTCCATCTCCGTCCGTATCCTTTCCACTAAATTTAAAGTTCCTAGCATTGGCAAGATTAAATCTTGCAATCGCCGTAATAGGATTATTTAAATTTACGAGAGCCGAAAAAGAATTCGAATCAAATTCCGATCCATTTGCTTCAAAGGTGGTGCTTCTATAGGTTACTACAGGGACCTCTACACCAATGGACCAGTTATTATTAACCTTAAAATTAACCCCTGTAAAAGCACACGCTCCAAATCCAGAAAGGTCTTCTTTTCCGTCGCCAAATTCAACAGAACCCGTTTCATAGAAGACTTTTGCACCGTAAATAAGTTGAACTTCATTAAATGCGGTAAGTCGGTCGAAATAATTAAACTTAAAACCAACTTGTACGAGATTTTCATCTACAGCATCGGTGCTTACAGTGGTGTAATTACCATAAGCTCCTATATATCCGGCTCCATTTGGATTTTCATCTTCCCCTAGAATTTTTACTAAAAACTCGGCTAGAGCTCGAAATGACGTAGTACTGTTTCCATTTACATCGCTCAATCCAATTCCCGCACCACCACCTGCGGTAAGATCGGACCACTCTACTCCATCATTAAATTGATTGTCGTCCGTATCGAAATTGACTCCGCCGGCCCATCTTAGGGGAGGACGATCTTCGTCATCTAGGGTGGCAATATTGTAAAGTCCTTGAGCCTGGGTGTGGATTAATCCTGTTAAAAATAATACCAGGAATACTAAAAGAAATTTTGTTGCTTTCATAATATGTGAATTTTAATTGACAGTAAAGTTATATGGCGACTTATTGTTGTACCATAAAATGTGATAACTGACATAAAAAACAACATATGTAACAGAGATGATTAAGCGAGGTTGGTCTTAAATGTTCTGGAAAGGGGAATTTCTATATTAGAATTCAATAAAAGGGAAGTGCTATTTAAAGCGGCGATAAAATTTTTGTTGATTACATACGATCGATGAACACGCACAAAATTTGGAGGCAATTTTTTCAAAATGTCTTTTAGTTTATTTCTATCTATAACGGTTCTTTCGACTGTTACGAACTCCAAGTAATTTCCGTCAGATTTAATGTATTTTAATTCATTTAAATACACCTTGGTTTTGTTGTTGAGAACAATTGCAGTTTCTTCCACTTTTTTAGCAATTTCCCGTTTTTCCTCTTCTACTTTTTTTATTCGTTTTAAGGAACTAACTAAGTTACGACCCAAGAAAATAGAGACTGCAGTTGCTAAAAAGGCAAATAATGACCATTTCCATAAGTTGGTTTGTTTTTTTGATAACAACAACTCTTGCTCCTGATTTTCCTGCTGAAGCACCAAAATTTCATTGGCCTGTTTTTCCGTTTCATACTGAACAGTAATTTCGGCGATACGTTCGTTTTCTTGTAACGATTTTACAGAATCTGAAATTTTAGCATAAGCCTCAGAAGCCGTTAATGCTTTTTGATACTGAGCTAGGTTTTTATGAGCACGCGTGAGGTTAAACAGTATCTGTTTTTTAATATTTGGCTTAGAGGTTTGTTTTAGAATCTCCCTGTAGCTATTAATAGCATTTTTATAATCTCTGAGCTCAAACTGACTGTTTGCAACAATTAAATTGCAATCATCATTATTAATAGCGAAGCCAATTTGTTTTGCAACATTTAAGCTTAATTTTGAAAAAATAACTGCGCTATCGTACTTTTTTTTATGGAAATAAGCTTCACCCAAATCGGCGTAAATAGTCATTGCTACACGCGATGTTTCCTTATTATCTAAACCGTCCAATAAATAAAGGCAATTTTTTATGCGGTCCGTTTGGCTCACTAACGACATTTTTCCTGTGTGCGGATTGTCTTTACTTTTTTTAGAGAATTCTAAGGATTTGTCATAGAAGTAATTAGAATGTTCAGTCATTCCTATTGTTCCATAGGCCGCACCAACACCAAGATAAGCTCGTGAGATGCTATTATAATCCTCTTCAGGAAAGGCATTGACCGCCTTGAGATAATAGCTTATAGCCGCATCTCTCTTCTCTTCCTGATGCGCTATAGCCCCCATATTGTAATAGGTAGCCCCCAGCAACTCTCCCTCGCCACTTATTAAAACGCTATGGTCCAAATTGTATTGAAGCGATTTTGTAGCCTCTTCAAATGAGCCGCTGTTAATTAGATACGAAGAGGTTATGATATTTGTTTGCGCGATAGTGGTTATCTCTCCTGTTTGTAAAGCCAAAACAGATGCTTGATTTGCATAGAATAAGGCACTATCCAGATTGGTTTTTTTAAACGTTTTTGATTTTATTATTAGGCTGTCGATGTTGGCGTGTTGGGTCTGTGAGTGAACATTACACCCCAAAGTCAAACAAATAAAAAAAATTGAAAAACGAAGAGTTCGCATACTTAAAAGTACAAAAGAAAAAATATCTTGTTTTTAATACCAAATGCCGTGGAACGTTATACTTTTACACATCTCTAGAAAATACCTGAACAATAATTTTAACTTAGAGGTGTTTTGACCTTAGAAACCGTTTATAAATATGAAATTATTAATTGGCCTTAGTTGTCTTGTGTTAGTCACTTTTTTTTCATGCAAAGAAGACGATAGCAGAAGTTGCACCCGTTGTAGTTCGGAGCAATCTCCTGCATTTGAAGTTTGCCGAGAATCTGACGGAAATGCATCTGTTAATGGAGAAGATACAAATACCGATTACGACCTATACCTGCAAGGACTCAGAGATGCTGGCGCTACCTGTGGTGGGGCTTAATCGTTTAATTTCAACACCGCCATAAAAGCTTCTTGAGGAATCTCAACATTTCCAACAGCACGCATTCGCTTTTTCCCTTTTTTCTGCTTTTCTAACAATTTACGCTTACGTGAGATATCACCTCCATAACATTTGGCCGTAACATCTTTACGTAATGCCTTTACCGTTTCACGAGCAATAATTTTTGCTCCAATGGCCGCCTGAATAGGAATGTCGAATTGCTGACGTGGGATCAATTGACGTAGTTTTTCGCACATTTTTTTCCCGATGTCATATGCATTGTCCTGATGTAATAGGGCAGAGAGCGCATCTACAGTTTGCCCATTAAGTAAAACATCTACTTTAACCAATTTGGAAGCACGCATACCAATTGGGCTGTAATCAAAAGAAGCATATCCTTTTGACACCGTTTTTAAACGATCGTAAAAATCGAATACAATTTCTGCCAATGGCATATCAAATGTAAGTTCAACGCGCTCTGTTGTTAAATAAGTTTGATTTGTAATTTGCCCTCGTTTTTCAATACATAGAGACATCACGGGACCAACAAAATCGGATTTGGTAATAATAGTAGCCTTTATATAGGGTTCTTCTACACGGTTCATAGTAGAAGGATCTGGCAAATCACTTGGGTTATTTACCAAGAGGATGTCGTCTGGATGTTTGTTAGTGAAGGCGTGATAAGATACGTTGGGAACGGTTGTGATAACGGTCATATCAAATTCACGTTCTAAACGCTCTTGGATGATCTCCAAATGGAGCATTCCCAAGAAACCACAGCGAAAACCAAATCCTAATGCCGCCGAACTCTCCGGTTGAAAGACTAAGGACGCATCATTGAGTTGTAGTTTCTCCATTGAGGCACGTAATTCCTCATAATCTTCTGTGTCTACAGGATAGATTCCGGCGAAAACCATTGGCTTCACATCCTCAAACCCTTCAATCATATTGGTTGTAGGAGTTTTGGCATCGGTAATGGTATCTCCAACTTTAACCTCGCGCGCATCTTTAATACCCGTAATTAAGTATCCTACATCTCCTGTTTTAATAACTTGCTTTGGGGTTTGTTTGAGGTGAAGTGTTCCAACTTCATCGGCAAAATAGTTCTTGCCCGTAGCCATAAACTTAATTTGCTGACCTTTTCTAATTTCACCGTTGAGCACTCTAAAATAGGTTTCAACGCCACGAAACGGATTATAAACCGAATCAAAAATAAGAGCCTGTAACGATTCTTCAGGATTTCCTTTCGGTGCAGGAATTCGATCGATAACAGCGGCAAGAATTTCTTCAATTCCGATACCGGTTTTAGCACTTGCAGGAATTACTTCTTCAGCATCACACCCTAATAAATCGACTATATCATCTGTAACTTCTTCAGGATTTGCCGAAGGAAGATCTACCTTATTTAATACTGGAATTATTTCCAAATCGTTTTCTAAGGCTAAATATAAATTGGAAATGGTTTGTGCCTGGATACTCTGTGCGGCATCAACTACCAGCAAAGCTCCTTCGCATGCAGCAATACTTCGAGACACTTCGTAAGAAAAATCTACGTGACCCGGAGTATCGATTAAATTTAAGATATACTCCTCTCCTTCATAGGTATAATTCATCTGGATGGCGTGACTTTTAATGGTTATACCACGTTCACGCTCTAAGTCCATACTATCCAATAATTGTGCTTGTGCTTCTCTTTGTGTCACGGCTCCAGTGGCATCCAAAAGACGATCTGCCAAGGTGCTTTTACCGTGATCAATATGGGCGATAATGCAAAAGTTGCGAATGTTCTTCATAGTCAAATTTTCCACTGCAAATATAGTTTAAAAAACCCCGTACGTCCCAATCCCTTAAGAATGATTATTTTTGCAGCTAGAATGGCAAAAATAGGCGACATAGATGTAGGAGAATTTCCGCTATTGCTTGCTCCCATGGAGGATGTAAGCGACCCTCCTTTTCGAGCACTTTGTAAAGAACAAGGCGCTGATGTGGTGTACACCGAGTTTATATCTTCGGAAGGACTTATTCGCGATGCCGCGAAAAGTGTTATGAAGTTGGACATTTATGAAAAAGAACGACCTGTAGGCATTCAGATATTTGGGGCAGTTCTTGAAAGTATGCTGAAAAGTATTGAGATTGTTGAGGCGAGCGGCCCAGATATTATAGACATCAATTTTGGCTGTCCTGTTAAGAAGGTTGTGAGTAAAGGGGCCGGAGCTGGAATCTTGAAAGACATCGATCTAATGGTTTCTTTAACCGAGGCAATGGTAAAACATACCAAACTCCCTGTAACGGTAAAGACGAGATTAGGTTGGGATCATGATTCAATTAAGATTGTTGAGGTAGCCGAACGACTTCAAGATGTTGGTTGCAAGGCAATTTCTATTCACGGGAGAACACGGGCTCAAATGTATAAAGGAGACGCTAATTGGGAGCCAATTGCCGATGTAAAAAACAACCCGAGAATGCACATTCCAGTTTTTGGAAATGGAGATGTTAATTCGCCCGAACGAGCCATGGAAATGCGCGATAAATATGGATTGGACGGAGCGATGATAGGTCGAGCAAGTATAGGTTATCCTTGGTTTTTTAAAGAAGTTAAGCATTATTTTGAAACAGGAACACATTGCGCTCCTCCAACAATGACAGAACGCGTTGAGGCGGCACGTCGTCATTTGCAAATGTCTATCGATTGGAAAGGTGAAAAACTAGGCGTTTTTGAAACGCGTAGACACTATACCAATTATTTTAAAGGAATTCCAGACTTTAAGCAATACCGAATGAAAATGGTTACCAGTGACGATTCGGCGTCGGTATTTGCTGCATTTGATGAGGTTCTTGAGAAGTTTGGTGATTTTCAGTTTGTTTAATTGAGTAATTTTTCACGCACACGACTCGCCGCAATTTTTGAAGCTATTACTCCTAGCAACGTTATAGTTGCAAATACTACCACAACATTAATTGCTTTTAATTTTACTGGATACGGTAATGTTGCCGTAATATTTACCAATCCAAATTGTAGTTGAGCGGCCACAATTAGCACCCCCAAGCCAAGACCCAAAATACCTCCAAGTGTCGTCATTAAGGTTCCTTGTAAAAAGAATACCTTTCTTATTTCTGGTAGTGTAGCTCCCAGATTGTACAGTGTTTGAATGTTCTTTCGTTTATCCAAAATCATCATAATTATTGAGCCAATTACATTGAACAAGGCAATAATCAGGACTAAGGTAAATATCAGATATACAGCAATATTTTCGGTATTGAGCATTTTGTAAAGCGCATCGTTTTGTTGAATTCGATTTTTAATCAAAACATTGCCTTCAAAAATACTCTCTAGATTATCTCGAACTTGATCTTCATCGGCATCGGCCTTTAATTTTAGTTCTAATGCCGATACGAGCGTGCTATCCATGTTTAATAAAGAGCGTGCCATTTCAATTTCGGCAAACACATATTTACTGTTGAGCTCTTCATTAATTTCATACAAGCCTGAAATAACTACACTTTCTTTGCTAAAGGCACTAGTTGGATCCAGAGTAGTTAATTGAGGAGTACCTGGTTTCGGAACATAAATCTCTAACGGGTTTGCATAGTCCCTTGGGCCTAGAGAAAGCGTATATGCGATACCAAGTCCAGTAACCACTTCTCCCCGTTCGGGAACAAACCAATCCCCGCTAAATATAAGGCTGTCTATGGGATTCACTTTCCCGAAATTAGCATCTACTCCTTTAATGTAAGCGATGTGATTTTTTCCTCTATAATTTAGGAAGACACGTTCTTCTATAATTTCTGAATAATAGGCGAGACCTTGAATGGCTTTCAGTTCTTCTTTGGTCTTCTCAGAAAATGAAATTGTTTTCCCATTAGCTGGCTCAATCTTTAAGTCGGCATCAAATAAATTAGTGTATTGTAAACTAAAATCTTTAAGTCCAGAAAAACCAGAAAGAACAATAAATAATGCAAGTGCTCCCACAACTACTCCAAGAGCAGCAATACCAGTAATAACGTTTATTGCGTTGTTGGTGCTTTTGGAAAATAAATATCTCTTAGCAATGTAGAGCGGAAACTTCAACTAGTCTATTTCTTTTTTCGTCGTTCTAATAAATTGGGGTCTTTAATAGGGTCTTCCTCTCCTTTTACAGCTTCATCAATTTTTTCAATATATTCTAAAGAGTCATCATTATAAAAGGTGAGATCGGGCATTTTGCGCAATTGATCTTTTGTCAATAACGCTATTTGATGCTTGATGTTGGGTTTAAGCTTATTTAACTCCTCTACCATAGGTGCTGCATCCCCTGAAGGAAAAATACTTACATACACTTTTGCCAAAGATAAATCTACGGTTACCGAGACTTTCGAAACCGAAACAATAATTCCTGTTTGTCCTGCCTCTCTCAACATATTTTGTATCACGTTGGCTAGGTCATTTTGTAGAACTCCTGCTATTTTTTTCTGTCTGTTGCTTTCTATCATGCTGCAAAAGTAGCACAAAAAGGGTTTGTAGTGGTTTTATTACTTTTGAAATTCTTAGGAAACTATTGTTTATGAATAAAATTGAACACATTGGCATTGCCGTCAAAAGTATAGAAGAAGCCAATAAAACCTATACTCAATTATTGGGATACGAACACTATAAAACAGAAGAGGTAGAGTCTGAAGGTGTCAAGACTTCTTTTTTCGTTTGCGGTGAAAGTAAAATTGAGTTGCTAGAAGCAACTCGTGAGGATAGCCCCATTGCTGCATTTATTGCAAAAAGAGGAGAAGGAATGCATCACATTGCATTCCATGTAACAGATATCAAAAGTGAAATGGAACGTCTCAAGCAAGAGGGATTTCGGGTTTTGAACGAGACTCCCAAAAAGGGCGCGGATAACAAATGGGTGGTTTTTTTACATCCAAAAACGGCAAATGGTGTTTTGGTAGAACTTTGTCAAGATCGAATAAATTAAAAATAGTTTTGTCTTGTATGCAAAGAATTATACCTTTGCCGCTCGTTTTTAGTGAAACGGAGGCGTTTTACTTAAACAGAACAGGTCCTATAGCTCAGCTGGTTAGAGCACCTGACTCATAATCAGGGGGTCCATGGTTCGAGCCCATGTGGGACCACAAAAATTGTGATTATATATTATAACCATTTGGTAATGCAGCATTAGCTTATATTTTAGTAGATTGCGCACAATTTAAGAGTAATTAATAAGTTAATAATTTTCTGAATGTTCACCTTTTTATTGGTGGTATAAAAAAAATTATTACATTAGACACGAAATATGCGACCCCAAATCGTAACCATACTAACCTTAATACTGTCGACTATGTCCAGTATGTTTGCTCTTGCACAAGATGGTGGAGGCCCACCACCCCCTACAACACCCCCACCTGAAATTCCAATAGATTCCTCAATAGTTATTCTTATTGTCGCAGCTTTGGTATATGGAGGGTATATTGCTTTCAAGAAAATGAAGCAAATTCCTACAAATTCATAAGTCGTTTAACGTACTTACCAATTACATCAAATTCTAGATTAACCACCGTGCCCTTTTGAAAGGAGTGAAAATTAGTGTGTTCGTATGTGTACGGTATGATCGCTACACTAAATTCGTTGTCTTTCGAATCTACTACGGTTAAACTAACTCCGTTAATAGTAATGGATCCCTTTTCGATGGTCACGTTGTCCTTATCGGTTTTATATTGAAATGTGAAGTGCCAACTTCCGTCCATTTCTCGAACATCTACACATTTTCCAACTTGATCTACATGTCCTTGAACTATATGTCCATCAAGTCGATCTCCCAATTTCATCGCTCTCTCTAGGTTGACCAGATAGCCAATTCGCAAATCTCCGATGTTGGTTTTATCTAAGGTTTCTTTAATTGCTGTAACCGTGTAGGTGCTTTCAGTTAAATCGACAACAGTTAAACAAACTCCATTGTGAGAGACACTTTGATCTATTTTAAGATCTGGAGTGAGTTCGCTTTCTACTTCAATATGAAGATTTTCACCTTCTGTGGTGAGATTTTTAATTTTCCCAATGGATTCAATAATTCCTGTAAACATCGCTACATTTAATTACATTTGTAATACAAAAATACAACAAAGGCACCGAGCGTTTATGAGCAAGCATGAAAAAATAATACTAGGCATTTCCATTGGTGATTTAAATGGCATTGGAAGCGAAATTGTTCTTAAAACCTTTCAAGACAGCCGCATGTTAGATTTTTGTACACCGGTAATTTTTGCCTCGGTAAAACTTCTTTCGTTTTTCAAAAAAACCTACGAACTGGATGTAGATCTACACGGGATAGACTCATTAGATAAAATAGTTCATAAGAAAATAAACGTTCTAAATGTCTGGAAAGAACCCATTAACATCGAATTTGGAAAAGAAGATCCTGTTATAGGATCATACGCTGTAAAGTCTTTAGAAGCGGCGGTAGTTGCTTTACGGGAAGAAGCCATCGGTGTCTTGGTAACCGCCCCTATTAATAAATCCAATATTCAATCGGAATCGTTTAATTTTCCAGGGCACACAGATTACCTCAATCAAGAACTTGAAGGCAATAGTCTAATGTTGATGATTTCTGATGAATTAAGAGTTGGATTGCTCACGGATCATGTGGCAGTAAAGGATGTTTCATCAACCATCACAAGAGAGCTTATTGAACAAAAAATAAATACTATTCATAAGACTATGATCCAAGATTTCGGAATCCGCAAACCAAAGATTGCGGTTTTAGGGATCAATCCGCACAACGGAGATAATGGTGTAATTGGAAACGAAGATGATACGTTGTTAAGACCCGCCTTAGACAATTTAAGATATAACGGAAAAATGGTTTTTGGCCCGTATGCAGCCGATAGTTTTTTCGGTTCGGAAAATTATAAAAGTTTCGATGTGGTTATCGCTTCCTATCACGATCAAGGATTAATTCCATTTAAAACATTGGCGTTTGGTTCTGGAGTAAACTACACAGCAGGGCTTAGTCGTATTAGAACTTCGCCAGATCACGGAACGGCTTATGATGTTGCAGGAAAAAATGAAGCAAGGCACGATTCCTTTAAAGAAGCGGTGTTTAGCGCAATTTCTATCTATAATAAGCGCAAGGAATTTCTGTCGATATCAGAAAATCCATTGCAGGTTCAACGTAGAAAACAACCTGCAAAAAAGAATTGATAAAAGAAATGGCATAATCAAAATATTTTCTATCTTTGCAGCCGCCTTATTTGTAAGGTGATAAGCGTAAATTTGGTGTGATAATGAAAGAACTGAAAGAATTTACCATTCCTTTTGTAGGACTGAAATTAGGAGAGCACCATTTTGATTTTAAAATTGACGCTTCGTTCTTTGAGCATTTTGAGTATGACGAATTTAATGATGTCAATATTGGTTTAGATGTTTTATTAAACAAAAAAACCACATTATTGGAGTTTGAATTGTCGTTTAGTGGTGAGGTTGACGTATTATGTGATCTTACTAGTGAACCTTTTCATCAAGACGTTTCTGGAAATTACCACTTTGTTGTGAAGTTTGGAGAAGAGTATAACGATGAAAATGAAGACTTGCTCATTCTTCCACATGGAAGTTATGAAGTAAATATTCAGCAATACATTTATGAGTCTATAGTACTAGCGCTTCCTTCTAGGTTTATTCATCCTGGAATTGAAGACGGCACTTTAAAAAGTGACATACTTGAAAAACTTGAAGAATTACGTCCTAAACAATTGGAAGAAAACCAAGAGGAAAAGGACACAAAAACAGACCCACGTTGGGACGATTTAAAAAAACTATTAACGGATAAATAATATTTAGTAATGGCACATCCTAAAAGAAAAATCTCGAAAACAAGAAGAGATAAAAGAAGAACACATTACAAAGCATCTGTACCACAAATTGCTACCGATCCTACAACAGGAGAACCGCACCTTTATCACAGAGCTCACTGGCACGAAGGTAAATTGTACTACAAAGGTCAAATAGTGATCGATGCTACCGAAGCTGTAGAAGCGTAAGGAATACTTTTTACAAAAATTTAAACTCTCACATCCGCTCATTCGGAAGGTTGAGAGTTTTTTTGTGTTTTGCTTTTTTAGCGTTTAAAAACACCTTATTTTGCACCCGTTTTTGATTAAAATTTAGTAATTTTCAATCTTTTTTAAAGGTTTTTGGCCTTTTTCGAATCTAATTACAGTTTTATGAGTACAATCACAGCAGCAATCACAGCTGTAGGAGGCTATGTACCAGAGTACGTTCTCACCAACCAAATTTTGGAAACGATGGTGGATACCAACGACGAATGGATTACGACGCGGACCGGTATTAAAGAACGTAGAATTTTAAAAGAAGAAGGCAAGGGTACTTCGTATCTTGCCATTCAAGCCGCCAAAGACCTTCTTTCTAAAAGCAATACAGACCCAAAGGATATCGATATGGTGATTATGGCAACAGCCACACCAGATATGCCAGTAGCAGCAACAGGCGTTTACGTAGCCAGCGAAATTGGAGCCGTAAACGCTTTTTCATTTGACTTAGTTGCAGCTTGTTCAAGTTTCTTGTACGGAATGTCTACCGCAGCGCGGTATATAGAATCTGGTCGCTATAAAAAAGTTCTACTTATAGGAGCGGATAAAATGTCTTCAATAATCGATTATGAAGATCGTGCTACTTGCATCATCTTTGGTGATGGAGGTGGGGCCGTTTTATTTGAACCTAATACCGAAGGTTATGGTGTTCAAGATGAATATCTAAGATCAGATGGTGTAGGTCGTCAAAGTTTAAAAATCGATGCTGGTGGATCTATACTACCTGCAAGTTCAGACACTGTCGACAATAAGCAACACTACGTTTTTCAAGACGGAAAAACCGTTTTTAAATTTGCGGTCTCAAATATGGCCGACGTTAGTGAAAAAATAATGAATCGAAATGGGCTAACTGGAGACGATGTTCATTGGCTAGTACCACATCAGGCAAATAAGCGCATTATTGACGCAACTGCAAAACGCATGGGACTTCCGCAAGAAAAAGTGATGTTGAATATCCATAAATATGGAAATACAACATCTGCGACATTGCCACTTTGCTTGGTCGATTATGAATCGCAATTAAAAAAAGGAGATAATATTGTTTTCGCTTCCTTTGGTGGCGGATTTACATGGGGTTCTATTTATGTAAAATGGGCCTATTAAAAATTTAAAAACCAACTAAGACTAAAATACAAACTATGGAATTAAAAGACATTCAGAATTTAATCAAGTTCGTAGCCAAATCTGGTGCTAGCGAGGTCAAGCTTGAGATGGAAGATGTGAAAATTACCATTAGAACAGGTGAGGGTGGTAAATCGGAAACCACGTATATTCAACAGCTACCAACAGCGATGCCTGCGGCTGCACCTGCACCTGCGGCTGCGCCTCAAGAAACAGCTGCACCTGCTCCCGCTGCTGCACCAAGTGCCGCAGAAGACGACGACAAATACATAATGATAAAATCTCCAATTATTGGAACACTTTATAGAAAACCTTCTCCAGATAAGCCTGTATTTAAGGAAGTAGGAGATACAGTTGCTGTAGGTGATGTTTTATGTATTATTGAAGCCATGAAGCTTTTTAATGAAATAGAAAGTGAAGTGTCCGGGAAGATTGTAAAAGTACTGGTAGATGATTCTTCACCTGTAGAATTTGATCAACCTTTATTCCTTATAGACCCCTCATAATTCAAATCTCAAATCAAAATTCCAAACGGAGTTGAAGTTTGAATTTAAATCAAAAAAGTATGTTTAAGAAGATACTAATTGCCAATAGGGGAGAAATTGCACTACGTGTTATTCGTACCTGTAAAGAAATGGGCATCCAAACTGTCGCAGTTTATTCGAAAGCAGATGAAGAAAGTCTTCATGTTCGCTTTGCCGACGAGGCTGTATGCATTGGACCCGCGCCTAGTAGCGAAAGCTACCTCAAAATATCGAACATTATTGCCGCTGCGGAAATTACGAACGCAGATGCGATTCATCCTGGTTATGGATTCCTTTCCGAAAATGCGAAATTTTCGAAAATCTGTGAGGAACACAACATTAAATTTATTGGAGCTTCAGCAGATATGATTAATAGAATGGGTGATAAAGCTTCGGCTAAGTCAACTATGATTGCAGCTGGTGTACCATGTGTTCCTGGTAGTGAAGGCGTGATTCCAGATTTTAAAACCTGCATAAAAGTCGCTAAAGAAACAGGATATCCTGTGATGCTTAAGGCCAGTGCTGGTGGTGGTGGAAAAGGAATGCGTGCTGTTTGGAAAGAAGAAGATTTGCAAGACGCTTGGGAAAGTGCGCGACAAGAAAGTAAAGCCGCTTTTGGAAATGACGATATGTATATGGAAAAACTCATTGAAGAGCCTCGCCATATCGAAATACAAGTAGTTGGAGACAGCAATGGAAAGGCTTGTCATTTAAGTGAGCGCGATTGCTCGGTGCAACGTCGTCATCAAAAACTAACAGAAGAAACTCCAAGTCCATTTATGACGGACGAGCTTAGAGAAGCAATGGGGAAAGCTGCAGTAAAAGCTGCAGAATATATTAAATATGAAGGGGCGGGAACCGTTGAATTCCTAGTAGACAAACATCGCAATTTCTACTTTATGGAAATGAACACCCGTATTCAAGTAGAGCATCCTATTACCGAACAAGTGGTGGATCACGACTTGATTAGAGAACAAATTCTAGTGGCTGCTGGTGTTCTTATCTCTGGGAAGAACTATTATCCTTCATTGCATTCAATTGAGTGTCGCATCAACGCCGAAGATCCATATAATAATTTTAGACCTTCACCTGGAAGAATCACTACGCTTCATGCGCCAGGAGGACATGGAGTTCGACTTGACACACATGTTTATGCTGGATACACGATTCCTCCAAATTACGATTCGATGATTGCAAAATTGATTACTACCGCTCAAACTAGAGAGGAAGCAATTAATAAAATGAAACGCGCCTTAGACGAATTTGTAATTGAAGGAATAAAGACAACAATTCCGTTTCACCGTCAACTTATGGAGGAACCGGCCTATGTAAAAGGAGATTATACCACGGCCTTTATGAATGACTTCGAAATGCGAGAGCCGGAAGAAGAATAATTCCTGTTCTAAATAAAATAATAGCATCAAAATCCAAAAACAGTACCTTTGGATTTTGATGCTTTTTTAGTTGAAATGGTTATGAAGAATCTTAGTTATTGGGAACGAACTACCTGGCTCTCACAAATAGATTATGCTATTGTGGGTAGCGGAATTGTAGGTCTTAGCTGTGCACTAATGCTCAAAAAGAAAGAACCTAGCGCTAAGATTGTTGTTTTTGAGAAAGGAATTCTACCAAGTGGGGCGAGTACTAAAAATGCTGGCTTTGGATGCTTTGGTAGCCTGTCTGAGTTGTTGGATGATCTCACTAAGCATTCTCCAGAGGAAGTTCTACAATTAGTGAAGGAACGTTTACACGGACTTCAATTACTACGAGAAACAATTGGCGATTCCGCCTTGTCTTATCAAGAATATGGAGGGTACGAATTATTTACGAAAGCAGATCAAGAGCTCTTCGAAAACTGTTTGTCTAAGCTTGAGGAAACGAATCGACTACTACATCCCTTATTTGGCGGTCCAGTGTTTTCGGAATGTGAGAATAAATTTGGGTTTAAAAACATTCAACCTAGTCTTATTTTTAATGTTTTCGAAGGACAATTGGATACGGGTAAAATGATGCGCGAATTGCTTCAGAAAGTGACCAGTTTAGGCGTTTTGGTTTTAAACACTAGTGAAGTAACTGCGTTGGACGACAACGAAGATAAAGTAGCCCTTACTATAAATAATTCAGAACAAATAGAGGTCAATAAAGTATGTGTAGCAACTAATGGGTTTGCACAACAACTACTCGGTCAAAATGTACTTCCAGCTAGAGCACAAGTATTGGTTACCAAACCAATAGACAATTTGGACATACACGGAACTTTTCATTTAGATAAAGGATACTACTATTTTAGAAACATAGACAATCGTATTTTACTTGGGGGCGGTCGTAATCTTGATTTTAAAACTGAAGAAACTAGTGAGGTAGGACTTACCTCTTTAGTTCAAAATAAGTTAGAAGAATTATTGCATACAACAATTTTACCTGATCGTACGTTTGAAATAGATACGCGATGGAGTGGCATCATGGGGGTAGGTTCTCAGAAAAAACCCATTGTCCAGCAGCTTACCAAGAACACGTTTTGCGGTGTTCGGTTAGGAGGAATGGGAGTAGCAATTGGAAGTACGATAGGAAACCAATTGGCCAGCATCGCGTCTCACTAAAGTGTATAGCGAAATACTGGATCTACTATGTTCAAAAGAATTGCCAAATTTCTTTTTAAGTGCACCTTATTTTTTATTGTTACAAGCATTTGTTGGGTAATACTTTACAAATGGGTTGCAGTTCCTTACACACCTTTAATGGGGATAAGAGCGGCACAGGCCGAAGGCTCTTATGAAACCAAACATGATTGGGTTTCTATCGATGAAATTTCCCCTCAATTACAATTAGCGGTAGTTTGTGCAGAAGATCAAAAATTTACAAACCACAACGGATTTGACTACAAGGCAATAAAAAAGGCGTACGTAGGTAATCAAAATGGTAAATCGATCAAAGGAGGGAGTACGATTTCTCAACAAACAGCCAAAAATGTGTTTTTATGGCCCAAGCGTTCCTGGTTAAGAAAAGGGATGGAAGTTTGGTTTACCTTTTTGATAGAAACGCTGTGGAGTAAAGAGCGTATTTTGGAAGTATACTTAAACAGTATTGAAATGGGCAATGGAGTATATGGCGCTGAAGCCGCTTCACAACATTGGTTCAATAAACCAGCCAAACATTTATCTCGGCACGAAGCTGCTGCAATTGCAGCAATTTTACCAAACCCTAGGAAATATAAAGCCTCCCCGCGGAGTGTTTATGTGGAAGGTCGTAAACAGTGGATTTTATGGCAAATGGGAAATTTTGGAGCATTATCTTTGCGCAAAGAACGCAAGAACGATTAAATGACTCCTATACGCCTGAAAGAATCTCTTTTATTGAAATGTGCCGAATGGATTTCTCTTCGGAAGGAACATATCATGCGCAATATCTCAAATATTGAAAATGCTTTGTTTGAAGAATCGAAAGGAACCAGTGGCGATAAACATCATACCGGCAGGGCCATGCTTCAAATAGATCGAGAAAACGCAGGAAAGCAATTGCAAGAAATTGAAAAAGTGGAAGCCCTTTTTTCCAAAATTACATTTTTAGAGTCAGCAACTAACATTCGCCTAGGAAGCCTAGTAGAAACTTCAAACGGGACTTATTTTATTAGTATTTCGGCAGGTGTTATTCAGTTTAAAAACAAGGATTTCTATTGCATTTCTCCGGGATCACCAATAGCACAATTATTGTTAGGAAA
>Ga0316204_10003558_pt1 | contig 30654 bp, 24 predicted proteins | sample 6monrhotite_MG_2_FD_205661 | JGI IMG/M metagenome (GOLD analysis project Ga0316204, IMG submission 205661) | Microbial mat bacterial communities from mineral coupon in-situ incubated in ocean water Damariscotta River, Maine, United States -... | ecosystem: Environmental > Aquatic > Marine >...
TGGACAGATAAAAAAGCACATGGAACTTGGAAGCAAAATATTTCATATCTCCTCATCATGGATAAAGGGGTAAGGCAAAGTTAACCTCAATGAATATGCCCATCTTTTTTTACCGGACACCGTTACCAACCAGGTGAACGAAAAACTTTTCATTACGCTAATCAAACCAACTGCTCGCACTCTAAACGTGCGGCCAACTGATTATTCTAGGTTTAAGAAAAGGCACCTTAAAGCGACGTTATACACTTTCATGAAAAAAATACTTTATCCAGCCAAATTATGAAAAAAACCACATATTATTTAATTTTCTTAACACTCTTAAGCTGTTCACTAATAGCCTCTAAAGGTGTATTTAGAACTGATGAAAGAATGATCTTACATTTAGCGAATAATATTGATGAATTCAACGCCTTGGCTGACTCTCGCGAATTATGCAATGAGGATTTTGATGAATATAGCTCAGATCCCAACTATCCTGTCTACTGTGATGAAATCAAGAAAAAGCTTAAGTTACTAGAAATTCACTATGTATCTTTCGAGAAAAATACGAATACGGGTGTTAAAATAGTAGAAAGAATGAAATTGGTTACCTATAAGTTAGATCGAAATGGATTATTTAATAGCTATGAAAAAGGATATTATATTTATCTAAACAATGATACACCTGCGTTATGGGAAGGAAACTTAGACACTAAACCGACAGTTGAAGATTGTGACAATTATCACCGAATAGTTAAAGTTAATCACGAATCAATTGATTCTCGTTGGTTTATTTACGCTGATGCCTTCTGCGACTAAGTATCATTCAGCCATTCAAGCAAGAATGACTAAAAAACTATTTGAATTATTATTGACTAACAATACTATTAATGGGATTTTTTCGGAATGTTTTTATTGTGTTATTCGCTGCCGCTCATTGTCGTACAGAAAAATTCACTGCCCACCTTTAACTTGGCATTAAAAGTAGTTCCTGTATTCAAGTGACTTTCTATCCACTGCAGTTAACAAGCCTCCCTTGTGGCCTTGACTAAAAATTGTGTCTATTCCTAAGTCCTAAAAGCGTAACGTAAACCGGCGACTTAAATTAGCTCAAATTAACACCACTTCAACTTAACCCCATTCCCTGCTCACGCTAAGACCTTTGCAAGCCAAAATTGGAAATCCTATAGTGTTTGCGCCCGCAGCAAGCCCCGAGGAATCCAGATTGAATCATTCTGATTAACATTAGAGCAATCTGAGCAATCAGATTAAAAAATGACGAGTTTATTTTGCCAACAGTGGCGAATAATCATTATACTTTCACTTTGAAAAGTTTAAATCGGGATTTGGAATGTCAGCACAAGTATTTGCAATATCTAACCAAAAAGGTGGGACAGGGAAAACCACATTAAGTATGAATCTCGCCGCGGGGTTAGCAAAACGAGGACGAACCCTCGTTGTAGACGCGGACCCACAAGGTTCAGCGAGCCAATGGGCAGGATCGGCACCGGATGAAAAACCATTTCCTGCTTCTGTTATCGCCGTTGCCGGAAATCTCGGCAGAGAAGTTAATCACTTTCGCCAGGACTACAAATACATCGTAATTGATTGCCCTCCCACACTGGAGACTGATCAAACACGCTTAGCAATGACTGTCTCAGACAAAGTTTTGATTCCTGTTCTACCTTCCCCAATAGACTTATGGGCTAGTGTACGTTTAGCAAACGCTCTGGAACAACTAAAATTCAGCAACCCCAAACTCGCCGCCTATTTAATTGTTAACCAAGTTGAACCACGAAATGCATTATCACGTGCAATGCAACAAGCATTAGAGGAGTTTGAAATTCCTGCACTAGAAAGTGTATTGCGACGGCGCGCTGTTTTCCGCACCTCAGCCATTGAAGGTGCAAGTGTATTTTGTTACGGCAAGCGCGGAGAAGCAGCCGCAAATGAAATTAATTCCATTATCGAGGAGATTACAACACCATGAGTAAACAATTAGCCAATAAACTTGCAGCAAGTGTTCGAGGCGCTAAAGAATCAGAAGCACCGACAAATAATGAAGTTGTTAATGCGCCAGATGAAGCAGCGAAAACAACAGATGTTTCAACGACAAAAGAAACTGCCCCACTACCAGCCGCAGAAGGCCATAGATTAGAAGCTGTTTTACCTATAATACCTTCACGCCGTGTGTGGCCTGATTAGTAAAGCCCGCTAATCTTAAAGAGGTCTGCAAGGCCTCTTTAATTTTTAAGCCTTTCTATTACTTTTTAAACTCTAACGTTGCATAAGATATCGGAATTAAAAGCTTATGATCAACGAAAAATATTCTACTCTGCATCCATAAAAGAGGTACTAAACTCAACGGTATGATAGTTATTGATATAGTGAATTTCAATTGTGTGTGTTCCTGGTGTGAACAGATATTTAATGGCATTATCGCTATTCACCCAACTGTCAATTTCTACACCATCTACAGTTAATAACACTTCTGACCACGAAACATTAAACTCTATATTAATAGCGTGACTAAAATCACCCGACACGGTAATTTCGCCACGCCACGATGCACTAAAATCTGATGCAGGAATAGCTTTAAAGTCACTCCAAGAATAATTGATTGACGGCGTATCTACTAGTTCGCTAGCAACAAGTGTTTCATCATTATAATAGTCAACAGAAAACTGACTTAAGGTAAAACTCGTGGAACTTGCACTATCAGGATCTTCGGCAATGACTTCACCCAACGCATATTTACCATAAAGCTGATCAGGCGATCTACCGGTTAATGTCATGATATCAGTAGTGGGGTCTGAAAAATCATCATATCCCGTCTGCAAACCGTCTATTTCCAATTGAGTGATATCTTCATTGGCAGCAACTGTGGATCTTGGATGGTAGGAGCTATAAATTATTCCTTTGATCACAATATCATGAGGATTGTTTACCACCCAATTTACCGCGTGATAGGAACTCAAGAACAAAACGACCGGCGTTGTATATTTATTTAGGGTAATAGAAACTTCATTATAAATATGATCTGCTTCATACGCGCCAACGTAGACAATTTTGTCATCGGGTTCGATCATTGATTGTATAACGGGTGAAGCAGCATCAAAGCTTGTCTGAGCTGAATCAGTAAAAGAGGTATTAAATCCAACGGTATGATAATTATTAGTATAATTAATTTTGATTGAATAAGTCCCTGGTTGAAACATATGCTTAATTGTTTTCGAGTTATTCGCCCAGCTATCAATTTCCTCATCGTCTATGATTAACGACACCTCTGACCACGACACTGAAAAATCTATGTCGATAACATGTGCAACGTCACCAGATACTGTAATTTCCCCACTCCACGTTGCGCTAAAATCAGTTGCTTGTATATCCTTAAAGTTATTCCACGAATAATTGATTGATGGTTTATCTACTAGCTCACTAGCGATGAGCAAATTATTATTGTAATAGTCAACAGAAAATTGGCTTAAGCTAAAGCGACTAGAAACTGGATTATCAACAGGTTCTTGAATAACGGTATCATCTACTCCGTCACCATCGTCGTCAGTATCTGCATTATTTCCTATACCATCACTGTCTGTATCTATACTTTCATTTGCATCTAATGGAAAATCATCTAGGACATCAATCACTCCATCACCGTCATCGTCAGAATCAGCGTTATTACCGATACCATCATTATCGGTGTCGAGACTTTCATCCTCATCTAGCGGAAAATCATCTAGCGTATCAACAACTCCGTCGCCATCAATATCGGAATTTTTGTTGTTATCGATACCGCCATTACCAGTATCACTATCTGGTGAGGCACTATTTCCAGCATCACTACTATCTGCATCGACTACTACAGTATCATCTATCGCGTTATAATAATTCACATTCAAAAGATGATTATCATCGGTAGAGCCGTATGTTTGCCAAACCGTTAACGCATCACCATGCACATTTACAGCAATATTAGAGAGGAGTGCTGAAGCGCTATTATCGTGCTCAATTAATGTAGGGGAATCCCAGCTTTTGCCCGGTTGATAACGGCTCGCATAAACGCTCGGTCTATTATCGATAAAGCGTGTCCAAACCACACTTACATTTCCCTCATTATCCATCCCAATTTCTGGTTGCCCAAAGCCTTCTGCAGCTGCAAAAAGTTCAGGCTCGCTCCAAGCACCGCTATTAATGGATTGACTAAAATAAAGAAGACTACTGTAATGCCAGACTAAGACTGCATTACCATCGCCATCTACAGCTATATGAGGAGAACCGCTAGGGGAGTTGATAAACTCAGGTATTCCCCAGCCTAGTATAGAATCATATCGTATAATCCCAACACTCAGTTTTTTGGTTGAATTTTTATGCCGCCAAGCAACGATTGCATTTCCATGACTATCTAATACTAACCCAGGATCACTCGAGGATTCATTAAAATTATCTGTAACTATTAAAGTCTCAACACCCCATAACCCGGTAGATTTTTCATAATGACGGGCGTAAATACTTTGTGAGCTAGCTTGCCTTTTAATCCACAATGCAATTGCATTACCGTTATTATCGAATGCGATTTGTCCAGGAATGAGAGTAATAGAATCTTCTCCACCAACCAGTTTTTCGGCATCTCCCCAACCACTAGTCGTCGAAAATTTATTGATGTAAATCTGACTTAACTCATCGTTTTGCTGCCAAATTGCGATTGCATTGCCAGTATTATCTACTGCAATATCTATTAAACCAATTTTATCGCTATCAGAAAGTTTTTTAGCGACTCCCCAACCATCACCTTTGACGTAACGATTAGACCAAACCGTTTTTCCTCCACCAGCAAGTAGACTATTTTTTTCCATCCAAACTGCGATTGCATTACCATTATCGTCTATCGCTATTTTTGGTGATTTAACGTTTGCACTGGAAGTTTGAAGGTATTCAATTTCGCTCCAACCATAATTTAACTTGTAGTTACGAGAAACAAGACGATTGTCCTTGGTCCAAATAACAATCGCATCACCATTGTTATCGATAACTGCCATATTGGACGAAAGATATTCGGTTGTATCAATAGTAACAGTAGAATTCCACCCAGGGTCATGACTAAAATTCTTTATACGAAGATCTAAATTATTAGCTCTTTTGCCTTCAGAATCTTTGTTCTCAGAATCTTTACCTTCAGAACCTTTACTTTCAGAGACTTTATCATCAGGGTCATAAATTTCAGAACTGTCATCTTCGGAAACAGCATTTTCAATGCTAGCTTCTTGGCAGCCTATTAAGGAGAACAGCGTGACTAAGAATAATAGTACGCAACCAATCTTTTTCATTATAAATCCCTTATTAACTCTGAAAATGAATCTGAATTTTTAGACAATCGATAGTGTCCTGGATATTTCAGTCACTCATTTTGGAAACTAATCATTAATGAAGTATGCGTATTGCTCATAATTAAAGCAACACAGCTAAAATACTTTAATTATATCGTATTAATTTTAGGCTTGAGGAAAACCATTTTCTGTTTATTGTAATGAAATGAGTTTCGCATGTTTTTCACACGAGAGCAATTGAAAATGGGAAGTATAGAAATCTGTCAGAGCAAAAAAACAACTACCAAGCCGAGAAAATTCAAAAGAACAGTACTATCAGTGGTGGCTGTTTGAATAACGCTTGAACCAAGTGCCGAATCTTCACAGGCTACATATTCTGTTTATCGAGTAGTTAACTGGTAACATTTTTTGCTTTGGCTTAATCTAACATCTTAGAGTCATGAGACTAAGCTGGTTTTATTACGGAACCTCTAAATAGTTTATTAGAAAGATCAGTGCAATAAACGAACGCAGTTTAACTGAAATAAATGAGTATATTGATTTTGCTTTTTAATATAGCAATCACTCGATAGATGACTTATTCAGAGGTTCCTTAGCGCTTTTATTATCTGTTAAGGCGATAGTCTAAATATCGAAAAATATTTATCAGGATTTGACCTTCAACAATTTTTTGTTTCTATTCACTGGCTCATCTTCTTGCCAACTCACTCTTATGGAAAAACGTCGTTTGTTGGACTCTTTCGTTGCGGTCACTTTTAAATTCAACAATCCTTCTGGCTCTAAACTAAGTTCGCCCTCTTCATCACTGAAACTGAGTTTTCCTTTATCTAAGCCTTCAGCAATTGCTTTGATGATATCTTGGATTGAGGAACTATCTTGTAATGATTCGTGTTTAAATTCTTTTTTATTGTTTGACATATTGTTGTTTCGCTTTGATTAGCTATATTTTATGGAATAAAGACTTTTGCATGTGGATAATCAGCACTGATACCTATAATTTTTCCTTTGGGATCGATAATTGTCACCCCTGCGCCTAATCCCTCCAAGCCCTCTTTTTTGCGTGAATTACAATCCATTGTTGTATCACTCTCAACATGCAACATGCCTGTTCTTAACATTAAGCGCTGTCCATCGTGCAAATTCCGATGACCGTGTACTAAGGCATGAATACCCAAGCGATGAATTCGATCTACACCATAAGCTGACAATGGCATATCGACTTCCCGATATTTTGTGCGAATAGTATTGGCTACTGAGCCGTAATAAAACTCAAACAAGTCCCCATAAACCTGCTCATTGAATAACTCATTAACGTGAGCTATGTCCCTCTCCTCGATTAATGCGGCAATTCGATCATCAATGCCCGCATGTAAAAACAGAAATGATCCTTCCCGATGCATCAGTTTCATTTTTTTGTAAAACCAAGAGAACTCTCCTTTCTTACCGAAAAATAGCTCCTGACATTTATGAACAGTCAAGTAGACTTTACGAAGTGTTAAACCGACTACCTGACAAGCTTCTTCAAACTTTTCAATTTTTTTCCGTATTCGAGAAACTTCTCGTACCACAGCAGCATCCGACATAGTCCACTGCGCTACCTCAGGAAATTCATCGAACCATTGCTCAGAAGGGAAAAGAATCTCTTTACATTCGTCATGGACAGGTACATCTCTTAAAAGATGTTTATCATCAAGATACTGATCATATACCTCTTTTAAAAGAGGAATCGCTTTAACACCCATACGAATAAAAAAATGGTCGGTTCTTGGGTCGCGCGTTTTAAACACTGAACGTATCCCCATAAACATGCGCAAGTCATGATTACCCGCAAGCAGTTTCACATTGGCAATCTCATCGAGAGTTTGAATGCAACGTAGCAGGCGTAAATTATCTGGCCCTTTGTCAAAACAATCCCCGCCGATAACAAAGAGTGCATCTTTACCCTCTTCTGTCACCACTAAATCACTATCTTTAGGGCCCGTTTTTTTTATGCCTCCTGATGCAACTAAGGACGCGAGAAAAGCATCAGCATCAGCATGAGAATCGGAAATAAAATATACCGGTGCCTCAGGCCATTGCCAAGCTTTGTGTCGGGTAGCATGTTGTATTGCGTCGCTCAAAAGCTGTGGAGTAATTAAACAACTGCCAAGGGATTTCTTTTTCCCCAACGACCACTCTTGAGCTGAGTTTGGAAATTTATCAAATGCTAGCCATTTTTTTCCACGGTATTTTGGCAAGCTAAGCGCTTCTGCGAGATCTGTCATGAGTAGCTCTGGGCTTTATAATCAGTTAATTTTTTGGGTTGCATCCACACCAAGATTTAGATTAAATATTCTTCACTTTCTATATTTGCTAATACAATTGTATTAGCAACAGATTACACATCCAATCAATCCGTATAACTGGTCGTTTTATCGCGAACCTTCCATTCACCAGCAATATGTTTCCACTGTCCATCCGCATCATATTCTAAATAAACAGGATGAGCATGAAACATACTCAGTTTTTTAATCTGCTCAAATTCTAAAACACCAAGATGATAAGCCGCATGCCTGAAAGCGGCACCATGCCCGACAAAAAGCTTAAGGCTATCGACGGTTGCTGTTTTTTGTAACAAAGCCATCTGCTCAGTAACATGCTTCGCTACTCGACTTCCGGCCTCTAAAAGCGATTCAGCGCCTTGAAAGGGCAACCGGAAATGACTGTCTGACTTCCATTTCGCTGGCAGCATTTCATAGCGAGGATCTATATCCACTATTTTTTCAATCTCTTGCACCGTTAAGTTTGCAACCGAACCGACACAACGCTCAGCCAAAGCATCAAAACTCTCAACAAAAAGCGATTTACCTAAATCATTACTTAAATTCACAGACATTATATTGGCTGTTTGCCAAGCACGAAGAAGTTGGGAGCTATCTATTTTTGAGATAAGTTGCCATCCATTTTCCTGCAATGTCGATTCGATTTTTTGACACACAATAAACGCCTGATTGCGCCCATCGTCATTTAGGTCAAACGGTTGAAATGCGCTTGGTGCATTATTTAGCTGATGATAATCTCCATGGCGGATGAAAGCAACGATCAACCGAGCCATCAGTGAACCTTGAGTATTTTATTTTCTAACAATTTTACTAACTCTAGAATATCAGAGTTTTCAATATATTCCGCCACTTGGTCAAGCTTAATCCACTTACGCTTTCGATGTTTCTCTTTCCACTCTTTTTCAGGAATCACCGTTGTGATTTCCATGGAGTATACAAGCACGTGACATTTACCTCCCCATTTTTTCGCCGTGTAATCACCTAACGATGTATAATCTATCTGACCTTTAACACCCGCCTCTTCAAATGCCTCTTTCTCAGCAGAGAGTTGAGGTGATAATTGTGGATCAATAATCCCTTTAGGGAACACCCAACGTTTTCCACTACTGGATTTAACGATTAACAACGTTAACTCGCCATTTTCGATGAGATAAGGGATGACTGAAGATTGATAATAGTAATAAGCCGGACGCTCGCGTAACTCGTTTGAATCCAGTTCCGGAAACGGAAAGCGATCAGGAAAATCTTTCGCATAAACAATATCCACTAATTGAGCTTGATTGGCAGATATATTTTCCCATTCAGCCTCAATATTTACTATAGCCATTGCAGAGGTAGGTAGTACTTTTCCATCATCGGGTATTTTCACTTGCTGTTTAGCAAGCAATTCTAACAATTGCTCCAAACCGGGGTTATGGCCTACTAACAAAAGTCGCTCAACATCCGCCGAAACTGATCGAATAATATCGATCAATTCATCAGGGGATGCCATATATGCACTTTCCTGGCAATCAATTCTACGATAATCAAAGCCTGCAACTTTGCACGCTTTTTCCGCTGTTGTGAATGCACGAACAGCTGACGAGCAGATAACGTAATCAGGGACCTGTTTATGCTGTGCTAACCATAAACCAATTTTTTGCGCACCACGTTTGCCACGATTTTTCAACGGACGATGAAAATCATCTACATCAGTTTCCCAATCAGATTTTCCATGCCTTAATAAATAGAGTTTTCTGTTTTGCATAAATACCAAATCATTAATTACATTAGCTTTGCCAAGCAATATTTAGCCAGCTGTGAAAAATCTACACCACCTTTTACTTCATACACAGCGACACTTTCAAACGCAGCGATATAGCGCTCTTCATCTGGCATAATAGAGTCTTGATGAAAACTTTGGTCACTATGTTGATAAAATGGCCCGGGTGATTTCATTATAGCTTGCAGAAGGTCTCTGCGTTGTGTCAAATCAACCAGTTCAACATTTAATTTTTCCGGCGAATTTCGCTCCCAATTTAACACAAGAAACGATTTCATTGGTGCATGGTATTGAATTCTGTTTTTACCAAACAGCTCTTCAACCATCACATCATATTTCTCTTCCAAATCCCAAAGTTCACTGGCAGGAATAGTCAAATATTGCTGACACTGAGCTTCGGTAATCATCTGTTTCAATATCGGGTGATGCACAATCGTCCCGGGATTGACTCTAGGCAGTTTGGGTACCCCACACGCCACAGCGTGATCATTAATAGGTTTAACAAATAAGCGATCATTTGTCATGAAATCAACATGTTCGTCAATTAACATTTGCAACATCAAAGTAGATTTTCCACCACCTGAGAAACCAGACATACCAATAGCACTGCCCCCAACAACCACTGCAGCAGCATGGCAAATTGCATAACCCTGGTTTTGCAAATGGTTCATGATTTGTGCGTTGATAAAATTGATCACTTGATTATCATTTTGCAAGCATGGCCCGGCTGCAATTTTCTGCTCATGACTTTGCAGGAACACCATACCCGTTCTCACTTTGTGAACAACTCGCGTGTTTTCCACGTCAGCATAAGAATCTTTTCGGCCAGATTTTCCAAACTCTCTTGTCCAGTCTTTAAACTGTAAATCTAAACTGGGTGCGCTACGCTCGATGGCAACCAATTGAACTGCACTTGGATCGTCGGCACACACCACTCGATCAAAATAAGTTCTCAAATGTTGGATAAGCTCAGTTGAATTTGAGCGTACCGACAGAACAAAATCATCCAGTCGAAGAGTGAGATTATCGTCACTCAGCTCGTTTGCATCTACTAAATTTTCGACCAATTTGTTTAGTTCACGACTCATCATAAATTTCTTTGCACGTATTCCACGTACTGTTTTGCAGCATTGATTCCAATTCCCTCTTTCGAACCACGGAAGCCGCCAAACGCGGAAACTTCAAATACGATAGGGCCAATATCTGATTCCGCTATGTCCACGGTAGTAAAATCCATAGTAAACAGTGCTTGTGCTTTGCGACCTAAATCAATAATATCGTTGCTCGGTGTATAAGCGGCATATTTCCCACCGTGTTGGATTGTCGTATTCCAACTCCCTCCACTGGAAACGCGTGCGTAAGTTCCTAGGTATTCCCCCCCTAAAAAAACCAACCCTAAATCTTTACCCGGCAGCGCCACTTTCTGCTGGATATACATCATGGGATTATTTTTTTTAAACTCTACGACTTGCTGTTCTACTTTATCCCTGTCGCCGCTACTGATAACACACATCCCTTGTGCTTTTGTGGAATAGAGTGGTTTGAAAACGGCTTCTCCAAACTTCTCAACCGCAGTAACTGCCGCAGTGACGCTTTCTGTAACGAAGGTATTTGGCATAGGAATATCAGCATTTCGCATCGCGACAGTGCAACTTAGACGATCTATCAATGCCATTATACTTTTAACTGAGCTAAAAACCTGTACGCCTGCAGCTTCTACAACCTTTAACAATTCTAATCGATCCAACGTATTCGGGTTATAATTGGCAGATATTTTTTTTACAATGACTGCATCCAGCTCACAGAGATTCTGCCCATTAAAGAATAATTGACGACTATTTAAATCGAGCTGTACTTCACTCATATCTACCACTAGTCTAAAGCCAGTGCTTCTTTCCACTTCATCGGCCAATACTTCGGTAGACCATTTTCCTGGTATCCCAACTACTGCTATCCTAACCAACAAATATCTCCTTTACCGGCACTTTAAATTTTTTCGCCTTTTTACTATCCAGCGCCAAGACTAGCTCGATTAAATAACGAGCTCTCTGGAACATCGCTTTGGCCAAAGATTTATCCAAAATAAATCGTGTGGAAGTAGCAAATGATCTGGCTAGTCCTAGCGCTAATCGTTGTTCAAAAGTTTCATCCTGTAATTTTATCGCATACTGACTGGCAATTTTATAAAAATCATACGCGAGTATCATAATACGTTTGCGCATATTTTTATCCAAAACTTGCAGTCGATAGTTTGAAACCATGAAAACTGAGACATCCTGCACATAGTCCATATACCGGGAACGATGCAAATCGATAAAGTTAATTCGTTTTTGCTCTGGATCATAAATAATATTATCCAAATTAAAATCGCCATGAATATAGACTGAAAAAGGCGCGCTCAGCGAACGTTCATATTCTGCGGCTTCTTCGAGCAGTGAATCAAACGATGGCGATTTTACGCCACAGATGTCACAATTTAATCCATAAAATTCAGGATGAATTCTATACACATCATCCAGTCGCTTTACCAGTTGTTGCATAAAACCAGCAGCTATAGGCTTCTGTTTTTTTGTTTCTTGCCAGACAGATTTTAGGGTGCATCCCAAATTATCCAACGCTTCATTGAGCAGATCCAATCGCTCGTGCAGGATGATTTGTTCAAAAGTTAAACCTGTTAAATGTTCTATCAATAAAGATGCCGAATCACCCTGCTTATGATAAGAAAGTATTTTCGGTGCCAAACCTGGATAGATTTCATGCCAGCTCGCTACCCCATCACGTTCTTGTTTGAGTTTACGCTTTTCACCATCTTTATAGATGGCAACATATCCATCAGAATCATCATCCATTGTAACCGCAGAGATGCGACTACCTGAGCGTGTTTCTGCAATAGTTGTTAGCGAATAAGATTCATCTTCTTGAAAGGATTCTAGCTGCTCCAGGGATGCTTCCAGAGAGTGGTAGCGATCTGTTTCAATCGACTGTCCAATATTCACTGACAGTATTGACTCGCTAATGTTCAATAGTGCATCCCCCATTTGTTCTATATTATGGGCAACAAATAGAAGTGCAATTAGCTCTTCTGTATCATTTTTTCGTTTAAGCAGCACGGTATACTTTTTTGTAAGTTTTTTCAGCGCTTGATTCAGTTTCTTTTCAATCTGACCAATTTTTAGAGCGAATTTATTATCATTGCCATAAACAGCTAACTCAATTAATTCAATACCCCGAATGACGCGTGTTAACAAAGATTCATAATCGGCGAAGTTTAGCTTGTTTTTATTCTTAATAGATTCTAGCTGCTTCACACTGTCTCTACACTGTTCAGCAACTCGCTCGAGATCTGTGGCAACCAGTTCGAATGCACGAATAACCAATACATCCTGATCACTTATCACACCTTGAGACATTTGCTTGAAACAAGCACCATGAATGCGATTTTTCAAATTATGTGTATAACCCCGGCGATCAATAATTTTTTGCGCCAGCAATGGAGACGCGCTCTCCAAATAATCTTTCAAATAAACGATTTGAGAACTTACATCAGCAATAAGAAACTGCAAATTTTCGTGAATACTTTTTGATATTTCCATTATTAGGCAATAAATTGGTTACAAAAATAATACATTATCAAAGAAAAACAAATAATATTTAAGGGCACCTCCGGCAACAGATTTATAGCGCGCTGACTGCATTTCGTATCTCAGATAATCGATTATTCATTATGCGGTTCTTCTGTTACTTTCTTATCTTCACATTCACTACTGTAATACCGTGTGATTATGTTTCAAAACATGCAAATAAGTGACATAGCCTGCAAATTATACACCGCCAAATCAATTGTATATCGTCGACGGGATATGAAACTCTTCCAATTTTCGCCCGCCATAAGCAAATGAGAAATTTAGATTTATACAACGACAACAGGAAAATCTATTTAAAAAGAAACTTTCTGATCAAAAGTGAGCGCTTAATGATTCCATATAAGAATTATTAAGCATTACTCCGTTATTGCTTATCGGGATATTTTATCGCGGTTGAAAAGCGTAGGTTTTAACGTGGATGGGCAATCAGCTGGGAGAAACAACATGGGCCGTGGATGACTAACCTTCACGTGCTTCCTGCTCACGAAGTCGTCGCTCTAACTCTTCCTCCAATGCTGCATCAATAACGGTCATAACATCATCGATGTCAGCAGCCACAGTGCTTTCAGTAAATTGCCCCGTTAGTTTGATGTCAGGATGAAGGTCACCACTTTCATAGTGGCTCCATATTTCTTTACCATAAGCTGTCGTGAGTAACTCAGGCGCATAACGACCAAAGTACTCTCTCATGTTATTGACGTCTCGTTCTAACATCACCCGTGCGTTATTATTACTCGCGGCATTTACTGCTTGAGGCAGATCAATAATTACAGGACCAGTTTGATCTACCAATACATTGAATTCAGAAAGATCACCATGTACAAGCCCGGCGCAGAGCATACGCACAATGTCGTCGATAAGTCTGCGATGAAATTCTAGCGCTTGTGCCTGACTAAAACTGACGTCACCGAGACGAGGCGCTGCACTACCATCGTTATCGGTAATTAGCTCCATCAATAACACACCGTCGATAAAGCTATAAGGCTGCGGAACACGCACATTCGCAGCGGCAAGTCGATAAAGTGCATCGACTTCAGCACAGAGCCAAGCCTCTTCACTCTCTTTCTGACCGAAGCTTGTGCGCTTTTCCATAGCACGAGCGCGGCGACTGCTACGTTCTGTTCGCCCCTCTTGATATTGTACCGCCTGTTTGAAACTGCGTTGATTAGCCGTTTTATAGACCTTAGCGCAACGCATAACTTCACCACAGCGAACCATGTAAACATGCGCCTCTTTTCCGCTTTTTAATTGGCAGATAACGTCGTCGATCAAGCCGTCGTCGATAAGTGGGTTCAATCTTCTTGGTATTTTCATTTGATTCGCAGTAAATAAGTAGATGCTATTATAGCAGGCATATTCATGGTTTGTATTTGCTTTTATGCTTCTACCAAATAATTAGAATCGTAACTACCCAACTAAGAAAACGCCTTTTTACAAAAAGTGAAAATAATTTTTATCGCACAATCGGAATGTTTTCAGAAATTAGACCGTATTGACTATCGTTACGTTGTGAAATCGGTTAATGAATTTGGTGTTGATTCAAATACATCAAACAACGCATATACAGCACCACAAGCAGTGCGAACAAGATCTAGAAGGTGATTATTTTCTCAACCTACTCTCCAATCTAATTGTTACAAACAATAACTGAAGGAGACTCTGCATAAAAAAACGAGGCTAAACACCAGCCTCGTTTTTTAACATTAGACTTACTTAGATTTTTTCAACGCTTTCTGCAATTTTTTGATTTTGCTTTTTTGCTTACTGACTTTTGCTTTTCTTGTTTTGATCTCTTTCTTTAACGATTTAGTTTTGTTCGCTTTTGCCATGGTATAACTCCTCAAGTTATGTTGCGCAATAAATGCGCGTTTCAAAATCCTCTACTTACCCTAACGATATTTTATGCAACGTTAAGGTCCACATGAGAGGTATTAGTCATCATAATTCTTCATTTTTCTCAATAAACTCTCGCATAAATCGCCGTATTTCTCTAGCTGCGGTAGTGTCCATCTCTTCACACAATTCTAAAAATCTATCTCGCTCTTCACCACTTACACGAATGAGTAGTTGGCTATCCTTTTTAACTTTTACTTTTTTTTTCGCCTTTTTTTCTCTTTTCTTATCCATCAAAGTGCGCTTTTATAGCTTAAGCAGAATGTATATACAAAGATATGCTATTTATATACATTGTCAAGCCGTTTTATAAATATTAAATTTCCACCACTGCTGTATTCATAATCCATCTCCTTTCACAATCACCCCACTCATAGTGTAATCAGCAAAAAAGCTCAGAAATGATGCACATCAATCATTCGAAAGCGAAATTCGGTGCAAATAATAAGGTGTGTTGACGTCTCATTCTTGCCTCTCTAGCACCTAAAGGGCTGGAACGTTCTTGTTTCGTGTAGCTCAGGTTATGCAACACACGTATAATTTAGAGTGATGCTAGACATTTTCATGTTAGAAAAAACCTTAGTTCGTGACTAAAGCAAATCTATTTTACTAATTTAAAAATGTACTACCAAGTGCAATCATTGAGAATCACAATGCCTTTTAATAAAATACAATACACGCTTTTCACTTCACTGTTTCTCATTATTAGCACGTCTTCCTGTGCAAATAATAAAACCATTGAGATGGCAGATCACTCTGGTACTGCATTTGAGTTTGCATTAATAGGAGATACACCCTACGGTTTACGACCCGGTGAAAACTCAACAGCGTTTGACAAACTACTCCTCGATATAAATAGCTCTCCAACAATTAAGTGGGTTTTACACGCTGGAGATATTAAGAGCGGTTCGACACCCTGCTCAGATGAGATGTTTCAAGATCGATTACGACGCTTCAATCAATTCAAACAACCATTTATTTTGACACCTGGTGACAACGAATGGACAGACTGCCATCGAAAAAATGCCGGTGCATATCAACCACGAGAACGGCTCAATAAATTACGACAAATTTTTTATCCCGTTCCCGGAAAGAGTCTAGGGCAAAATAAAATGGCCGTCGAAAGCCAAGCATTTATTGAAGGTTATAAAGAATTTCCTGAAAATGTCATGTGGCTTGAACAGCAAGTCATATTCGTAACATTACATTTAGTGGGTAGTCGCAATGGCTTAGCTGCGTTCGACCCAAATTCAACAATCGCTCGCAGATCGACCGACGACGATGAAGTAAAACATCGAACCAGTGCAGCGCTTGCATGGTTGGATGCCGCATTTAAAACCGCACACAAGATACAATCTTCCGGTATTTTCATCATGATTCACGCTAACCCAGGGATGGATTGGCTTTTTAATGATCGAACAGGATTTGAAACATTCCATCAAACTTTAGAAATTCATGTAAAAAACTTTACTAAGCCGGTTGTTTTAGCGCACGGCGATACCCATAAACAGAGAGTAGACCGCCCAACACTAGGGGAGAGCAAAAGTTTACCCAACTTTACTCGTGTAGAAACATTTGGGGGATCAGATGAAAACTGGATTCGCGTAACTGTCGATCCTTTATCCAACGACGTGTTTTCATTTGCTGTAGGTAACGATTAGCGTAAGCTGCGACGAAACAGTAACAATTAAACTATACTAACCGTGATAAACTGTTTTAACCGGAACCAATAGGCACACAAGTACCACATATGAGTGACGAACTCGCTTCAAAATCGACAGAACCACCTTCTACGTTAGAGCTACCACCACCGGTAGTATTTAATGCCCCTGAAAATTTTCTCAATCGAGAGCTGAGCTTATTACAGTTCAATCGTCGAGTATTAGAGCAAGCCAAAGATGTTAGTGTTCCACTGCTTGAACGCTTGCGCTACCTTTGTATTTCCGATGCCAATCTCGATGAGTTTTTCGAAGTTCGGGTAGCTAGCTTAAAAGAAAAAATAGAAGCAGGGTCTGTACAGACTGGCCCTGATAATAGAGCACCAGCAGATACCTTAAAAGCGATCAATGCTTCTGCACACGAACTTGTTGACGAACAATATAGAGTATTTAATGACCTACTACTACCCGAACTGCAGGAATACAAAATCCAATTCATTCGTCGGGAAGATTGGAGTAATAAACAGCGCAAATATCTCTATAGCTATTTCCAAAATGAAGTGCTACCACTACTTAGTCCATTAGGGCTAGATCCAGCGCATCCTTTTCCGCGCATTCTCAATAAAAGTTTAAATTTTATTGTCTCTTTAAAAGGCAAAGATGCATTTGGGCGCAGTGGCGGTAAAGCCGTCATTCAAGCACCACGCGCACTACCCCGCTTACTTCAAATTCCGATGGAAGAGACGGATAGTGGGCCTTATGATTTTGTTTTTCTCTCATCAGTTATTCATGAGTTTGTTAACGACCTATTCACGGGAATGGAAGTTTCCGGGTGTTATCAATTTCGCGTCACACGAAATAGTGACTTATTTGTGGATGAAGAAGAGGTCGATGACCTCTTACGCGCGTTAGAAGGTGAATTAGTTTCTCGACGTTATGGTGACGAAGTTCGATTAGAAACTGCCGATAACTGCCCACAGCAATTAGTAAACTACCTGTTAGTTCAATTTGAATTAACTGATGTTGACATGTATCAGGTTAACGGACCTGTCAACCTTAGTCGTGCGGGTGAAATCTACGACTTGATCGATAAGCCGGAGTTGAAATTTCCTTCTTTCAAACCCTTATTACCTGACTCGTTAAACATTGGGGAAAACTATTTTTCTGTTATTAGGAAAAAAGATGTCATTCTGCACCACCCTTTTGTCTCTTTTACACCTGTTATTGAATTTATTCGACAAGCCTCAAACGATCCAAGTGTTATTGCAATTAAACAAACACTTTATCGAACAGGCAGCCGCTCGGCAGTTGTTGAAACATTAATAAACGCAGCGAAAAAAGGTAAAGAAGTTACCGCTGTCGTTGAGCTTAGAGCACGATTCGACGAAGAGGCAAACATCAGCTTAGCCAGCAAACTACAGGAAGCGGGTGTACACGTTGTATATGGTGTTGTTGGATATAAAACACATGCAAAAATGTGTTTAATAATTCGTAGAGAAAATAAGAAACTGCGTTATTACGCACATTTAGGCACAGGTAATTATCATCATCGAACAGCGCGGATTTATACCGATTATGGTTTATTAACAGCAGATAAAGAAATTACCAGTGATGTGCATAAAGTCTTTAATCAATTAACCAGCTTGGGCCGCGTATTAAAACTTGATCAACTATTACAGTCTCCTTTTACCTTACACGACCAAGTCATCAAAGAAATTGAAACTGAAACAGAGCATGCTAACGCTGGAAAACGCGCACGAATAATTTTTAAAGTAAATGCTTTAGTAGAACCTAAAATTATTCTTGCACTATATGCCGCTTCACAAGCAGGTGTGAAAGTTGATTTAATTGTGCGGGGGATTTGTAGTTTGCGCCCTGGTGTGCGTGGTGTTTCTGAGAACATCACTGTACGTTCAGTGATTGGTCGGTTCTTGGAACATACCAGAGTCTACTATTTTGGTAACAACCGCCACCCACGCATTTACCTCTCCAGCGCGGATTGCATGGATAGAAACTTTTTTCGGCGAGTTGAGGTTGCCTTCCCCTTAATTGAAAAAGGCATCCGTAAGCAGGTACTCAGTGATCTTCACTTCTATTTACGAGACAATACCCAAGCGTGGATATTACAGCCAGATGGGACCTATATTCGTTACTCGCGAGAAGAGGACGAAAAAATATTTAGTGCACAGCACCAACTGTTAGAAGACTTAGCGGTAACGACATAATTCGATTACGATAGTAGTTACCGCCAAACCTATAGGATACTGAGTTTTTTACTCAGCAGTATGCAAATTTAATTGATAACCAATCGATTTGAGATAGCTTGCTTCTTTTTCCAAATCGGTTTTTATCAATGGTTGTTGATTTAACCAATCGCCAGGGCATGTAAAGTTTATCTCTTTATCATCCATGCCAAATTTAAACTTAGGCAACCCGTCATCTAAATGACTTCTATTCAACAAAACACCTAATCGTAAAACGAACAGTAATTGCCGATAAAAATGACGTTTTGTTGATGGAATTTCTTTTAACAAATCATTATTAATTTTCTTTCGATGTAGACGCACTAAAATGGATAGCCATTTCTGCTCGTCTCTAGAAAATCCAAACAGGTCACTATTTTCGACGATATAGGTACTATGCACATGATACTGAGTATGCGCAATTGCCAAGCCAGCTTCGATTAGCTGGCTTGCCCATTTCAAGATATCCCAAGCCTGCCCTTTCTTGAGCGCTTTTGTTTCATTAAGCTGTTTCAACAAACCACCAGCGGTACTGTAGATATTCTCTGCACGATCCAAGTTAACGTTATAGCGATTAGCCATAGTCAGCACATTATTACTACGAACATCTTCGTGACGTATTCTTCCTAACAAATCAAATAACACGCCTTCACGCAACCCGCCTTCTGCAACCTGCATGTTTTCAATTTTAAAAGTTTTGAAGATCGCAGATAAAACAGCAATACCACCTGGAAAAACAGATATCCGATCACTATTTACGGAAGGTAACTTCAGCTTTTCGAGATGCTCCGCTTTAATAATGGTTTCCGCCAACGATTCTAATGCGGATGCAGTAATGCCTTTTTTGCTTAAGCCAAGTGCTCGAATTGCTGAATCCGCAGCCTTGATGGTCCCCGCTGCTCCCATAACCGCATTCCAATTTGCCTTTTTATAAGCATATCGAATACTTTGAACTTCACTAATAGCCATGAGTTCTGCACTGCGAAAAGCTTTTGCCGTAATTTTTCCATCGGGAAAATATCGGCAGGTTGCTGTTACACACCCCAGTTGAATACTTTCTAACTGGCTAGGCGCAATTCCTTCACCGCGTATGATTTCAGTACTGCTACCACCAATATCCACTACTAGGCGATCATCCTGATTAGAATCCAGCGTTTTTACCACACCTAAATAAACGAGACGCGCTTCTTCTCGACCAGAAATTATTTCGATAGAATGCCCCAAGGCATTTTCCGCAGCTAATAAAAAATCACTGGTATTCGCCGCTCTTCGCAACGCATTAGTCCCAACAGCACGAATACTTTGCGGCTCCCAACCACGAATACGTTGACCAAATCGCTCAAGACATTCTAATGCTTTCTTGTACACTTCTTCTGTGATGATACCGTCTCCAACCAAACCGGCAGCCAAGCGCACAGGTTCGCGGAGTTTATCCACAATACTTATTGACCCATCTTCATGTTGTCGGGCAATAATCATATGGAAGCTGTTAGAACCCAGATCAATTGCTGCAATGTGATCTGGTGATGATGTATTTTGATTTAGCACTGATAACTCCCAATATTCAGGCTGAAGAGGCTTCTCTGGAGCTACAGTTAGACAGCCCCACCATAGATTCAGCCTACCGCTAATAGCACTCAATGGCAAATGTTCTGCTCATGTTCTACTTAATTGATTGTCTTAGTAAGTTATTATTAAACATTCCGAATATCACAATAGATTTATGAGCTATAGTATAAAAAGGATGCGAACAAGGCCTAGCAGATGAACGAAATTTATTCAGACTTATTAGCTGAAATTGCGATTTTTGGCGGTGTAAACCAAGAAGCCATCAATTTTATTCTTGATGAAGCAACACTAGTTAACAAAAATGCCGAGCAGTATTTTTTTCACGAAAATGATATCGCTGAAGATATGTACATTTTAATATCTGGTGAAGTCGATGTCATAAAAAACAGAGATGGTGAACAATTTTCTATTGCAAAACTACATAGGGGGGAATGTTTTGGCGAAATGGCAATACTGGACCATTACCCGCGTAGCGCAAGTGTCATTTGCTCAAAAAAATGTGTCGCTCTTAAATTAGATATTGATTGTTTTGATAAACTTTACCATAGGGACATGAAACAATTTACCATTCTTCAAATGAATATTGGTCGTGAAGTTTGTCGACGTTTGCGAGAAGTTAATGAACTTTTGTTTGTAGATGAATTTAACTCCTCACTGTCACAAGTGATAAAAGTCTGTTAAATATCACCGTTTAAATTCACAATTAAAAAAAGGCCGATGAAATTTACTCATCGACCTTTTAAATTAAAAGATGTTATTCGCCTAGTCTGAACTCTTTAAAGCCCCTGCATCATAATCACTAGATGAATCGGAACGAGATCTCCCAAAACGATCTCTAAATGAAACCGATAAGTCGTTCGCTAAATCATTCAACAAAGGAAGTGCTTCTACAATAGACACAGGTATCGCAGCAGACAAATCCGACATTGATAACGGAACAAAATCGTAAGTATGTTTAGCGGTATAACTCGTATTCAATCCTTCTACACTATTATTTTCAAATCCTAAAGAGCCATTAAAATCATTTAAATCACTATAGTTATTTGCAGTACTACCGCCTGAAGCATAGCTTCCACTTTGCACATAATAGTTATAATCTAACAAATCAATCACGTTAGTCGATGCTTGCAACCTTGTATTGTATTGCGAGGTACCATCTACAACGTTACCTACGATATAACGATCTAATGACGAACCTGAGCCATAATGGTAGATACCGATTCTGTTATCAACAAAAGTGTTGAAATAGATATATCTTGCTCCACCGCCACCACCGCTATTAAAACCTTCGGCATTAGGACTCGCAAATGAAATATTGCCGATCATATAAACGCGGCCACCGATATTTGATGCACCATAGTTTGTTCCAGCAGTATCCCAAGATCGATTATTCAGCATATAAACATAATTTTGCTGAACACCTTCATCATTAACGTAGAAGTTCTGCCCATTACCACCACTGTTACCATATTGAACTTGACGAATATCCCAACAATCGGATTCACTCACTACAACCCGATTAAAATCTTTTATGTCTATACAGTTTTCACCTTCACTATGCGCTACCATACGCCCAACAAAAACATCGGATGTTGTATTGTTATTTGTTAGCTGTACACAATCTCCTGCATTTTCATCACAACGAATATCTAACATCCAATATCCTTGTTGATTAGTGCCAACAAATGCATGAATATCACGCTCGGTTGATAATCCATCTTCTTCTACGATACCATTATCATGTGCATAGACATTGAAAGCTAAAACGTTTCGACCTTCAGTTGAAAGCCCCACAGTGGTTCCACCACCTGCAGTTGATGGATAATTCTTGAATTCAGAGTGTCGAACAACAACATTTTCTGCACCTCCGCCGCGATGTTGCAAACTAGGACCATCAAACACAACACCACTGATTCGTAAAAAGCTGCCAGTGATACGTAGAGTGACACGACTATCAACCCTGTTAGCATGTGACAAGATAACGGGACGATCTGGCCCTTTGTCATTACCAATTAACCAACTTGGATTATCTGCCGTACCCTCAAAATTAATTAACTGCCAACTGCTATCTCGCATTGTATAAGGTAAACTCGAAGGTGCCAGTACCATTTTACCGCCAGCAACGACTGATGCTCCTGAACTAGGAATAGAACAACGGGGTGCATCCGGATAACCATAATCATTTGTGTTATTACACGACGGATGATCGGAATCGATATAATAAAAGCCAACTTTCTCTGTACTAGTAGACCACTCAGTAGGATCAGCAGGTGGTTGCTCATCAATTCCGAACCCTGGATTAACAACACCATAAGGCATCGGATAATCGTTAGTCGGTGCTACTTGCACAGCGACTTCAGCAATATTTGATTGCCCCGTGCTATCAAACACACAATAACTGAATGTATCAATTCCTACATAACCATCATGAGGAACATAAACCAGATCATCCGGCTCACTAACCACATCTCCATCATTTAGCGCACTTAAGCCTTCGTATAATACGCCGTTTAGCGGTGCGTTATTAATTTTCCAAACATCAATTGCCGCACCTCCGTTACCATATTTATATGCTTTGTAACGACGTGACCAGTTAACATTAGGTATGTCTTCCACACTATGCTTATTAAACTCAACTAACGTAGATGTTGCCGCTAAAGTTACGTATTTACCAACTTCTACTGGAGTAACAAACTTAAACGGAATCGCCACTGCTGTTCCTGTTTGCTCTTCACATGCACCGACTTCTATTACACTCGTTGTGACTTCCAACAGTTCAGATTGACTGCTCTCATTTCCTTCAGCATCAAACGCTGATACTGCATATCGGTATAGCGTCGATGCACTCAGGTCTAAATCGCTGTACATGAGAGAAATTGTAGTCGAGAGCTCTACATCATCACGATAAACGCGATAACCAACAACTTCAGTGTCATCAGTCGATGCGGTCCAGCTAAGCGTTGCAGAGGAATGTCCCACGCTAACCAAAGAAGGCATACTAGGAATTGAAGGTGCGGCGTTATCTACTTCTTCAGGAGTAGTCTCTTGAGGTGTAGCCTCTTCAGGCGTAGTCTCTTCCGGTGTAGTCTCTTCCGGTGTAGTCTCTTCCGGTGTAGTCTCTTCCGGAGTAGTCTCTTCCGGTGTAGTCTCTTCAGGCGTAGTCTCTTCAGGCATAGTCTCTTCAGGCGTAGTCACTTCCGATGTAGCCTCTTCAGGTGTTCTGCCCTCTAACGCTTTATCAGTAACTCTAATATGAAATTCAGGAAGTACAACGAGTGACTTGCCATCTGACACGGCAATGATAATGTATTTGAAATCACCGATATTTTTTTCAGTTGGAGTCCCAACTAGTTGACCGGTTGATTTATCGAACTCTGCCCAAAGAGGTTTGTTCGTAATTTGAAACGACAACTCATCACCATCGGCATCATGTGAAATAGGAGTAAAGTTGTATAAATCCCCTACCTTCGATCCCCCAGGTGCTCTACCGATAATAGTAGGAACACTATTTTCATCTTCAACGCTCTCTTTTCTAATGACAGATATATCAAACGGTGCTAACACACTGACATTCTCGCCATCAGATACTGAAATGGAGATATCAGAATAAACATTCACATCATCGCTTGAAGGTATTCCTTTCAGTTCTCCAGTGTTAGCGTTAAAGCTTGCCCATGAAGGTAGATTTTCAATCGCGAACTGAAGTACATCGCCATCAGGGTCTGACGCACTGGGAATAAATCGATACTCTTCAGATTCAACTGCGTTCGTTAAAAGTAAGGCAGAAACAGAAGGTGCCGCATTGCGCTCACCTACCCCTGTAGCATTAGTTTCAGAAACATTTTTTCCGTTATCATCTAAACACCCTACTAATCCCACAATGAGTAATATCACACCAAAGTTTCTAATTAAAAGAGACATTAACTGTCCTCCATTTTTAAGCTCATGAAGTGAAAACTTGATCACGAATTATTTGCTTCACAATCGGCAATTTTCTAAGCTTTAACAGACTCAACCACTAAAATCATGTGCTATCCCACATATCTTGAAATTTTTCTCAAATCCAACCCAAACAGGCCATTCACGTTCCTAATCTATTGCTTTTACTGAATAATATTTGATAAAAAAGCTCCATGATCTCCCAGTTATAACAAATAGAGCAGAAAAAACAGCTCCACCAATATTCCGTTTATCAGTAAGCTTATTAGGACATGAATAAGTTAACTTTGTTCTAAGAATGCTTTTAATTGATCTTTTTTTCACTCGAAAGACTGATAAAATAGAGAGCCGAGTTCAAGCAACAGCCATTCAATGATCAATAATTCAGCACTTGAAATATTAACCAAGACATTTGGTTATTCCAACTTCAGATATAATCAAGCAGAAATCATCGAATCGCTTATTGCAGGGGAAGATGTTTTAACATTAATGCCGACAGGTGGCGGAAAATCGCTCTGCTACCAAATTCCGGCAATGGTTCGTAAGGGAACCGGTATTGTAGTTTCTCCACTAATTGCATTGATGCAAGATCAAGTTGATGCCTTAAAGCAGCTAAACATCAGCGCCGCATTCCTCAATTCCAGTTTGGATAGCCAAGAGATTAATGCAACTGAGCAAAAGCTAGTTAATGGTGAATATCAATTACTTTATGTTGCGCCTGAACGACTCTTAACTGGGCGTATGCTTAATCTGTTAAAACGAGTCGAAGTTTCAATTTTTGCTATCGATGAAGCCCATTGCGTATCTCAATGGGGACACGATTTTCGAAAAGAATATCAACAACTCTCTGTGCTCCATGAGTATTTTCCTCAAGTTCCTCGCATTGCACTAACGGCGACTGCCGACGATAGAACACGCTCTGAAATCATTGAGCAGTTGAACCTGCAACAGGCGAAAACGTTTGTTAACAGTTTTGACAGGCCAAATATTCGTTATTCACTTGCGGAAGGACAAAATGCGCGAGATCAACTCTGGAAGTTTTTGCAGCGGGAACACCCAAACGATGCGGGAATTGTTTACTGCTTGTCACGAAAAAAAGTGGAAAGCACCGCGCAATGGCTGCAAAAAAAAGGGAGGAATGCGCTGCCCTATCATGCAGGATTGAGTGACGAAGCACGTAAAACTAATCAGGCTCGTTTTCTAAGAGAAGAAAATATTATCATCGTTGCAACAATTGCTTTTGGAATGGGTATAGACAAACCCGATGTAAGATTTGTTGCACACCTTAATTTACCGAAAAGCATTGAGTCTTATTACCAGGAGACTGGCCGTGCAGGCAGAGATGGGCAAGCCGCGAATGCGTGGATGGCTTACGGGTTACAAGACGTCATTCTATTGCGTCAAATGCTACAATCGGCCGATGCAGATGAACAGTATAAAAGAGTCACTAACCATAAACTCGATGCCATGTTGGCACTTTGTGAACTCACCACTTGTCGAAGACAAGCCATACTCGCCTACTTCGACGAAATTAAAAACGAACCGTGTGGAAACTGTGATAACTGCCTCAACCCACCCGAAACTGTTGATGGCACTGAAGCTTCGCGCAAAGCACTTTCTACCATTTACCGTAGCGGTCAACTTTTCGGAACAAATTATATTATCGACATTCTACTGGGTAAAAGCACAGAAAGAATTATAAAAAACGCACACAACAAGCTTTCAACATTTGGCATTGGGAGCGAGCTTCAAGAACACGATTGGCGACAACTGCTGCGACAACTCATTGCCCAAGGTTATATCAATGTCGATGTTGAAGGTCATGGATCTCTACGTCTCGCTGAAAAGTGTCGCCCTTTGCTTCGAGGTGAAGACACCTTAAAAATGCATAAACCCAGGGAAGAACCTTCACCAGCAAGTTCAAAAGAGAAAAAAGCAAAAACGAAAACCAAGGATTTGCAAATCTGGGATGCAGCCCTATTCGAAGCTTTAAGAGAAAAACGTTCTGAACTGGCTAGCGAACAAAACGTTCCACCCTATGTGATTTTTCATGACTCATCGTTGATCAGTATGGCACAACTTCGTCCCACAACAGAAGATGAATTCCGATATATCCAAGGTGTGGGGGAAAATAAACTGGAACGTTACGGTGAAACATTTCTCAGCATAATTAAAAATCACCCTTTGCCAGATATGTTGAAACATAACTTTTCGGATACTGTTAAGTTGTCTCTCTATTTGTTTCTTAACAATAAAAGCATTACAGAAATTGCAAAGGAGCGTGAGCTTGGTGAAGGAACTATTTATTCTCATCTTAGCCGAGCAATCGAAGAACGATATCTCGATTTACATGATGTCATTAATCTATCCGACGACGAAATAAACGAAGTTACTCAAATGATTGACTACATGAATATGACTAAGGAAGAAAAGATTAAACCGTTATATGAAGCATTAGATGAACAATATAGTTACGACATATTGCGCTGTATAGTTGCGAGTGTTTCATAGCTGCCACTGAATTTTAACATTTTTTGACATTAGCTGTGATAGTTCAAGCCCGATCTGATTTCTTCCTCAACAGAGCTGATGGCTCCTTATAAGCAACGCTGGGAAATTGAGTTGTTCTTCAAGTGGATTAAGCAGAATCTTCAAATCAAACGTTAGAATTACAAATATTGATTGCGATGATCTGTTATCTTCTCTTTCGCCAGATTCAAAGTAACTTTCCGATAAAGCGATCTCTTCAACAAAACACTCGGCTGTTAGCAACGCCCCTCTTTTGCCGGGGAAATTTGGAGGATATTGTTGTGAAAACAACCGCTGATCGAAGTAAAATTCATCGAGATAACTCATCTCAGTTAAAACTAGCTCTGAGTTAACCCGACACTAATGCACTCAATTTAAAATTAAAAATATTTAATTTAGAACAACTGCAATTGAATTAATACGATTACGGGTAAAACAGAATCAATTTAACATCGTCAACAGGGGGCACACACTAGCAGAGAGGGAGTTTAGATTAACAATTCACGCTTTTTATACAATCTCATTTGTGACTTTTCTTCGACTAACTTGCATCAGAAAAACTTTCACCCTGGCTACCTAAATAACGTCTACCATAAGCTATTTCAAATCCGCTATCAGCACGTGGTGATACTTCTTTAAAATCAATACTAAAACTAGCTCCCACCAAACGTTGGAAAAAACTCTCTTTAAAAGCCAGTTTATTTTCATTGGCTTGATAACTATTTACAACCGTTTGACTAGCAAACTTAATTAACCAGCAGTATCTATATCGACTTTCAGTCTCTTCTACCACTTCCCCCGCAAAAACCTCACGCACTCCGGGAATATTTGCCAACACTCGCTTGCCTTCTGCCATCATAACTTCTGTATCGTGCTCTCTATCACCTGAAACATTGTACATAACTAAATGTTTAACAGGTAGCCACAACGCACATTGAGCCATAACTTCAGCTGCACGGCCAGCACTTCCCCATAGCCTCAAACATCGTTCAACATCTTCACCAATGGCATGTTTCACATCTTTTTTAAGGTCGATGAAACTTGCGTTTGCTGATTTTTTCATTTGTTGCTGCATTGCTTTGGCTGCAACTTCAGATAAACCAGTAAAATAATTTATTTTCGCAACGCCTAGCGATGTCATTCGTCGTGATTGATCTTCATTCAATCCCGTTCCACCATGAATAACAAGTGGAACATTTAATTCCTGGTGCAATTGTTTAAGTCTTTTAATATCAAGTTTGGCCTTACCTTTAACTTGGCCTTGCGTGGTGCCAATTGAAACAGATAAAAAATCAACACCCGTACGCTCCACAAAGGCCTTAGCTTCGCTCGGAAGAGTCAAAAGTGATTCGTTTCCATTCGCTGATTCGGCAACGTGGCCAACACTACCCACCACGGGTACACCACAGAGATGCGCCATATCGACTACTGTTTTTGTTGCACTAATATTATCGGGGAGATTTTTTTGCGATGCATCCAACATCAAACCATTGCATCCATGCCTTATTGCATTGACCGCTGACTCAAGGCTGGAACCATGATCGAGCTGAATAGCAACTGGAACCGTTGCACGTTTAGCTGCAGCTTCAACCGCCGGCATCATAAGCTCAAGATCGTAATAAGAAAAATGGGGTTCCGCTACACTTAATATAACAGGAGCACGCGAGCGCTCAGCCGCGCCGATTACTGCTTCTAGAAAATCGAGACTGACTAAATCAAATGCACCAACAGCGTAGCTGTTTTTATATGCATGTTGGATCATATCTCGTAGATCAACCAAAGCCATCGTTATTCCCCAATATCATCTAACTCATCGATAAGAGTTGTACTCACCGACAAAAAAGATGATTTTATATCCTACTTTGGTGGCGTCTTCAAATTGGTATTATCTATAGTTTAGGCGCTCAAATATTCCTCGAATTCACCCCGCATCACGTCCAACTCCTCTTCATTCAGCAGCTCAACATCACCAGACTCTGTAGCTTCTTTACGTTTAATTTTTCGGCTAGATTGAGTAGTATTAATCATATGGGTTATCTTTTTGTTTAGATTAAAGTTCACACTTCTACGCTAAACTAGTAACTCTCTCTTTTTCAAATGAAGTGTTAGGTCTGAGCTATTACAAGTTGAAAATCTTTTTTTCCGACTGAGACGCCATTAATCATAACCTCAAGTGTATGTAAACCAGGATAATAAACCCGCGTTGTCACTTTTTTCATCGAATGTTTTTTAAATAAGTCTAAAGAGCCTTTTGCCTGAAGTTCGGTTTTCCGCCATTTAAATACTTTAGGTGACGTTGTTCCGTTAGCTTTTTGGTGATGAACAATATAATCGATGATCACAGGCTGAAAATGTTTCGCGATTGAATCAACTGATAAGGTAAACTCCAAATTTTTACCCAATTCAACTTTTGGTGTTAATACATTCAAACATGCATTTGAAATTTTAGGCTTTTTATACCCAAATGTACTTAGAGTCTTTTTATCGCCATTTTTTATCAACGTTCGACAAGCGTGCTGTATTAACCTCTCCCTCTCTTTGTTGGCATCAACTAACCACCGCTTTGCAATTCTGGAAACCTTTTCAGGATGATCTTTAGCAATATCATTTAAATTATTGGCTACAGAGCGTCTTACGTATTCTGATTCATCATCTTTAAGTTGCTCTAGAATCTCGATCACAGGAATTGGATCTTCAACAAACTGGGACAATCTCATTCCCCAGGGTAATCTTGGTCGTGTACCTTCAGAAATTAATCGCCTAACATGGTGGTTTTCATCTTTTATCCACTTATTTAATGTAGCCAAAGTCTTTTCAGGCTCTCTCTTCAAAAAATAACGAATCCCAAATTCAGATGATGATCGTTTTGTCATCTCTTTGAATAGCTCCATTGAGAGATCAAAATGCATCAAGCCTCGTTGCCCCACATAATGAGTCATCGGCATAACTGCCCAACCTGCAATACCTTCATCATTAATAGAACCATCTAAACCATCAAGCAAAGGAGTTCCCAAACTTTTTAGTAGTATCTTAGCTGCATGTTCGTAATCTTCAGGAAGAAATTGAATCATTGCCTCGGTTATTTGATCAGATCGCTCCTTCAGCTCCAAAGCATCAAGATTCCGAGAAGCTGCACTCACGAATCTCTTGCGATCAAACTGTGGCCACTGAGCCAAAAAATGCTCTGACATTCCGCGAATAATTTTTTTATTGAATAAGTTTTTAAAAGGTTCAGCCATTTTTATTTCTGTTTCATGTTATTTTCAAAATCTTCGAGCTGGATCAGCAACTCAAGACGATCATTATTCGCAATATCTCTCCAATCTCTATCTGTTAACGCACCTTCCATCGCCCATAACAAATTTAAGCTTGGAGATTCACCAGCTTGTTTTATTGCCACAAAAGCTGCAATTGCACCTAACTTCCGCAATTGCGTTTCAGAACTAATTCCTGCGGCTGCTAACATTTTGAATGAAGCAGGGCCTAGGTTTCTTAATTTGATAATCATTGCATCACTAAGTGTCTCAAATCTCTCCTGACAGCATTGTGTCAGGAGAGGTTCTTGTAAGGCTCTATGTCAGTTATTTGCCAAAAAGAAGTCATTATCAAACTATAGCACGCAACAATGAAATCTATGTAGTTGAAAGTTGGGAATCAAATCATAGGAGTGATATATGGAAAAGTAGTGACAGCTTGAACCTAAAAAAAGCAGTTGATCCACGAAATATAACACAGGCTCTTGTTTCGCTTAGCTATATGAAAAAAGCTTGCTTCACCAACCAGGTGAAGA
>Ga0316204_10003559_pt1 | contig 30652 bp, 28 predicted proteins | sample 6monrhotite_MG_2_FD_205661 | JGI IMG/M metagenome (GOLD analysis project Ga0316204, IMG submission 205661) | Microbial mat bacterial communities from mineral coupon in-situ incubated in ocean water Damariscotta River, Maine, United States -... | ecosystem: Environmental > Aquatic > Marine >...
GTGCCCGCTTGCGAGCTTGCGCCAAACAATGTGCCCTGTGGCCCAGGCAAAACTTCAATCCGTTCCATATCTGTAACGTAAAGGTCAATATTGCGGCCCGCTGCGGTTATGGGTGCCTCATCCAAATATAGCGCCACTGTGGGACCAGAACCTGTCGCTCCCGCCTGAAAAAGGCTGCCTCTATCTGTAGAAACACCGCGAATGAAGACATCATTCTGACCCGGACCACGGCCCGCAAAGTTCACATTAGGCAGGAAATTAACATAGTCTGTAAAATTACCAACACCCAACTCATTAAGCGTACTCTCCCCCAATGCCTGTACAGCCACGGGGACTTCCTGCATATTGGACGCCCGCTTTGTCGCCGTCACCACAATTTCGTCCAGGACTAAGGCATTTTCTGCGGCTTGCGCGGCCATAGGTGCGGCCACTATCCCTGAGGTCATAGCGATTGCTATAACACTGCTCAAATCATTCATCTTTGGCATAAATTTCTCTCCCTTAATTTATTTTAAAAATTCTTACATTAACTTTTGATGCATCTTCCTCGTTACCCGGCATTTAGTCAAGAGAATTAACCAAACTAATCAAACGCATAACCGCACCTTATGAATACAATAGACTTTGCCGCTAACTCCAAGGAAACGGACTGTTGGATACAGGGTGTAATTTTCCTTCTTCATAACGAGAAAAACGGAATGGTTTCAAGAGACCCGAATTACCCCCGCAAATATCTTCTGCCACAAGCTTACCAACGCCTAACATTTTGTAACCATGATTAGAATCGGCTATCAGGTAGCAATTCTTCCGAAAAACATCGAAAACCGGGAAACTGTCCGGTGTGAAGGCGCCAATTCCGCCCGAAGCTTCATTCTTATATTTTGCTATCGTGCCCGAGAAACGTTTCTGGCAATGCGCTAGTGCAGAAACCCACATATGGGCAAAGTCATGCCCGACTATGAATTCAGGCGATTCTGGCCCGTAAGGATCAACAGCAACATCATCGGAATTCTTATCTACGATAAATGGTGCGGCGCCGCCTTGAATGCCGCCAAAATTGAAGTCAGGCTTATAATAGATGCCCCACATATCATCCGTTATCAATGAACCATCTACATCAGAAAATAATGGTGCGTCAGAATCAACATGAATAACCGGAGGCGGCCCTCCATCATTGGTTTTTTGAATATTAGGATCCAAGCCCAGAGTTCCTTCCTGTAATGACCAATATGTCCACATGGGTATATCAGTGACTATGGTGCCAGCAACAGGATCTTTAATGCTGATGGTTTTCGGCATTTCCAGCATTTCCCAAAATTTCTTGACCCACGGGCCTGCACCCACCACAATATAATCACAATCAATGGTGCCCCTGTTTGTTTCCACTGCCGTTATTGAATCATCATTATCCCGGGAAAAACCGGTAACCTCAACGCCCGTTATGATACGCACACCTTCGGCTTCTGCTTTCCCCGCCAGTCCATACATAGCTGCCGTATTATTGGCATACCCCCCCGGCATTTCATGCAATACTGATGTGATCCCTTGTGCCTGCCAATCATCAAAGATTCCGCGCATGTATTTTGAACAATCTTTTTCGCCTTCGATGAATGTAGATTTATAATCAATGTTTTTTTGCTGCTCATAAATGGAGCGAATGTCCTCATGCATTTTCTCACAGCTTACCTGCATATAACCAACCGGGTGATAGCTATAAGCTTTCGGGTCACTTTCCCAGACCTTGACACTATGCGCCATAAGTTCCCGCATGGCGGGCTGAAAATAGTTGTTGCGAACAACGCCGCAGGCAATACCCGATGCGCCAGCACTGATGCCGGACTTATCAAGTATTATAATATCTTTGCCAGATCCTTTTCCCCGGGCCTTTAATTCCTGAGCCAAATGGTATGCCGTGCTCAAACCATGTATGCCAGCACCAACAATGACGTATGGTGATTTAGTTGGAAATGCCATTTTTTATCTTTCTATGTTAGCCAGAACTTTAATAATAATTTTTAACTCTGAGCAGATTAATCGCTCTTTGATAATTCCTTGAGGGCTGCCATACCCACGGGCATACCCTCAAACTCCTGCATTGCATCCAACAGACTATCCCATAAGAACTCAGTTGAACTCACATCGCTAAGTATATAAAAACAGGGGGTTCTGCCCAGATCATGCCGCAATATAATCGCATTAACCCGCGCAAGAGATGTTTGGGCAACCTCTCCATTTTCAAACTTGTTGATACGCATATCTATGGCGCAAAGTTTGGCCAGACACGCTGAGGCGTGATTGCCTGTCAGCGCAAGCCAGCAGTGGCTATCATGGCGGGGCAACAGGTAAACTTTTTCTGCTGAACCCGGAATATCTGAACCCAGAATATCTGAACCCGGAATATCTGAACCCGGAATATCTGAACCCAGAATATCTGAACCCGGAATATCTGAACCCGGCGTATCATGTTCTTGCATCTTCCCGGCTAAAGACGCCTGAATGTCCAGGTCACTGAGGATCAAAAATTCCTCCTCTGAAAGCCGGGCAATCAAACTGCCGTCACTCTGTTGCACGGCATAATGAGGGATGCTGGATAATTCCGCCTTTTGCTGTTCTAGCCAACGGGGTGCCCCGCGCCCCTTAAAACCAACACGAGGATGGGTGGACAGATCCGCCAAACCCAGATGCGCCGCCTTTTCCGCCTCGCTCCCTGCTGTAGAATAAACGTCCACGGCAAGTATCGAGGCCACAGCCTTAAATGTTGCTCGCGCGTCCAAGTGCCGGCGATAAAGCTGGCTGCGGCGATCATACTGGACGGGGGACAACTGTTCTGTCGATTGCAAACTCATCATTACAGCTCCTGCCGTTGATTTTCCGGATCATAAAAAGGTAATCCCACAACTTCAGCAGCAACGAGGGCGCCGCCCGTAGATCTAATAACAATCTGGCTGCCAACTTCAGATTTTTCCGGAAGCACGTAAGCAAGGCCAATAGGTTTATTAAGTGTCGGTGACATCTCACAAGACGTGACACGGCCCGTCATATTTTCTCCATCCAAAACCAAATGACATTCAAGGGGAATTGGCGCCTTGATATCATTGACAACAAAACCCACCAAGGTTCGGGAAAGTGGTTTTTTCTCAAATTCAGTAATCGTTCTACCGCCGACAAAAAACGGTTTTTTTCGGGATACGGCCCACCCCATTTGCACTTCCATTGGATTGGACATGGCATCCGTATCCTGACTGATAATAATATGGCCCTTTTCCAACCGCAGAAGACGTTGGGCCTCAATTCCGAACGGCCTGATCCCTTGGTCTTTGCCCGCCGCCATAAGGGCATCCCACAGGGCTTCCCCGCAATGCTGAGGCACATGAATTTCAAAGCCAAGTTCACCAACGAAACCAACACGGATCAACCTTGCCGGTATATTGGCAACCCTACCTTCGCGAACCCCCATATAGGGAAACCCCTCAGCACTCAGGTCAAGATTGTGACATAATTTCTGCAGAACAACCCGCGCATTTGGTCCGGCAATATTAACGCCGCACCAGGCCGTTGTGACATTAGAAAAATCTACATCAAGAGTCCATTGCGCGTTCCACTGAAGCATATTTTGATAAACATGATTAACACCACCCGTTGTGGCTGTCACATAATAATGGTCCTGATGCATACGACAGGCAACGCCATCATCAATAACGACCCCCGCCTCATTGGTTAACAAGGCATAGCGCGCCCGGCCAACGGGCTGTTTGATAAAAGCGAAAGTGTAAAATCTGTTCAGAAATTCGCCGGCATCCGGCCCCCGAACTTCTATCCCGCCAAGTGTGGAAACGTCGACAATACCCACATTATTGCGCACATTGAGAACCTCGGACTTAACAGATTCTGCCTTGCTGCCTTTCTGACCATAATAGGCTGGCCTATACCAGGCACCCGCCTGTAGCATCTGCGCGCCCGCTTCCAAATGACGATAGTGCATATTGCTGCGCTGTGCAGGGTAAAAACTGCGGCCAGCACTATGACCCAAGCGTTCAGGAGAAAACGGAGGACGTGCGGTCGTGACCCCTGTCTGTGCAACGGTTTTCCCGGTGGCTTTCGCAACCAGACGCGCGGTTGCCAAAGCAGAATGACGCCCTTGCGAAGGCCCCATACCACAAGTGGAATATCGTTTCACCAACTGCACATGTTCATAGCCATCACGGGTTGCGTTAATAATATCAGTAACCTGCAAGTCTTCATCAAAATCAACAAATTCCTTGCCCTTCGGATGCGGAAAGATCGGCCAATAAAAGTTAGGACTTATGTCCCCATGATCAACAACTGGATCAACAGCTGGGTTAACAACCGGGTCAGAAACCACTTCTGTTTCTTTTCCAAGGGTGCTACATCCAATGGCGTTACAGGCCACAACAGCAGCACGCCGCGCCTCCGTCAGGACGGCGTCAAGAGTCCACGTACCATTTACCGAACCCGCGATTTGATAGGATTTGGGCATATTCGTCAACGTAAACATGGCGGTAACATCATCATAACTTAGCTGACCGCCTGCTTGGCATATCAGCTGGTAAGTTGGCGTGTAACCTATGGCCATACACAGTAAATCACATTCAATGATTTCCCCTGAGCCGGCACAAATACCATCTTCCATGATTTTACGGATTTCAACAGCGGCCAGATGTGGCTTGTTTTTACTTTTCCGTGCTTCGTAAACGGCATGACCCGGCTTTACAATAATGCCCCGTGCTATAACCTCTTTGATCATGTCATTATGTTGCGGCTCGTCACGTAACTCGATAATTGCCTTAACATCAATACCAGCATCCAATAGATCAAGGGCCACGCCATAACCGTCGGTGTTGCCCGTCAAGATCACGGCAGCCTTGCCAGGACGCACGCCATAAAGATGGATCAAACGCTGGGCGGCACTGCTCATCATAATACCGGGAAGGTCATTATTGTGGAACACCGCCTGTTGCTCAAGGGAACCCACGCACATAATTGTCTCTTTTGCCCGAATTTTATACAAACGCCGCCCCTTGACAATTGGGAGCCAATTATCAGCAAACCACCCGTTGCAAATCGCATTCACCATAACGTCAATAGTGTTATGCGCCTCAATATCCGCGACCATTTTTTTCTGAGTAATTCTTGCCTGCACGCCCTGTGCATCAATGCGCGCATAGTTCAGCGAACCACCGAGAACAGGGTTTTCATCAACCAGCAAAACTTCCGCACCGGATTGTGCCGCTTGCAGGGCGGCCGCCATACCAGCCGGGCCACCGCCAACAACAACTACATCATAAAATTTATACTGCTTATCGTAATATTCAGGTTGGAAATCTGGATCAATGACACCCAGTCCGGCTTTTTTACGTATAATGGGTGCCCATTTTTCCCAGGCTCCTCTCGGTTTGAAAAAAGCCTTATAGTAAAAACCAACCGGGAGAAATTTTGCGAAACGCTCAATCCAGGCCCCCCGGTCTTTTTCCAGTTTTCCACTATAATTCTGGGCCATGACCTTCAGGCCCTCTCTGATATTTTCGCGGTCGGCCAGAACATTGGGATCAGACGGTAGATGCACCAGCGTGTTGGCATCCTGACCCGCCATGGTCAACAGGCCACGCGGGCGATGGTATTTAAAAGATCGACTGAGCAACCACTGATCATTGGCGGCCAGTGCACTGGCGATATTATCACCTGCGAAACCATGATAGGTCTTATTTTCAAAACTAAACGCAATCTTTTTTGTTCTATTGAGAAGAAGTCCATAAGGCGCGGGCAAACGATTAAGGTTGAACATTATTTCACCTCCGCATTTGCACTAGGGTCAGCATCATTGATGAATTCCACACGTTCGTTAAACAGCTCATTTACGCAGAAAGTTCGGACAACCTCATCCGTGATCGTATTGCGTTCGGCAAGGAACCAGAACGACGTCGCATTATGAAACCACCATTCGGTGACAATACCCGCTTCATTATCGTGAAAGAAAACATGCTCTGCCCAAACATGATCAGCACTGTGTTTTGGATCCGGCATTCGATGAAATTCACCGCCATAGGTAAACTCTGAAATATTCCTGGGTCCATTCAGGGGACAGTTTAAAATTTTCATTACGTGCCCCTCCTAGTGGCTTGCTGCCGTTGCCCCTGCTTCATTAATCTGTTCAAAGCGGTAAAATCTCTCCAGTTCAAACGGCTTAATAAGCTTAGGTGTTTTTTTAGTAGCAACCAGCTCGGCCATAGTCTTGCCGCAAATGGGCGTGGCTTTAAAGCCCCATGTTCCCCAGCCGGCATCCAAATAATAATTTTCAACGGGACTCATTCCCATAATAGGACTGTAATCCGGAGTCATATCCGTAACACCCGCCCACTGACGCATCATTCGCGCCTGAGACAAAAAAGGAAACAGTTCCAGAACGGCTGCTGACAATGATTCTTTTTGCTCCAGCGTTGCCCGCGTGTTGTAGAGCGGATAGGGATCTGAACCGCCCCCAATGACAAATTCACCCCGGGAAGTCTGATGTATATAAACATGAACGTGGGGTGAGCTCACATGCGGCGTCAACAAAGGTTTATAGGGTTGCGTGACCATCGCTTGCAGGGGATAGGAATGAATGGGCAGCCGAATACCCGCCTTTTTTGCGACAACGGAACTGGCACCGGCCACCGCCTGTACCACACAACCGCACGCGATACGCCCCCGATTGGTTTGAACGGCTGTAACCTTACCTTTCGTCACGATTATATCTTCTACTTCAGTCAGTTGATGTAGCTCGACCCCGCGCGCGCATGCCCCCTTGGCATACCCCCAAGCGACCGCGTCGTGACGGGCCGTCGCCCCATCAGCATGCCACAGTCCAGCCATGATAGGATAACGCACATCCTCCGACATATTAAGGTTGGGCACTAGTTCCTTGATCGTTTGCCGATCCACTAACGCTGATCGCACCCCCAGATGTTGATTCACTTCGGCGCGCCAGCGGAAGCTGCGAATTGCAGCATCGCTATGGGCAAGCGTAAGCTGTCCACGGCTTTCCATCATGATATTATAGTCAAATTCGTTGCTAAGGTTTTGAAAAAGCTTGACCGATTCACGATAAAAGGTAACCCCCTCCTCGGTCAGGTAATTAGAGCGAATAACGGCGGTATTCCGGGCTGTGTTACCCCCGCCCAAATAGCCTTTATCCAAGACAGCAATATTTTTCACATTATGATATTTGGCCAAATAATAAGCAATACTTGTGCCATGACCACCAGCACCGATAATAACCACGTCATAATGCTTTTTAAGATCCGCCGCAGGCGTAAAATGATGTTTGCCGGGATAGTCTTTTTTTAGTCCGTATTTCAATAATCCAAAAGGCATACAACTTCCTTAAATTCTGGTAACAGCTTCAAAGTGGATTAAAGCCTGACCTAACAGCTTTGCACGGCACCAGCCCTATCATCGTCGACATCACATTACCCACCCAGAAACACAACGGTTTTATTACCATCAAGAAAAACGCGGCCTTCAATGTGATATTTCACGGCTTTTGCCAACGCCAAACATTCATTGTCGCGCCCGACACGCACCAGATGAGCCGGTTTATAATTATGATCAACGCGGGTGAGAATTTGTTCAATGATCGGCCCCTCATCCAAATTAGCTGTCACATAATGTGCCGTCGCGCCAATAACCTTAACGCCCCGTTCAAACGCCTGATGATAAGGTTTTGCCCCAATGAACCCTGGCAGGAAGGAATGGTGAATATTAATGCAACGACCGGCAAGTCGTGCCGATAGATCATCTGATAATATCTGCATATAACGGGCCAATACTAGCAGCTCGGCCCCAGTCTCATCAATTATTTCCATCAACGCGCGCTCTTGCTGGGCCTTACTTTCGGCGGTTACTGGCAAATGCACAAAACGGATACCTTCGCGTTCAGCCATGGGGCGTAAATCTTTATGATTGGAAACAACCGCCGTGATTTCCATATTCAACTCGCCCTTGCGCTGGCGATACAGAAGATCATCAAGGCAATGATCAAACTTCGAAACCATGATTAAAACTTTTACGGGAATTTTTGGGTCATTCAACTTCCAGCTCATATCCATTTTTTTTGCAATATCCGCAAAATCTGCTCTCATTTCGTCGACACGCGGCGACTTCTCCTGCAGGCGAAATACGGCACGCATAAAAAATTTACTTGTGGCATCATCATCAAACTGCTCTAGCGCACAGATGTAGCAGTCTCTATCAGCTAAAAAACCTGTCACTGCGGCAACAACGCCAGTGCCTGCGCGGCAGCTAATGGATAAGATAAAATTATTTTTTTCATTCGGCATTGTCGTCATAGCTAATATCTGCACTTTTCAATAAATATATTTTAACAAACGAAAAGACGGCACGAAAATTTTGTTCATGGCATCACACGACAACTGAAGGGCATTTCTGCCAAATTTCAGTTGTTACTGTTACAGCCACAATGAACTGTGTCTATACTGGGGTCAATTCAAACTGCCTAGGATTAGAAAAATTAATAGTTACCCATAAAACTACTTATGAGGCACAAAATTAATAGGCCCTGCCCCTGGAAAGACCAAGCTTTATATAATCGGCAATTCAGAAATGATGTGAGATTGTTTGCTGAGCCAGGGACCAATATTTTCCAGCTTTGGGATAAGATTGGCGGTGTAAATGTCCTTGCATATCTCTGTCGCATTAATCGGCAGTTCCCCAAGTTCGCCTGCACGACAAAGTAAAGAGAGATAACGCGCATTGGCACCATTCGCCAGGGGCAAAATGCGTATCCCCTGCAATAAATCAGTATAGCGTAGAAGGCAAATCCCTGTTGTAATAGCCCAGCCCTGACCGGACTGGACAAACCGCAACAAGGTTTGTGTGCTATCGAGTTCATAATATGTATTTAATTTTATATTCAGACGATGAGCGATGACATTCGTTAACATTCCTATTCTCGTCTCACGAGAATAATGCACAAACGGGACATTCTTCGCCAACCACTGCGGGCTCACGCTACCCTCCTTGCTGCAATTCTCGGGTACAATCATGACAAATGGGTCGCGCAAAATTGGAAATCGCGCCAGATCCGTATGTTCTTCAAGAGGATCGCTTGTAATTAACATATCCAAATCGCGGTCAATGAATGCTTTGGAAAGCGGTGCTGCAACGCCTGTGCGTAATGATAATCTTTCTGCGAACGGTTTAATATTCTGCACAAATTCCAAACTAATGACATCACCAAAGGAATCGATCATACCAACCCTTAGCTGTGTCACCTTATTTCTTGACATCATCCCTATATCCGTCTGCATACGATGTGTCTCAGCCAGGACATGGCGTGTATAATTTTTAAGGATTTCACCGCCTGACGTGAGCTTGGTGGGTCTTGATCGCCTGACAATCAACTCGGTACATAATCCAGTTTCCAGTTTTTTGATCGCTTGAGAAACAGCTGACTGCGTGATACCCAATTGCTCTGCAGCCTTCGTTAGCGTTTCAGAATCAGCAACAGCGGCAAAAATCTTCAAGGCACCGAATTCTATATTCTTTTGATTCCTCATAAGATTACTTACCGTCTTTGTTTGTTTTGAAAATACTCACGACCATTTAATGTATAAAATAAATCTCCCCCAAGATCAAATTAATGTAATTGATTAGGATGTCTTAATTTTATACAACTTTGTCTTGATTATTTTACCACTGGGGCTGATGGGCAAGGATTCCAGAAAAACATATCGTTTGGGCCTTTTATAGGTGGCCAGGTCATCGCTTGACTTGCAAAATCTATCCAGCGTCTCTTCATTAAGGTCAGTATCAGTGGAAACAATGAAAGCTGTAACAATCGCTCCCCATTTCGGGTCCGGCAACCCAACAACGGCGACATCCTGAACGCCAGGGCAACGATATAAAAGTTCCTCAACTTCTCGCGGGTATATATTCTCGCCGCCCGAGACAATCAAATCGTCGGCACGCCCATGAAAAAAATAAAACCCCTCCTCATCTTTCGAGAATAAGTCATCCGTATAAATCCATCCGGCCTTTAATTTTTTTGCCGTCTCGAATGGTTTATTCCAATAACCATTCATAGCTTGCGGGCCACGAATGATAAGTTGGCCGATCTCGCCGGTCTTCACAATTTCATCGGGCGACACCTCTCGGCCCTGGCCCAGCGCAATGACCCGACATTCAGAAATCAGGGTAGGCTTGCCGCAAGAACCCAATTTACTCAACGCATCCTGAGGATGCAGGATAAGCGAAAGACTGGCTTCTGTCATGCCATACCCATTATATATATTAGGGCAGAATTTTGCGATCACATGTTCCATCGTTGCCGAGGAAATCGCCGCACCGCCGGTGGTCACTAATCGAAGACTGGATACATCATAGTCATCAAAATGGCTGTGAAATAACATCTCCTGAATTTGTGTCGGGACAACAAATAAGGTCGTAATATTTTCCGCCTGAATTATTTCCAGCGTGTTTTCGGCCTCATAACGACCTATAATGACATTCGTTGCCCCCACCATCAAATGTGGTATGAAATAAGCCTGCATTCCGCCCACATGATACAATGGAGCCACATGTAGCGCCCTGTCATTGTGGTTTAATCCATATTCCATCACACAATTCATCGCAATTGCCAGGTCATTTTCATGGGTGTGGATTACCCCCTTTGGCTGACCTGTCGTACCTGAAGTATAGACCAATGCCGATATGTCCGTGGAATTCGGCACGGCCCACGGCACTTCGCTGACAACAGCCTTCTCGACCAGCGTATTAAAATGCAGATGCCCATCAGGTACATTCTGAAGATCATAAGCACAGCAGATAAAATCATGAACTGACCGCACCTGAGATTGAATTTTCTTTACATTTTCCGTGAGATAACGGCCATAGATTAAAATTCGCGCGCCTGAATCCTGTAAAATATAGGCCGCCTCCCCCGGACTGAGGCGGTAATTGAGCGGCACGGCAACCGCACTGAGCATCTGACAGGCAAAATAGGTTGTGACTGAATTCTCGGAATTAGACACATAAAACGCCACCCGGTCACCGGGACGCACGCCCAAATCGGAAAGCGCCTGTGCAAAATGCCGAATACGCACCAGCCATTCAGAATAGGTCCAACGCCGTCCGTCAAAAACCAAGGCAATGCTATTCGGATAGCGATCAACTGATGCTTCCAAGATGCGGGCAATATTCATCTCACTTATATACTTTCAGGGTCAAAGGTTTGGTTTAATTGCGGGGACCTCTCTTGCCGCAATCAAATATTTGCACATCTCGGAACTGCCCCCGACTATCGTCAGAGGACGCGCATCACGGTAAATCTGCTCCGCACGTCCAAACTGCCGCGTCACACCGTCGCCGCCAAGTATCTGGACTGTCCGGTCGGCACAAAATCCGGCTGTTTCTGTCGACATCAACTTTGCCTGGCTCGCCTCGCGCATCAGTGCTTTTCCATCCAGGCCACTATCATACATTTTCGCGGCCCGGTAGGTCAGCAGTTCCGCCGCATCTATACGGCAGCTCATCTGTGCAATCATATCCCATATCAACTGCTTTTGACCGAGCTTTTGACCAAAGGCATCACGTTCCTGGGCGTGTTTCTTTGCAATATCAAAGGCTGAACGCGCAACGCCCAACCCTGAACCGCCCAGAATCACACGTTCAAAATTAAAAGCGCCCAGCATAATATTGAACCCATCACCTTCCTGCCCGAGCAGGTTTTCTTCCGGAACACGGACATTATCAAGCGTGACCTCGCCAACGACACAACCGCGCCGGCCCATAAAACTATAAGTACGCGGAAAGGAAAGGCCTGCCACATCCGCAGGCACGACAATCGCTGTCATCCCTTTTTGCGGCACAACCTCAGAATTCGTAATACCCCAAATGATATATACATCTGCCTTAGACGCATTTGAAATATATCTTTTAAGCCCATCAATTACCCATTCCCGCGTCTTTTCATCAAAATAAATACGCGTTTGCATACCTGCGCTGTCCGACCCCACATTTGGCTCTGTCATACAAATTGATCCGACAGCACTGCCTTCAAGAAGCGGCGCAAGATATCTCTCCCGGACATCTGGTGTGGCATGAGCATGCAGAGGAAAGGCGCAGCTCAAAGCCGTTGCAATCGTCGATTCAAAGGCATAGTTAAGATAGGCGGCTTCTTCGGACAAAATAGTCGCGTGCGTCAAACCGGGGCATGCCAGCCCCCCTTTATAAATATCCTTGAACATCAGCTTCATATATCCGGCACTGCCAAGAGCACGAACAACGGATTTAACAGCCTCCCAATCTTCGTCCCGTTCTATTGCTTCGCAGCGCGGGGCAAGCTCCCGGTTAAGAAAGTCCCGAATTTCGGAACGAAATGCCCGGTCTTCGTCCTCAAGAAAAAAATCATGCATCTTCAACATCCCATTTTTTCCTGATGGTATTTTGTGCGTCCATAAATCTGCGCGTTTCAAGATGCACGAGATTGACGTCACTATCGCGCACCGTTGGTAATTGATAGCGTGCTTTGCGAACCTGATCATAGTCAAGTTTTGCTACAATCAATTCTTCCCCATTTCCGGCAACGGCAAGTTCCTTGCCAAAGGGGCCTATTATGCGAGACCCGCCCCAGAAAGTAAGGTCCTTTTCCACGCCAACCCTGTTCACCATAATAGACGGCGCACCATACATCAGGGAATAGAAGCGCATGGCCAGTTCCCAGCCACTAGGGTTATCGAAACCGGGGCCAACGGCTTCAGTGCCTGAGCTGACCGGCGTAATCATAAGCGTCGTGCCCTGCAAGAATGCAAGATGTGCTAGTGCTGGATTCCAGACATCTGCACAAATCAGCAGCCCGGCATGCCAATCTTCCTCAAGCGGATAGGTTTCAACATATCGACCCTTGGTAAAAAATTTGTTTTCTTCAAGCTTGCCATAACTTGGCAGGTTTATCTTTCGGTGGATATGGATGATTTTTCCATTTTTCAATATGGCTGCGGAATTGTAAAACCCTGCCGAGGAATCTTCTTCAATAAATCCAAGGACGATTGCCATGTCTTCTGCCGCCTCAGCCAGCCCCTTCAACCTAGGGTCAGAGCATTTTATTGCAACATCCAAAAGATTGTCCGTGCCATAATGGCCGACCAAAGACATCTCGGGCATCACCAGCAAATCAAGCTTCTTGCTCACGCCGCGGGCAATCCAATCAAGGTGAATCTCTACATTGGCGTCCATATCACCAATTTCGCTTGCAAACTGAGCGGCACCAACTTTCATATTCCATCTCCTTCACGATAGGCTATAAACCCATATTTTTTATTCACTCGGCACAAATTCTAAGACGGCTTTATTTTCAATGTGGCACTTTTTTCAATGTGGCACTTTTTTCAATGTGGCACTTTTTTCAATGTGGCACTTTTTTCAATGTGGCACTTTTTTCAATGTGGCTCTGGCCGAATATAAAGCCATACCAACCAGACTATAAAAATTAATACAATGATGTTCAGTATCGAAACGAGAGCATCAGGATTTATCGACATTGGCGGATTGGGCGGTTGCATGCGCAGTGCCTGGGTACTGGGAACCGCAGGATCAAATCCATTTTTTGCTGCAAGTGATTTTGACAAAGTTCGAACGACGTCGTCTGTAAGGGTTGTTTTGGATGTCGATATAACGATTTCCCCTCCCTGCCGCTCTGTGTCAACGTCCAAAAAAGCACGGGGTCCGGCAAGAACAAGTTGTGAGGAAAGTGTTTCAATTGCCTCACGTTGTTTTTTATATATATTTGCAGGGATGCGTGCCTGGCGAAGATAAGGGAAACGGCCCAATTTATTATCGTCGCCCCAGCCGGCAAGCGGAATGAGTTTGCCTTTTACCAAATTAGTCTTGACGATATCACTCCCCAGGGGTGCCAGAATAAGCCTCGCCTCCGCGCCAGATGAACCCGTGATATTGAGCGCGTCGGTACCTTCATTAACTGGTTTAAGCGTCAAAGTACCAAGTCCCGCAGCAAGAAGCTGCCCCGCACGATATGATCCAGAACCCTTTGGCCCGGTAGCAAGGGTTTTTACATCCAAGAGCGATCGTATAGCATCATCAAAAGCGATGATATGAAGGTAACTCTGACCAACCACCCCAACGGCTTCGAACGGACGTAGTGACGGGATATTCTTATCGTCAAGAGACACGAATTCTGCGGTCGTAACCAAGCCAATGACGGCGGTGCCATTTCCCACGCTCTTAAGTGGGTCCTGTGTTATGTCCAAACGCACGTGTCGGCCAGGGAACGCCTTTCGAACAGCACGTAAAGCCTGCCTGCTTTCGGCTATCCCTTTGTACGAGGGAGCCATCGAAACTCGTATCGGCTCATTGACAGGCAAAATATTGTCATTTTCAAGCAGACCCATTTCAACCAAAGCCACCAGTGCCACGTCTCTGGGCGTAAAGCTCTCCTGATCAACCAGCCTGTTCAGTTTGCGCATGGCCTCTTCATCAAGTTTGCCGCTCAATCGATCCAGACTTTCCTGCAAAGACGGAAAACGGACCAAGGCATCTGCACGAACAAGCGGCGCCGCGTCATAAGCTGGAAAAAAACCAAGATCATCGACCAATAGCTTCACCCCGGATTCATCGAGTTTACCATCTGTCGTGAAAACCTCGATAAGGTCAACCTCATCGCTTAACAGGGCATCATAAAGCGACATACGGTCTTTTGATTCAACAATCTTTACAGCTTCAAACGACATACCATAACGCGCGGTCAGGGGCGTAAAACCATCAACGGGCCTGTTTTCAAAATTCTTTTCGATTCCAATCACCAGGCTGCCGGAATGGGCCACAAGGTCAGAAATCGTAGCGATATCCAATTCGGCTGCACGATCTGCCCGCATTGCCAGGCCGTGACTGTTGGAAAATCCAAGGCGCTTTCCCCAGGTGACCCCCAATGGTTCATAAAGCGACCTAACTTTCTTTATGACCTTGTCACCGTCTGAAAGCGCCGGCTGACCAAGCATCACAAGGCCGGTACCGCTATATTCTACGTAAATATCTATTTCACCTCTTTTCAGACTATCCAGATTAAGGGCTGTCGGCCCAAGAGGTATATGCCGGTCAACAGGAATGCCTTGCGCCTCTGCCAGTGCCGCAATCATCTCTGACAAAATCATGTTTTCACTAAAATCTTTTCCGCCGACTTTAAGCGTATCTGCGGAATCGCTGCAGGCCACTAATACAAGCATGGCCAGCGGTGCTAATAATTTTTTAAACATTTTTTCAGTCATCCTTATTCACTGGCGGCCAGCAATGTGATCAGGCTGACGAGCAGGACCACGTAATTCTTTGCGGATTTCCCGCAAAAACCCGACAATCTGCAACAGCAGAACCACTGAAAACGGCAGAGCGCCGGTAATGGCCATAGCCCGCGCCACAGGTACAGATCCACTTAGAACCGTACCTATCGTAATTGCTGCGATCAGGACGCCCCACACCATTTTATGACTAAGCGATGGGTTAAGGTTGCCGTTCATTGTCATCATAGAAAGCACAAAAGTGCCAGAATCTGCCGATGTGACCAGAAAAATAAAGATCAGCACACAAGCCACCGCACCCAACATTTCGCCCATGGGAAAATAGTTAAGGAATTTGAACAGCGCAGAGGTAACATCGGCAGATACAAGTTCAGAAAGCCCCCCACTCCCGAATAATTCAATATAGATAGCTGCACCGCCAAAGGCCGAAAACCACATTATTGAGAACAGAGTTGGCGCGATCACGACACCTATGCAAAATTCCCGGATCGTCCGGCCACGGGAGATACGGGCGATAAAGACACCAACAAAGGGCCCCCAGGCGAGCCACCAGATAAGATAATTCAATGTCCAGCCGCTCGTCCATTCGGACAATCCTTCATAGGGGAATAGCTTGAAGGCCATCTGCGGCAAACGCGAGACATATTCGCCGAAAGAGTTTATAAAGCTCTCCATAATAAAGGCTGTGGGGCCAAAGAACATCACAATCGCCAGCATGGCAATTGCTATCAACATATTGAGTTGAGACAATATCTTGATACCCTTGCTCAGCCCCGTAGAGGCAGATAGCATATAACAAGCAAACAATGCCGCCATAATCATGAGAGAGAGTGTCTTCGTTGGCTCAAAATCAAACACCGCATTCAACCCCCCGCCAATCTGATAGATTCCCATCGTCAGAGAACCCGCCAGACCAAAAACAACAGCAAGAACACCTAAAACATCAGCAGCGGTACAAAAAGATTTCCCCATTCTGCTCGTGAAAAGAACGGTTAACGGGGTGGAAATCGTGGACCCCATACCACGTCTGAACGAGAAATAGGCAATAACCAGCGCGCAGACACCGTAAATCGCCCAAGCATGAAGGCCCCAGTGCAGGTTAGTAATAACCATTGCCTCTCGCGCCGCATGGGCCGTGCCACCGACCATGCCCGGAGGATCGCGAAAATGACTTATCGGTTCGGCGACGCCCCAAAAAAGAATACCCGCGCCCATGCCGCTTGCAAAAAGCATGGAAAGCCACGATGCTGTGGAAAATTCGGGGCGCTCATCATCCCCCCCTAACCGAATATGACCATAGGGTCCGAACGCCATATATCCACTCAAAATCAACAACCCGGTTGTAATAAGTAACCAATACCAGCTTATCCCTTTCAGCATATAGCTGGTAAAACCGGTAAAGACCCCTGTCATCCCTTCCGGATTGATTAACCCCCATCCGCCTATACATGCGGTTAAGAACAATGAGATTACAAACACTGCCGTGAATTTTTGCGATTTTCTTGCAGGTACGCTGTCTTGTTCCATCTCTAGCTATTCCTCATACTTGGGTAATCGTCAAATCAGTCTGCACCGTGGAACAGCAGGCTAAAACATACCCTTTTTTTTCTTCTTCCTCACTCAACCCACCCTGATGGGCCATTGTCACGCGCCCACTCTGTATTTTCAACTGACATGTCCCGCACATACCACTTTTACATCCGGTGGCGACAACAAATTTATTTTGTCTCAAGGCATCAAGCAGCAAGGCACCTTTCTTTACTTCGAAACGGCGCCCCTTATATTGGACGTTTACCATAGCTGCCTCGACGTCCTCATCTTCATGAACAGATGTAAGGAGTGCCGGCTGCAAAGCTGTTTCATCCTCAAGTCCCTCCGCACCGAAACTTTCCTGATGGTAACAGGCCAAATCCACATCTTCTTCTTGTACGATAGCTTTAACTTTAGCCATAAAACCTATTGGTCCACAACAGAAAATCTGCCTGTCACCCAACGCGGTCAAAGCCAGAATCTGTTGCCGGCTTAGCCTGCCGGCCAAATGATCCCCTTTTCCTCCTTTGGGCAATTGCGTTGAAATCTGATGCAGCCTCAGCTTAGGCATGCGCGCGTCCAGGTCTCGCAATTCATCGGAAAACAGGAATTCTGCCGGATTGCTGGCATAATGTATAAAAGTAATATCAATGGCTTCTTCCCTGTCGGCCAACCAGCGTAACATGGATACCATTGGTGTTATGCCCACCCCCGCTGATATAAGCAATAATTTATCACAGGGATTATCAATAAGATTAAAATGACCAACAGGGCCAACAGCCTGAAGCTGAGTGCCAGGTTGAATTTTGCGGCGCATCCAGTCCGTTCCATGATCCGGACGGTTCTTTTTTACCGTCAAAGTGATGCTATCCGGGCGACTTGGAGAAGACGCGATGGTAAAGGTTCTATAGGCCTCACCATCCTTAAGCGACAGAAGCAAGCTGATATGTTGCCCGGGCTTAAATTTAAAACCACCGCCTTGTGGATCTATAAAATTATAACTTCTGACATCAGCATTCTCATCATGAACAGAAGAACATTCAAGCAAAGAACCTGATTTCCAATAGCCCTTGCTCTTCCTCTTAAAAACAGGAACAGGCGTGCGCGAACCGATGGCTAAAACAGATTCTCCCGTCATACTCTAGCCTCCTTATTTGTTTTTTTCTTATCTGGTTCGGCAAGATAATCACCCATCAACTTCGCATACCAGTCTGTAAATTCCACCAACAAAAATTCTGATTCAGCATATGGCCCTGGCTGATATCCTACAGAACGGGTGCCAAGATGGTTATTCTTGGCCAAAATAGAATCTTGCTCATTGGTCGCTTTCCAAACCGCCGCCAAATTCTCAACATTATAATCCCAGCCCTCCACAGCATCTTCGTGGACCAGCCACTTGGTGGTGAGTAGCGTTCTGTCAGGGCTGATAGGCGTAACATTGAAATGTATAATATGGTCGGATGCGAAATGATTCCAGTTACCGGGAACATGGAACATCCGGACAGAGCCAAGATCTTTTTCCTCAAGGTCCCCTAAAAGCTTACGGCAGGCTAGACCACCATCAAGGGTCATGGAAAGCGCATCATTTACAAATGGTAGCCTGATACAGCGAAATTTGTCCCCTCCCGGAGCAGGCAGATGAGGCAATCCCAAATTATTCCACTCTTTTGCCTTCCTCGGCATGATTTCAGAGAAAAAAGAATCCGCACGAGGGTCATCTGGCATCGCGGATGCCGTTAATGAGTAAGTCAATTCCGGATGCGCGGCCGCACAGTGATAACACTCTCTATTATTTTCAACAACCAGTTTCCAGTTTGCTTCCTCTACGATGGATTCTTCATAGGCCACCTTGCAGCGCCACGGCTGGTGCGGGCCTATATAAGGCTCAATTGTTTCCCGGAAATATTGAAAATTCGGTGGATTATCCGCAACGCAAATATAAATCAGCCCCGCCACAATTTCTACATGGACAGATTTCAGGGAATATTGCGTCGGATCAAAAGATGCCGGCATTTCCCCTGCATGTTTTAGGGTACCGTCTAGCTCATATGTCCATTGATGATATGGGCAAATCAAATGATTTGCATGACCTTTCTTTTCAAGACAAATCAAAGAGCCTCTATGCCGGCAGCTGTTCATAAATGCCTTAATTTCACCGGTCATCGTACGCAGAATGATGATATTATTACGCCCCGCCATTGTCGTCAAATAGTCACCCGGCTGTGGAATTTCAGAAATATTACCGGAAAACAACCATTCTCGCTCGAAAATAGCCGCCATCTCAATATCCAGAACGGCTTTATCGTGATAAAATTCCCTCTCCAGACTATAACCACGCTCACGACGTTCGAGCATCTCGTGCAAATAGTCGGTATTTTGACACATAGAACACTCCTAACTCTAAAATTTGAATATGAAACTCTAGGCAGCATTCAGCAAAGCGTCAATTTCTATTTTCATTATAAGGGATACTACTAAACTTCATTAGGTCTGATGGGGAAAGACCAGCGCGATCAACTCTGTTTGCCAAACAGGTCAGCCATCTGGATGACCCGAGGACAGCACGAAGCGGCACTAGCAATGCCAATGATATGATATTATTTTTCAAAAAAAATGTGTCAAAAACTGTGCTAGCTCACACGTTTTTTAAACATAAAATAAAATTCAATTGATAATTATACCAATGACATCCAAAATATCCGGCAATGCCATTGCGTAACAGGCTGCAAATAACTTATGGTTTTTTGAAGAAAAAATGGCCCTGCGAAACGATATAGTCTCAAACCTTCCTTATATTTACGCTATGTCGTCCCACGGAATTTTGAGTGCGTCGGCTACGCCTTTGCCATAGGCCGGGTCTGCTTTCAGGCAATTGCTGATATGACGTTTTTGTACCTCCAGAGAAGCACCGCCCACCGAGCGGGCGGTGTTATCAAACAAGGCCTGTTGCTCTGCCGCAGACATCAGGCGAAAAAGATTGCCCGGCTGGGTATAATAATCGTCGTCATCTTCTCTATAATTCCAATGATCTGCCGCACCATCAATGGCCAATGGGGGTTCATTGCTCTCCGGTTGTTCTTGCCATTCTCCCAGACTGTTCGGCTCATACCCCATGGTACCGCCGTAGTTTCCATCGACCCGCATGAGACCATCCCGGTGGAAGCTATGCACAGGACAACGGGGTTTATTGACCGGGATATGGCTGTGATTCACGCCAAGACGGTAACGCTGCGCATCGCCGTAAGAGAATAAGCGCCCCTGCAACATTTTGTCGGGAGAGAAGCCAATGCCCGGCACCACATTTGCCGGGTTAAACGCGGATTGCTCGACCTCGGCATGATAGTTTTCAGGATTACGATTAAGCTCAAGCACACCCACATCAATGAGGGGATAATCAGAATGCGGCCAAACCTTGGTCAGGTCAAAGGGATGAAAACGGTAGCTGGCAGCATCCGCCTCGGGCATCACTTGTATTTTAAAGTCCCAGCGGGGAAAGACACCATTTTCGATGCTCTCATATAAGTCCTTTTGATGACTTTCACGGTCTTGTCCGACCAGATGTTCGGCCTCCTCATCGGTCAGATTTTCAATCCCCTGCTGGCATTTAAAATGGAATTTGACCCAATAGCGCTGGTTTTCGGCATTGATAAAACTAAACGTATGGCTGCCAAAGCCATGCATATGCCGATATGTTCTGGGATTGCCACGGTCACTCATCAAAATCGTGATCTGATGCAAGGCTTCGGGCAACAAAGTCCAGAAGTCCCAGTTATTTTGCGGACTGCGCATATTCGTCCGTGGATCACGTTTTACCGCATGGTTCAAGTCGGGAAATTTTAACGGATCCCGCATGAAGAAAACCGGCGTGTTATTCCCGACCATATCCCAATTGCCTTCTTCGGTATAGAATTTGACGGAAAAGCCACGGATATCACGCTCTGCATCAGCCGCGCCGCGTTCACCTGCCACCGTAGAAAACCGCAAAAACACATCCGTTTTTTTACCTACCTCAGAGAATATATTGGCTTTGGTATATTTGGAAATATCATGAGTAACCGTAAAGCTGCCGTAAGCGGCTGATCCCTTCGCATGCATCCGCCGCTCTGGAATAACCTCACGATCGAAATGGGCGAGCTTTTCCAGAAACCATACATCCTGAAGCAGCATTGGACCACGCCTGCCCGCCGTCATTATATTTTGGTTGTCGCCTACAGGCGCGCCGCCCACCGTCGTCAATTTGGATGTCTTATTCATCTCATTCTCCTTGAAAAAATATTAATCGCGGTTAAAGAATAATTCCGTGTCGATGACATACCGGTCATAGGCCTCACATTAAGCGTCTGTCCTGCATATTTCTTGGAACTACGAAGATTTCGAAAAATGGGAAATGAAATCATCCATCTTTGAAATATCCTGATTTTTTTTGCGGTCTCTTTCGCTTATTTCAAGTTCCGCAAGGGGATGCAAGCCCGATATCTGACGCATTTCTCTTAGAGCATTGTCCGCGCCGCTCCCGCCCATCGTCACGAAAAAGGCAACCTTCGGCAAATTTCCGGCATGGGTGGCAAGATAACTGCGGATAGGATTAGCCACATGCCCTGCCCAAATTGGCGCGCCGACAATCACCACCTCAAACTTTGACGGATCATGAAAGGAAGGATTAATTGGAATCACCCTTTGACGAAGAGAATACCAGCCCTTTTTCAAATAACTCCAAAATCCATGGCCAAAAACCGTGGTTCTGACGGCTTCCACATCGGCACCCGAGGCTTTCGCAATATATTCCGCCACTTTTCTGGTATTTCCACTGTCCGAATAATAAACAACAAGCGTTTTCTTTTGCATCTTTTGGGCCTTTCATTCCTGACCATTTTACCAGAGATGTGATCCAAATCATTGATCGTAATCAATCTATTGCCTTCAACAAGCCACTAATTTTCAGATCATAAAAAAATACCCACCAAATGATCGAAATCATCACGGTGTTTTTTTAGCCAGGATATGCTGAAAAAAGAGATAAATTCAAAGACTGTAAGGAATTCTGCCATGAGACAAAAAATTTATGCCGCCTGTAGTATTTTCCTGTCCTTTTTTATGATGTCTTGTGCGCGGGATATTGACTGCGCCGTCACAACTTTTCATGAGCGGCCCCTACCGCAGGGGGAAAGCATTCGCATTGAACCTTTGAACCCCGCTAATAGGGGAAGCCTTGAATTTAAAGAATATGCCACCATGATTGCAACAAAGCTCAAGGCCATCGGCTACGTGCCTGTGGGCAGCAGAGATGAGGCGGAACTGATCGCGGAGATTGACTATAAAATTGAATCAGGTCAAACCAAAATCACCCGTCGTCCCGGATCATACGTGCGATATCATTTCTACTATGGCCGCGCTTATGACCCCTTTTATTATGGCCTAACCGATTTCTGGGAGCCGCCTTTTTATAGCGAAACGGTCTATAACCGCTCGCTCACGCTGAATATTGTCCGGGCCGATGGCCAGACAGGCCCAGGCCGTAAAGTCTTGTTCGAAGGCTGGGTTCTCAGCACGGGCCGGGAAAGCAGCCTACATGGAATAATGCCTTACCTGATTACCGCTATATTCACCAATTTCCCTGGGGAAAGCGGCGTCTCCAAGATCATCACCATTGAGAAGAACCATTGATGACGGTTTTCTAGGGATTAAGCAGCTTCCTGACATGTTCCGACAAATCTGCTGTCGGAACATGGGCAAGATCAAGGGGAAATTCCTTAATAATATATTTTTTAAGCCCATCGCCCAAATATTCCCGAAGATGACCCAGTGACCGGGGATCGGCGATAAGGACAAGATGGTCAAACTTCCCTTGCCGCGCAGATTTTTCCAGATCCGGCAGTAATTCCCTCAAAAATTTTCTTTCAATTTTTTCTTCCGCGCCGCTGTGTCGTGTGATGATATGCCGGCCCTTGCCAGAACGATCAAAAGCCCGGCCTGCCGCCGGCTGGCTTAACCTTTTCGCAAGACGCCAATGCCGCGCCGAAGTCTTCACGGACAATTGTATCAAACTGCTCTTTTCCTGTTCATAACGAAAGATACGCGCTATTCTGCTGTCGGTCACCATAACCCAGCATTTCTTGTATTTTGGTAACATTGAAATAGTCCATTTTTATTTTCCAGAATATTAATATATCCCTGCACGCCCTAACAAATATTGATCTTGATCAATGCGTTGTCTGCGCCACAAAACCTGTGATAATATCAAGTAATTCTGTCGTAATTTCTTCCTGCCACAGCTGATGAAACTGCCGTTGAAGCTGGTCATATTTCTTTTCGATATTTTGATAGGCCTGATCCATGGCATTCAGTCTGCTGTAATTTTCTGCGTGAAGACTTTCCATGACAGCGCAACTGAGAGATGCCATCAAATATTCTTCTGTCAGATGTCGTAATAGTTGTCCCGGCGGCATATTCAGAAGCGGCAGATTTTCTGTTTTTTTACTTTCTGGAAAATCTTGCGTGTCCACAGGAAACAACGGGCGATATTTAATTTGGGCTCCTGAAGTCCCCACCTGTTCCGCGTAAATTAATTTTACCGAAGAGACCCCTTCCGCTACGGCCTGAAACAGGCGGGCGGCAATCTCCTGAACAGTTTTCTGGACCGAAGCCTGATCACTGCACATAGGCAATATCCATATCGGGTTAATCTTATATTCCGCCGCAAGCAGACCCCCGCGCGATCCCATAAGCGCAATATCACACCCGCGCATCACTTTTTCACGCGCCATCTCCAGAAGCGGCCGGTTAAACCCCCCGACAAAGCCATATTCCGAACAGAAAACGATCAAAAGACTTTTGGGACTTCGTGATGATCTCTCAGAAAAATTATCCTGATGCCCTATAAAACGGGACATGCTATGGGCCACGATTTCCTGATAGTGACGCGTGCCGACCACCGGTTTCTGGCCACGTTGAACCCGCAGAGCGGCCATGGCGCGCAGGGCCGATATGATGTTTTTAAGCTTGCCGATACTTTCCCTGCGTTTATCCAGGTCATGATGCCGCATCGCTATCTCCCGCGTAAGAGTGAAATTGTTCGGCATACTTACATAACAGGCCATATAAACTATCGTGATCCGCCTGCCCTAACGCTCCGCTCTCTATGATCCGGCCAATCACAGCTGCCCCCTGCTGGGCGATCCAGGTTCCGACCCCGGCTTTAAAGCGGACAACATCTTCCAGATTCAGGCGATCCAATATCTTCTCATCAAGAGCAAAAAGAAGCACCAGCTGCTCGCCAAGCGGCAGTGGCGCATATTGCGCTTGACCCAGCACCGCACGAATACGCCGGCCATGCTTGATAATTTTGAGGGTATGCTCATCTGTCATACTGCTGAAACGGGTAAAAATCTCCAGTTCCTGAAACTGGGCGTAATCAATTTTCAAACTTTTCACCAGGTCTCGAATGACACCCGCTTGGGTTTTTGCCCCCACGCGCGATACGCTGCGCCCGACATTAACCGCCGGTTTCAGCCCCTCATTAAATAATTTAGGTTCCAAATAAATTTGCCCGTCCGTGATCGAAATCAGATTGGTCGGAATATAGGCCGACAGATTACCCTGCTGGGTTTCCACAATCGGCAAGGCGGTCAATGACCCCCCACCTTTTGAGCTATTCAGTCTGGCGGCACGTTCAAGCAGGCGGGCATGAATATAGAACACATCACTGGGATAGGCTTCGCGCCCCGGCGTATAACCCAGAAGCAGGGCCAGTTCCCTGTAAGTCGCGGCATGTTTGGTCATATCATCTATGATCAGAAGAACGTCCCGCCCCTGATCCATAAAATACTCCGCCATACTGCAAGCCGCGTAAGGGGCCAGCCATTGCGCCCCCGGGCTACTGTCGGCCAGGGCGGCCACAAAAATACAATTTTCCATTTTGCCATAGTGTTTCACCGCCTCGATGACCCGGCTTATGGTCGAACTTTTCTGCCCGACCGCCACATAGATTGAGATCACGCCCGTTTCGCGCTGATTGATGATCGTGTCCACCGCTATGGCCGTTTTTCCCGTACCCCGATCACCGATGATCAATTCCCGCTGCCCGCGCCCCAAAGGTATCATGGCATCAATCACCGTAATGCCCGTCAACAGCGGTACGGTCACAAGATCCCGGTCGACAATGGCTGGTGCTGGTCTTTCTATATCCCGGAAGGCCGCCGGAACAGGCGCCGCCGCCCCGTCAAGAGCCATCCCCAAAGGCCCCACAACACGGCCCAGAAGATTATCCCCCACCATGGTACGGGCCACGCGCCCCGTGCCGGACACGTCTGAACCGGCGGCAATGCCCTCTTCCGGGCCGAGCAGGATACATCCCAGATACGTTTCCTCAATACTCAGTACCATACCTTCGATGCCGGTTTCAAAAACAACCAATTCATTCAGACATGTTTTCGGCAGGCCAGATATTAATGCCACACCATCACCGACCCGTTCCACCCGTCCCTGATGCTGAAGTCTGGGATCAATACGAATATCGACCGCCGCATTACGGGCCTCAAAAAGCCAGTCTTTGATATCTTGTGAAAAATTTTTGGTCTCTGAATTCCTCATGGACTGTCCGCCCGTTCATAGAGGGCAGCCTTTGCCTGGGACAGGCTATCGCGCCAGTTAAATCGCACAAGCCCATTCGGGAACTGAAGATCAGCCCCGGCAATCAGTGCCGCATCGACGCTAAAAGAAATGAGGATTTTCTTGTCGAATATCGCCCCAATAGCACTGCGCCATGCCTTTTTCCCCGTCCTATCCAAAGGTTCCGCCGTGATGATACCAAGTGCCGTGCCGTCCAGTTGATCCTGTAAACTTTTAAAATCTCCCGGCGACATTGATTTCAGATAGATCATAATTTTTTCAAGAAATATAGCATCCAGACCAGTTGATCGGCTTTCCTGCAAAATATGCCGCGCCAGAATGACGGCAAGGTCCGCACATTCCTGCCTCAGTTCAATGCGGACTTTATGGCTTTCTCGTGCCATATCTTCCCGGGCCAAATCACGCAGATGAGCTATTTCTTCCTGCCCCTTCTGCATGAGTTTATCATAGGCGTGGGCTTCGGAAGTCCGGGCCTCTTCCAGTATCTTTTCCCGCGTGGCTTCTACCTCTTGACGTTGCTGGGTTAATTTCGTCCTCTCATTTTCTGCGGCTTTTTCCGCCTCCTGTGCTTTTTCCATGGCCGCCGCATTTTCAATCTGACGGCGTTTAATGGCCGCCAGAACGGGGCCATAGAGAAAGAGCTTCAGCAACCACACCAATATGATGAAGTTGATGGTTTGAAGCCCAAATGTCCACCAGTCGAACTGCATGGCACTATGTGATGAAAGGATTGGCGTAAAGCAGCAGCAGGGCCACCACAAGGCAATAGATCGCCGTCGTTTCAATCATGGCAAGCCCGACAAAAAGCGTCCGGGCCAAAGGGCCTGCAGCTTCCGGCTGGCGGGCGATGGCATCCATGGCCCGGGCCACCGCATAACCTTCACTTAACGCCGGGCCAAGCGCACCGGCTGAAACGGTTAATGCCGCCGCAATAATACTAATATATTCTATATCCATTACACTCTCCTATGATTGATCCGCCATAGCGGCGGCGATAAATACTGTGGCCAGAATAGCAAAAATATAAGCCTGTAACAGGCTGATCAACACATGAAGGGCCATCAAGGGGATGGGCACAAATAATCCCACAAAAACCAGCAAAATTCCGATCAAAAACTGCCCGCTCATCATATTACCAAACAGACGAACCATCATGGAAAATGTTCGCGTAATCTGTGAAAGCAGCGTGAAAGGCAGCATAATAATAGACGGCTTCATATAACTTTTAAGATAACCCCAGAGGCCCTGTGAACTGACCCCTGCATAATGCACACTGAAATAAGCTATCATGGCGAGGGCTGCGGGGGTTTCAAAAACCGCCGTAGGTGCCGACAGGCCCGGCACCAGATCCATGAGATTAGCGAGGGCTATAAAGATAAACAGGGTGCCGATCAAAGGCAGAAAACGCTTGCTGTTATGCTGGATCACCTCTGCGATCTGGCCATCAATCGTTATGATCAAAAGTTCTATGGCTGCCTGCCAGCCCGCTGGAAAAGTTCTAAAGTGGCGGCAGGAAAGCCACGCAACGCTCACAAGTGCCAGCATAATACCCCAGGTTATCACAACGGCAAAGCTAATCGGCACAGGGCCGAGCGTAAACATGATATGTGAAATAAACGGGCTTTCCATTATGGTATCTTCCAATCTGTTTCCCGAGCAAGAAACCTCAAAACAAAGAAACGCCCCAACAGAAAACACCCAAATCCACTGAGCAACGGCACAGCCCCAAAGCCTGCCATGAGCCAGAATACCCAGATTGTAATGACAAAACGCATTATATACAGCAGCAGGCCGCCCCATATAGAGGTGCCCGACAAATAAAGTATGCTACTGACTTTAAGTGCCATAAAAAAAGCAACACCAAGACTAAAGCCGGAAATGATGCTGAGTATGAGTGTAAGTGATGAAATCATTTTTCTTCCTTTCTCATACGCCTCCAAGCAAGCCAGGCCCCAAGTGACACCCCTGCAAAAATACTGCTTCCCGTCCAGAATATGCCGCCCGCTGCCTGACCATCAAGCCAACGCCCAAAAAAAACCCCCGCCACTGTGGGCATGACAATCAGCCAGCCAAGAGAACCAATAAGAGCAATATTCTGTCCTATCGTACGTTCCTTCTGGCTTTGGGCAATCCGGGCCCGGCGTTCTGAACGTTTGACGCTTTCGTGAAGTTCGTTATTTTCTTCAGGTGGGCGGGGCAATGTAATCCTCCTGATGTAAATAACTTTGAATACGATGGAGCGTCTCCGCCTGAAATCTTTCCTGCGCGAGGCGTGTTTCACTTTCAAGGGCCCCCGCAGCAGAAAATTCACCAAGGACACGCTGCTTTAAATCGGCAAGGTCAGCACCCACGACAGCTTCCCGCGAGGCGATCGCGATATATTCCCCCTCTGTAACGATGAGAAGGCCATTGTTAACTGCGCAATAACGCACCTCAGCCCTCATAGTCCGCCAACGCACCACAGACACGCCCAGAGCGGTCATAAAATCAGCATGACGCGGAAAAATTCCAAAACCGCCTGTGGCATCCTCTGCCCGCAAAGAAAGGATATCCTCATCGTTAACAAGCACATCAAGAGGCGTGGTGATGGTGAGTTTCATGTCCGCCCTCCTTTAACCGCAAATAGTTTTCCCGGGCTTCTTCAAGGTTGCCAACCATATAAAAAGCGCTTTCCGGCCAGTGATCACATTCTCCGTCCAATATTTGCCGAACGCCCATGACCGTATCTGCAATATCCACCGAGCGTCCCGGTTTGCTGGTGAATTGTTCGGTCACATTAAACGGTTGCGTCAAAAAGCGGATCAGCCTTCGGGCACGATAAACCGTGCGGCGGTCATCGGGGCTTAATTCATCAATACCCAGCATGGCAATGATATCTTCAAGGGCGCGATATTGCTCGACAGACTTACGTACGTCCTGTGCCGCAAGATAATGTTCCCGGCCCACGATTGAAGGGTCCAATAGAGATGACGATGACTCCAGCGGATCAATGGCCGGATAAAGACCCTCCCCCGCCATCGTGCGCGAAAGGACAATAGATGAATCAAGATGGGTGAAAATTTCCGTGACCGCAGGATCGGTAAAATCGTCCGCTGGCACATAAACCGCCTGAATGGAGGTAATGGCGGCACCGGCAGAAGAAGCAATCCGCTCTTCCATGTCGGAAATTTCACTCCCCAAAGTCGGCTGGTAACCGACCCGCGACGGCAGACGGCCCAAAGCACCGGATATTTCACCACCCGCCTGAACGAAACGGAAAATATTATCCATGAGCAACAACACATCTCGATGTTTTCTGTCCCGGAAATATTCCGCCACTGTAATGGCCGTCATACCGACCCGCCAGCGCGCGCCGGGCGGCTCATTCATCTGCCCAAAAACAAGGGCCGTCGTATCCAGCACCCCGGACTCACGCATTTCCAGCAGGAGTTCATGACCTTCCCGCGAGCGTTCCCCCACCCCGGCAAAGACCGAGATCCCGGCCTGAAGGGTCGCCATATTACGGATAAATTCCATGATCAGGACTGTCTTGCCAACACCAGCCCCGCCAAACAGACCGGCCTTGCCGCCCTGAACAAGCGGAGAAAGAAGATCAATCACCTTGATCCCGGTGCGGAACATGGTTCGGGAGGCTTTCTGTCCGGCCAAATTCGGTGAAGTCCGGTGAATTGGCCAGTGCGGCGCATCTTCCGGAAAGGGCGGCCCCAGGTCCACGGGATTACCCAAGACATTAATGATCCGGCCCAAAACATCATCCCCCACCGTCACCTCAATCGGCCGCCCTGCCGCCGCCACCCGGTCACCCCATCTTATACCTGCCGTATTTTCCATGGCCACGGCCCGAATAGTATTTCTGTTCACATGCTGCTGAACTTCAAGAATGAGGGAGTCGGGCCTGTCCCACATGACCTCAAGGGCTTCATTGATCATGGGTAAAATACCGCTGTCAAAATGGACATCGACAACAGATCCCTTTGCCCCTACAACCCATCCCTCGGGCGAAATATTTCCGTCTTTTGCGTTCATCTCACGCCTCACCTGAAAATTCCGGTAGAATTCAACTATTCAATATAGGCCCAAGGAGAGAATTTAGTTTGACAAGGGTCAAGAAACATCATTACTCCCGCAGATTAGCGCAACCCACGAATATTACATAACATTGTCCATAAGCGGCCCTATTGATTGCGATCAATCTCTCTATTGTTCCCCTGTGGTAATCTGCATCTTTCTGATCGTGAGGAGAAACAGATGCAGAGCATGAAAGCGCATCGTAAGCTTTCCCATTCGGGGCAAACCTTTAAGAATACCTCTTGAAGATGGCAGACCTGATGACCGGCTCATCATCCTGCAAGACGTCCTTGACCTTGTCATATTCTCTCATGGCAAGGGCCACCCATACCTCCATGAAGTTGTTTAGGAATTATCTGGAATAATGCTATGTATTTTAAAGATAGATCACACGCAGGACAGGAACTTGCAAAGGCTTTAGCGACATATAGGGGACAACAGGATATAATATTGCTCGCTCTGCCAAGAGGCGGCGTTCCGGTAGCCTTTGAAATTGCAGAGCTGCTTGACCTTCCCCTCGATGTGCTTCTGGTGCGTAAATTGGGCATTCCCGGTCAGGATGAATATGCCATGGGGGCCATTGCCGAAGACGGTATTCTCTATATCAACCAATATATCGTACAACAGCTCGACATACCAAAAGCGGTCATTGAAAATATCACCACAAGAGAGATAGAGGAACTCAATCGGCGGCGGCAAATATATCGACACGACAGACCTGCTCCCCAATTGGACGGCAAGACCGTTATCGTGGTGGATGACGGACTTGCAACCGGTGCGACCATGAAAGCTGCTGTGCGTGCCTTGAGACAAATGAACGTCAAACATCTGGTCGTCGCCGTACCGGTCGGAGCGGGTGACACCTGCCGGGAACTGGAAAAAGAAGCAGACGAGGTAATTTGCCCGTATAAACCTGACCCTTTTTACGGGGTTGGGCGATGGTATGGTGACTTCTCACAAACCAGCGATGAGCAACTGGAAAAACTTCTCATGCTTGCACGAAAGCAAGCCGCTCTGAATACTAAGGAATAAAGATGCCAAATCGTGATCGGCTTCTGATTTCTGCTCTTGAAAAAACCGCTTATCCCGCCGGGGACATGATC